>Ga0209181_10003740_pt1 | contig 23160 bp, 20 predicted proteins | sample MAT05_FD_187208 | JGI IMG/M metagenome (GOLD analysis project Ga0209181, IMG submission 187208) | Freshwater microbial communities from Lake Fryxell liftoff mats and glacier meltwater in Antarctica - MAT-05 (SPAdes) (version 2) | ecosystem: Environmental > Aquatic > Freshwater > Ice > Liftoff...
GTAATTTTCTATCGTTAAACTTTTAACACTAATTAAGGATGTATCCATAAAATTCAATTTTTAAACAACCTGATATTTTTTAAAGGTTGCTATTTTTTTTATTAAGAATTTTAATTTCAATTTTTTCACTATAGAAAAAATGAAATATTTTTTAAAAAAGGCAGGTGAGTTATAGTAGTTGGATAACTGATTGTAATAGTCAAGATCAAAAAGAGGAAGATTGGCTGAAGATACAATCTTTTTTTAATTGTCAATATCCGGCTGTAAAACGGGGTTCATGTTATGGTATTGTAACCGCTGTGATTGACAATCTTAGGAAGGAGATTTTCGAACACAAACAAAAGAAAAAATCTGGCTATAAAAATTCTTTTCAACCATCAGATTTGTGTTTAACCTGTACACAACAAATTGTTTTCTTTCAAACCAGCTTATCTTTATGCCCTTATTTTTTATCTTAGGAAATAATTTACATGGCACTCATAAAAGCATTATATCAAAAGATCATTCACTACTTGCGTACCAAAGTAAGCAGGATGCAATTTATGATGGTGATTGCCACGCTGGTAGGGTTGGCATCGGGATTAGGAGCGGTACTTTTAAAAAGCCTCGTTCATTTTATTCAACACCAGATTGAACATATACCCGTTAGCAGGTTTGCCTATTTATTATTCCCTGTTTTGGGGTTGCTGATTACCGTTTTTATTGTTCAATATTTTTTTAGCGGACATATCGAAAAAGGTATTGCAATGGTATTGAGATCCATTGCCCGAAAGGCATCCTTTATACCTTTAAATCACAGTTATCTACACATCATTACCAGTTCTGTTACAGTAGGGCTTGGTGGCTCAGTAGGATTGGAAGCACCCATTGTTGCAACAGGATCTGCCATTGGTTCCAATATTGCACGAATAACGGATTTGAATTACCAGGAACGTACTTTATTAATTGCATGTGGCGCCGCAGCGGGTATTTCCGCAGTTTTTAATGCGCCTATTGCAGGTGTAATGTTTGCTATTGAAGTGCTGCTTGCGGAGACAGTGGTGAGCTATTTTATTCCCCTGATCGTTGCTTCTGTGATAGGGGCACTAAGCTCTAAAATCATTTTAGGAGAAACCTCCTTATTTAATTTTGTGTTGAAACAAACCTTTAATTATGAGAATGTTCCCTTTTATATTTTAATGGGCATTTTTGCAGGATTTGTTTCTCTGTACTATGCGAAAGTTTTTAAAAATGTGGAAAGCAAAATACATGCGTCCGGCATAAATAATTACCTGAAAGCGATATTGGCAGGATTGTTTTTAATGATAATTTATTTCGTATTTCCGCCGTTGTTTGGTGAAGGTTATAGTAGCGTAAAGGAGGTGGCCAATGGTACCTTTAATCATTTTGAAGATAATACCACCTTCTTTTCTTTGATGAATAAAAACTGGGCCCTGGTTGTTTTTACTGCCGCCATCGTTTTAATAAAACCTATTGCCGCCGCCATTACCATTGGTGGAGGCGGAAATGGCGGAAATTTTGCACCATCTTTATTTACCGGTGCTTATCTGGGCTTCTTTTTTTCTAAGCTGGTAAACAATACGCCGCTGGTAAAAATACCCGAAGGTAACTTTAGTCTGGTAGGTATGGCGGGCGTGCTAAGTGGTGTAATGTATTGTCCGCTTACGGCAATTTTTTTGATTGCAGAAATTACCAATGGGTATGAGTTGTTCATCCCCTTGATGATTGTTTCTTCTATTTCTTTTTTTATTGTAAAAAGTTATGAACCTTTTTCAATGGACACCAAAAAGCTGGCGTTGGAAGGGCAGATCTTTACAGAAAAAAAAGAGAAGAATATCCTGACCTCTATTTTGCTAAGTGATATGATACAGGATACTTATGAAAGTATTCCAATGGATAAAAAGCTGCGTCACCTGATTGAAATTATTAAAAGAAGTGAAAAAAATATATTCGCCATTGTGGATTCAAAGGAAAGGTTTATCGGCATCATTGAATTGAATGACATCAAACAAAAACTTTTTCAGCCAGACCAGTTTGACCGGGTGTCCGTTAAGTCGATGATGAAAAAACCAGCGGCCATTTTATACGAAGACCATGATATGCATGGTGTGATGGAAAAGTTTGATTTAACCCAAAGTTGGTACCTGCCGGTATTGAGTAAGGATAAGAAGTTCATTGGCTTTATTTCGAAAACGAAATTATTTAATAAATACAGAGAAATTCTAGCCTCACAGGGAGATTTATATGATGAAGCTTAAATGATGTTGGATTCATTAACAGTGCCAGCCTAACTGCCTGTTCACCCATTGTTCAATGATTAACGCTTGGCTGATTGAGGTTTTTTTTTGCATTGCATTGCGATCTTTTATTTGCTTCGGATTGCAGGATTTTTTTAGGTGTGGACCATTGCCATTTTAACTCATTTGTCCCATCATGATGATTTTTTTTTCTGATAGCTTTTTTTATTCGATTGATGAAGTGTTGCCACGTCATCAGTTTATTCAGGTTACTTTTTTTAATATTTGAGTCATCCACAACAATTTTTCAACGGAAAAGAGTTTCTTAAAAAGTCGACCTTTAATTGCCTTTCTATGTAATTATCTTTTTTTTTACCTGTGAAAGTTGTAAGTATTGAAAGTAATCTTGTAACATTAATTGAGTGATGATGCGCAACTTTATACGAAATGGGCGATCAGTGGATTAAAGGCTTCATCTTTCTCGGAATGAGGGAACATTTAATACCGCTTGCTTTTGCAGCAGTGCGCTATTGATTGGCTCAAGACAAAATCATTTGAATATGCAACCTTACAATTTTTATGGATTTTAAATTTCAAATCATGAAAAGAAACAGCAAAAGTTTAACAGGTTTCACCATTGGTGCATTGGATGGTGAAATAGGTAAGGTGAATGAGTTTTATTTTGATGATGAAAGCTTTACGATCCGTTATTTAATTGCAGAAACAGGCAATTGGCTATCTGGTCGTAAAGTGCTTATCTCATCGGATGCATTATTGGCAACGGATTGGAAGCATGAAATCTTTCAGGTGAATCTTACCATCGATGAAATAAAGAGTAGTCCGGATATTGATACTGAAAAGCCGGTATCCCGGCAGGAAGAAATTAAATTGACCCAGCACTATCCCTGGAGAAGTTATTGGGAAGGTGCGCTTTGGGCAAGAAGTATGGGCACAGCGGGCATGGTAATTCCCACACCTTTGCCGATAAATGAAGGATTAAATCCCGAAACTGCATCAACGATAGACCCATCTTTTGAAGACAATCAGCATTTGCGCAGCACGCGGAAAGTAATAGGCTATTATATTGCTGCAGCCGACGGCGAAATTGGTAAGGTGGAAGATTTTATACTGGATGATGAATCGTGGAAAATTGATTTTATAGTGGTGGATACCGGTAATTGGCTCCCTGGTAAAAAGATTTTGATTGCTCCTGATTTGGTTACAGGAATCAGTTGGGCAAAGTTAGTTATCGACGTAAAAGCATCTGTAGAGATCATTAAAAACAGTCCTGAATACGATTCTGAAAAGCCATTAAGTGTTGTTTACACAACGAAGTTGCTGGACTATTATAAGCAGTTTAATTTGTAGATATAAACAGTGATTAATAATTGTCAATCCCGGTAGTTCAAAGCGAGTAGCTGTTTGATGGCCAATAAATTTTCACTATTTGAAACATAATATTGCAGCAGAACGACTCGGTTTTGTAATGATTGAATACTGTTTACATACTGCTTTTTAAAAACATCAATAAATTTTTTACCCGTAAAATTAGAAAAATGCAGAAAACATTTTTATCCATATCAGTTGTTTTGTTAATCACTCTGCAGATCGGCGGCATTAGTTGTAATGAAAAAAAGTCCCTCGGCGTTATTGCAGCAAAAGATACATTACCCGCAAAATTTTCACCCATCACGATGGCAGCTCCAACAACTGATTTGCCCGGCGGAATGGTTGATTTTGTGACGGCCTCCCGGCTTGTAACGCCTGCGGTAGTTCATATAAAAACAATCGTGCAATCTGCTGTTTCAAATGATGCACAGGGAGGTTTAACGGGCGGTACCGCAATGGGATCAGGCTCAGGTGTCATTATTACTGCCGATGGATTTATCGCAACCAATAATCATGTGGTAGAAAATGCTTCGGAAATACAAGTTATTTTACCCGACAAAAGAGTATTTACCGCCACATTAACCGGTGTTGATCCAAATACCGATTTGGCTTTAATTAAAATCAATGCCACCGGACTTCCGATTGTAAAATTTGGTAATTCAGATCTGGTAGAAGTAGGGCAATGGGTGTTGGCAATTGGCTATCCTTTTTCATTGAATACTACAGTAACTGCAGGTATCATAAGTGCAAAAGCCCGTAGCATTGGAATCATCCAGCGGCCAGGTGGTGCCGGTAATTCCCAGCAGCCCGGCAATTCTGCCATCGAATCTTTTATTCAAACCGATGCAGCCATCAATCCAGGCAATAGCGGCGGAGCGTTGGTTAATACCAAAGGAGAACTGGTTGGTATCAATAGCGCCATTGCTTCTCAAACCGGCAGCTATGCCGGGTATGCATTTGCAATACCGGTAAATCTCGCCAAAAAAATATTAGATGATTTGCAGGAATTTGGCACCGTAAAAAGGGGGGTACTTGGTGTTTCTTTTCCTGCTCCTTCTGTAGAAGATCAGTATCTGCAACAAAAGGGACTAGCTCCCGGATCTGTTAAGGGCGTATATATAACTGGTGTGAGCGAAGAGGGCGCTGCCGCAAAAGCAGGACTAAAAGAGGGCGATATTGTTCAAAGCATCGATAGCATCCAGCTTTCTTCATCCGCAGAGTTTTCCGAAAGGATTGCCCGTCACCGGCCAGGGGAAACCATTCGTTTAAGCTACCTGCGCAATGGTAAAACTGATACCGTTTCTGTTACACTAATGACTGAGGCACCTGGCAATTCTGCCAGCGAAAATACAGCCTCACTTGAATTAATTTACAAGCGATTGGGCGCTAGTTTTGAACCGCTTACCAGTGCCTTAAAACAGCGGTTTAATTTAAATGAAGGAATTGTAGTAACTGAAGTTAGCAAAGGTGGATTTTTTGACCAGATCGGAATTCCAGAAGGAACCATCATTGCCTTTATCAATGGCAAAGCCATCAATAGTCCGAAAGACATCAATGCTGCATTCTTGTCTGCACAAAGAGGGCTGATACAAATATTTGCTGTTGCGCCGGACGGATCAAGGGTTGTCTTTAATTTTTCGCTCGGCACTTAACCGGTCCTTTTGAATGAGGTAAATGTTGTTTACTCAAGTTGTTGGTGAGTCGCCGATCCTTTTTTTAGCAGCCTTTATTGGTAACCATAAAAGCCGGTGCATTTACCAGCTTTGGAAATTGTATGCAGTTTTGATGTCTTTTGCATGAATTGGTGGGCAAATAAGCAGTTAACCAACTCATTCAATATGTTAAATTTCTCCATTTAAATAGTTTGAAAATCCTTGCAACTACAATGTTGAATTCATACAATGTAAATCTTTTAAACTTTGCATCTAAATGGTTTTTCGACTTTAATGTGCCTGAGGGTTTGGTAATGATAGCTAAATTCCGTCATCCGAATTCTACCGGCAGGTAATAAAAAAAAATCTACACTTATCAATCTTTAAGAAAACTTTCGACCAAATGGATTGTTAATCCAATAAATAATATCATTTTTCCGTTAATTTTACTTTATGCAAAAAATCCTGCAGATAATTATGAGCAAAAAATATTTTCCGGTATTTCTGGTACTAACAGGCGCAATTTTATTCTTCGCTTTTCAAACACAGGGAAGCACTGATGATAACCCCAAATCGAAGAATGAAAAAATACTTCACAATGTGGGGATGTTGTTGGAACAAGGACATTTTAGTCCCAGAAAAATAGATGATGCTTTTTCAAAATTGGCGTTAAACAGTTTTATAACTGATATGGATGATGATAAAACCATTTTCCTGCAGAGTGATATTGATAGCTTTAAAAAGTTTGAAACCAAAGTGGATGACGAGATACACGGCGCCAGGCTGGAGTCTTTCTACTTTATCAGCGAATCGTACACCCGTCGTCTCAATCAGGCGTCGGAGTATTATAAAACCATTTTGAATACCCCCTTTGAATTTTCTAAAGACGAGGACATAGAACTGGATGGCAAAAAAGTAAAATATGCAACCAACGAAGCACAAAAAAAGGAAGTATGGCGCAAGCGTTTGAAATACCTGGTGCTAACCAAATATTCTGATATGGTGGATGACCGTGAAAAAAACAAAGGCAAATCTTTTCCTTCATTGAAGGATAGTACAAAGACAGAAAAATTTATATACAAAGCCGATAGTACACTTGAAAGGGAAGCAAGAGACCAGGTGCGGAAGCAAATTGAACGTTATTTTACTACTTTAAAAAATCACAATACCAGCGATGAGTTGTTCAGCTCATTTGTAAATTCAATAGCTACCAGTATGGATCCTCATACTAGTTATTTTGCGCCCATTGATAGCCGTGGCTTTACAGAAATGATGAGTGGCAAGTTTTATGGTATCGGCGCACAACTAAAAGAAGACCAGAGCAAAATTAAAATAGCAAGTTTAATTACAGGTGGCCCGGCTTGGAAAAGTGGTGACCTTGGTGTAGATGATGAGGTAATTAAAATAGGACAGGGAGCGGCCGAACCGGTTGATGTAACCGGGTACGCTGTTACTGATGCAGTGAAGTTGATCAGGGGTGCTGAAAAAGGAACTGAAGTAAGGATTACCGTTCGCAAGCCAGATGGCACTATCAAGGTAATCATCCTAAAAAGAGATGAAATTAAATTAGACGATACTTTCGCTAAAAGTGCCATCATCAATGGTGAACATAAAATTGGTTATATCTATTTGCCTGAATTTTATGTGGATTTTGAAGATCCCAAAGGTGCTAAATGTTCAGAAGATGTTGCAAAAGAGGTAGAAAAATTAAAGGCGGAGAAGGTAGAAGGAATCGTGATTGACCTTCGCGGAAATGGAGGTGGATCACTTCCGGAAGTCGTGAAGATGGCTGGTTTGTTTATTGAAGATGGTCCTATTTGCCAGGTAAAAGGAAGAGATGAAAGGCAGCCATACCAGTGGAAAGACAGGGATAAATCAATTTTATATGATGGCCCTTTAACTGTAATGGTCGATGAATTCAGTGCTTCTGCATCAGAAATATTTGCTGCAGCCATTCAGGATTACAAGCGTGGAATTATTATTGGCAGCACTTCTACCTATGGAAAAGGAACTGTACAGCGTACCATTCCGCTGAATGCCGAAAGTGAAAATGCTATGTTTAACAAAAAGACTGAAGATTTGGGAACTGTAAAATTAACTTTACAAAAATTCTATCGTATTAATGGCGGTGCTACACAGTTGAGAGGCGTGGTTCCGGATGTAGTGATTCCCGATAGAATGGAATTGGCAAAATCACGTGAAAAAGATAATCCAACTTCATTGAGCTGGGACGAAATTGCCAAAGTGGATTATAAGCCCTGGGTAAGTACTTTCAGCACAGATTTAGTGGCAGCCAATTCAAACGAACAGATACAGGCAAATGTTACCTTTAAGAAAATGAGAGAAAAAATTGATTCCATTGAAAAGGAAAATGACCGTTCTTATTCTTTGAATCTTGTAAAGTACCAGGCTGCTCAAAAGCAATTGAAAGCCAGCTACAAGCAACTGGAAGTATTGATGAAATTGCCAAGCAGTTTGAGTGTGAAAAATGTTGAGATTGACAATGCGAAAATTTTAGCAGACAAGGACAAGGCAGAAAAAAACAAGCGTTTCCTGAATACTTTAAAGGATGATATCTACATTGATGAGGCAGTAAAGGTTACCAATAAGATGATTACACAAAGTAATTTAGCCCTCCATGAACAAGGCATCCAGGGAAATAATAAAAATTAATAACAGGTCAATCAACGATCGGATTTTTTAATTCGAAAATGATGCGGTTATTAGTTGATAATAAAATAAAAAGGGGCTGTCTCATAATGCTGAGGCAGCCCCTTTTTATTTGAAAGGGGTAGAGAATGTTACTGTTGCACCATTGGGTTGTCAACCTTTCAAAGGATGGCAACCCAATGGTGCAACTTAGCTTGTTTTGACATGTCCTTAAAAAGATCACCTATCCAGGCACGCCGCTGTTGTTTCTCTGACCAACGGACGAAGCCTGAACCATAAAAGAGGGTTAAGTTTACTACTATAACTTGCATATTGATTTACAAACTCCGGTGGTGCAGTAGCAGGCATTTTATTCCTTAACCTTTGATGGTATCTCCTTAAAAAAGATCACCGATCCAGGCACGCCGCTGTTGTTTCTCTGACTAACGGACGAAGCGTGAACTATAAAAGAGGGTTAAGTTTACTAATACAATTTGCATAGTGATTAGCTAACTCCGGTGGTGCAGGAGCAGGCATTTTATTCCTGATGGTATGTCCTTAAAAAAGATCACCGATCCAGGCACGCCGCAGTTGTTTCTCTGACCAACGGCCGAAGCGTGAACCATAAAAGAGGGTTGAGTTTACCACTCTAACTTGCATATTGATATAAAAACTTGTTGGTGCAGGTGAAAGCATTTTACCTTTGAGGCCCGCTGCAGGCTTAGGCATTGATGTTGGCAACTATGCCACCATTATTTTACCCCTTCGTTTACTATAAATATCGCTCCTCAATAATTTTTTTATGATGGTTAAAATGCCCAAGCAGGATGAACCCCAAAGCTTCTACCGTACAAGAGTTGTTGCTGGCTTTACCAATACTGGCAAGCATTTCAGCAGAAAAGCTGTCATACAGAAATAAGGTTGATCTTCTAACTGCAACAAATTCAGCGGTTAAACTTTCCCAGCTTCTTGCATTTGCGTTGGAGGCTGCTGCATAATCATCTTCATCAAAACCGGGAAGGGTAGCCTGCTCCTTTCTTGCGAAGCAAACAGCCCGGTAGGTAAAAACTCTTTCTGCATCAATGAGGTGTTGTAGCAATTCTTTGATGGTCCATTTACCGGGTGCATACGCATGTGTCGATTGCTCCTCTGAAATGGCCGGCAGAAAGTTTTTAATGATTTCTGATTGATGGGCGAAAGCAGTTGTTAAATTTTTTTCGGTTACCTGGTCAATATAAACCTGGAAATAGCCCGGCTGGTTGGTAGGAGATGTGTTGTTCACTTACTTGTATTTAAAATTGAAAACCGCAGAATTGCTGAAGCGATTTCAGCAATTCTGCGGTAGACTTCCGTTATAAAAATATTATCCTCTTTTGCTTTTTTTCATGGTTGCTTTTGGCAATACTTCCTGCGTTGTTTTTCTTTCTCCTTTCAATGTACTGGCCAATTTAATTGCGTCGTATGCATTGAGCAAACCAGCAGATTTTGAAATTTCACCGAGCGAAGTAGTTTCTTCTGTTCCTGGTATAATAACTTCCTCTTTCAACGGATCTGAAGCAGCGGATGTTTCAATCACATATTTCAATTGTTTGGCCGTAAGAGTTGGATAGTATCCCAAAATAAAAGCAGCCGTGCCGGCCACAACCGGGCAAGCCATACTGGTTCCTGAAGCATTCCCGTAGGTATTACCACCAGGTATGGTAGAATAAATTTGTACGCCGGGAGCAAATACATCTACTTCTTTTTTACCATAGTTGCTAAACCTTGCAGCAATACCACCATTTTTTGGATCACCACTTGCACCTACTGTAATCCAGTTGGTAGCTTTTTCATTAGTACCAGCATATACAGGAGATGGAAAGTTATCAGCAGTATCCACATTTTTAGAATCATTTCCTGCAGCGTGTACCAATAAAACACCTTTACTTTCAGCGTATCGAACGGCATCATCTACCCATGCTTTGTTAGGCGAAAAGTCTTTACCAAAACTCATGCTAACGATCTGAGCACCATTATCAACTGCATACCGGATGGCGAGTGCAATATCTTTGTCATGCTCATCTCCATCAGGTACAGCCCTGATCATCATAATGCGAACATTGTCTGCAATGCCCTCAATACCTTTGTTGTTGTTTCTGGCGGCAGCAATAATACCTGAACAATGTGTGCCGTGAAAAGGAGTGGAGGCCATCACATCGTTGTTGCCATAAAAACGGTCATTGATATCAGCTTCGTTGTCCTTAACAATTTCTTTTCTATACTCTTCTGGTGCATTGTCTGCCGCATCCGCTTTTCTGATTTGCCCCTCAAATTCATCAATGATTTGTTTGTTGGTGATGTCATCGCTGCTGTTGGCTTTACAAAGCTGCACTAAGAAGGCTTTTGTTTTTTTTGCGTCTGAATTCGTACTGGTATATTTTTCAAGATCAGCACAACTGTATTCAGCCTTGGCCAAATCTTTCGCAATCACGGAGTCGCCTCTTAAAAAGGAAGGCAATAGTTTTTTCATAAAGGATATTTCAAGGGGATTGATATCCCCTACAATTGCTTTTTCAGCTTTTTTAAACATTTCCAGTTCAGCCATTTCCTCCGGTTTTAGGGAAGATTCATCGAGGGTTAAACTGCCATATTTTGATTTAAATTTATTGTACAAGCGAGCAGCCTCATAGCTGTCTTTGCTTACGTTACGGCCATCTTTGCCCCCTAAAAAATTCCATCCATGGATATCGTCGATGTAGCCATTTTTGTCATCGTCTATTCCATTGTTCGGTATCTCTTTTGTATTGATCCACAATATGGGTTTCAGATCTTCGTGCAGCGTATCAATACCGCTGTCAATCACCGCTACCAAAACCTGTTTGCTCTTGATTTTTTTTGTTTTTACAAAGTCGTAAGCCTTATCGAGGCTTATGCCATAAATACCGGTTGCTTCCTGATCCTGTAAATACCAGTTCTTTGGTAAAACACCTTTCGCATTCTGTGAAAACGCCGTTGCTCCTGAAAAGAGTACCACGACCAGGTATAAAATTAGTTTCTTCATTTGTACTTTTTTGTTAACCTGCAATTTATTAAAAAGCAGCCAAATGAGGGCATTATTCGGAAAAAAATGGGGCCAGGCCAGGAAAGATTAACAGGCTCTTACAAAGCGATCTGGCGCACGAGGTAGTTTTCAGGAAAATGAAAGACGGTAGCTCGGTCTTTGTCAAACAGGCCATACACCGTGCTGCCGCTGCCACTCATGGATGCAAACAAAGCGCCTTGTTGGTATAACTCTTCCTTAATGACAGCAATCGCAGGATGTTGTTGAAATACCGGCTGTTCAAAGTCGTTTATCAGTTCATTTTTCCAGAACGCCAAGGGTGTGGCAATGATGGACTGAAGTGATGTGGCAGCCTTATTGCTAGCAAGATTGAGTTGTGAAAATGCCCAGCCAGTATTTATATGTACTCCTGGATTTACCAATAGCAAATGATAGCCAGCCAATGCAACCGTTAGCGGTTCCATTATTTCGCCACGTCCGCTGGCAAAGCATGGCTTGTTTAGGATAAAAAAAGGGCAGTCGCTACCAAGCAACAAAGCATACGATAATAATTGATCTGTTGATAAATGCAGACTGAATTTGTCGTTGAGTAATTGCAGTGTAAATGCCGCATCTGCAGAGCCTCCCCCCAATCCTGCGCCCATCGGGATGGCTTTATGTAAATGTATTTTTACCGATGGTAATTGTGGGAAATCTTTTTTTAAAAGATGATAGGCTTTAAAGCAAAGATTATCCTTCTCATCGCCATCAACCAAGGTGCCTGTTTGTGTGAAAACTGCACCAACAGTATGTTCCGTGTACTCGGAAGGGATGATTTCCAACGCATCATTTAGTGGAACCGGGTAAAAAATGGTTTCAATATTATGATATCCATCGGCTCTTTTACCGGTTATGCGTAGGCCAAGATTTATTTTACAATTGGGGAAAACAATCATTTTTTAGGAACATAAACTAATGGAAAAAGGATCGTGCATTCACTAACAACGAGGGAAGAAAAGTACAAGCCTGTATTATCTATTTTGAAGCAATACCCGCATTCAAAAAATATCAAGAATTAAGTAATTAATTTGCTATTTCCCCCTGCTTTTAATTTCGTCTCTGATGGCTATTGCCTTGATATAATCTTCCTGTTCCAATACTTCTGTCAGCAGCGTATTGAGTTCCTCAAGAGAAAGGGCGTTCAGGTCATCTTTGCCACCGCTTTCCGTTGTTAACGATTCAGATGGCTTCTTTTTCTTGTCATCACTTTCCATCAGCATTCCGGCGCTATCCAGTATATTGTCGAAGGTGAAAATGGGACAGCCAAAGCGAACCGCAAGGGCCAATGCATCGGAGGTACGGGAATCAATTTCTACGGTATCATTCGCACTGCTGCAAACCAGTTTGCTATAAAAAATCCCTTCCTGCAGGTCGTTGATGATTACTTCGTGCAATTCTACATTAAATGCCATCATAAAATTTTTCATCAAATCGTGGGTAAGCGGACGACTTGGGCTCATTCGCTCCAGCGCAACTGCAATCGCCTGTGCTTCAAATCCACCAATAACGATGGGTAACCTGCGTAATCCATTTACTTCACCCAATACCACTGCATAAGAGTGTGTTTGGGTAATGCTGTGCGAAAGGGCAACAATTTCTAATTCTATTTTTTTCATATTAATTGCACGAAACTAAGTGTTTTTAAGCAAATGATTAATAGCATTCATAGTATGGATGCTGTTGGTGGTGGTTGCTTTTTCGGGTATAATGTCATAGCGTTCATTTAGTTTGTTTCAAAAACCACCTCATACCCTATTGAAGCATGTTAAACGAATTTATTTAAACAAAATTATAAAAGAAAAGCCTCCCAAGTTAACTGGAAGGCTTTTATATTTTTCCTTTTTAATTTATCAGGAACTTGCTTTCATTTTTTTAACGGCTTCAATAATCTTTGGCATTACCTCAAACGCATCACCCACAATGCCATAATCTGCGGCTTTAAAAAATGGCGCTTCGGGATCTTTATTGATAACTACAATTGTTTTACTTCTGTTAACGCCTGCCAGGTGTTGTATGGCACCGGATATGCCAATGGCAAAATATAAGTTGGGTGCAATGGCAATACCGGTTTGGCCTACATGCTCATGATGCGGTCTCCAGTTGATATCCGCTACCGGGCGGCTGCAAGCGGTGGCCGCACCTAATAATTTTGCAAGGTCGGTTACCAGTGCCCAGTTTTCAGGGCCTTTTAATCCACGACCACCGCTCACTACAATTTCAGCTTCTGTTAATGGTACTTCGCCTACAATTTTATTTACAGACATTACCTGTACTTTGGCTGCATCAATGGTAGCTTCAAATGGAACTACAGCCGCAACCCCATCAGCAGCGGTAATTGGGTAAGCATTTGAATTTAAAGAGATTATTTTAATAGAGGTATTGATGGCAATGTTTGCAAATGCCTTCCCGCTGAATACATTCTTCTTTACCACAAAACCATTACTGGTATCCGGTAGTGCAATGGCACCCGTAACCAACCCTGCCTTTAAACGAACGCTTAAACGGGGAGTAACCGATTTTCCACACAGGTTGTTTGAAAATACAATTACAGTAGCACCCGAAGCAATGGCTGCGTCCGCAATTACTTTTGTAAATACCTGTGCATCCAACTGGTCCAATGCAGGATTGGCAACAGTATGTACTTTTTGAATGCCATATTTCCCAAGGGTTGTCAAATCTTCTGTAATAGAACCCAAAACAATGGCTTCCGCAGCAACGCCCAATTGTTCCGCAACTTTAGCCCCATAACATGCGGCCTCTAAAGATGATTTTCTGATTTGGCCATCGGCCTGGTCTAAAAAAACTAAAACGCTCATGATATTTGGTATTTGATAATTTAAAAAATAGGTACTTCCAACAAATAATATTCTAAGCTAAAATTTTGCCCAATATTGCTTAGTACAAGTAACTCCCGATATTCTGGAATAAGGTAACACAACGATGTTAAATAATTTTTCAACAAATTATAAGGCAATCAAACCTTGAAATGTAAAAGAGCCCTGTTTAAATTGTACTGATTCGTCCTGATTTCCCCGTCAGGGGGACAAAGGGCTTTGTCAGGGAGCATCCTCTTAAATCACCTTCGCTTCCTCATGCAACAGCCTAACCAGTTCCTCCGGGTTATCTGCTGAAACCAGCTTTACGCCTGCTTTTGCGGGAGGAAGATCAAAAGAAGCAATTGATGTAAACGTTTCTGCTTGCACAGGCTCTACTACTTTCAGTGGTTTACTTCTTGCACCCATAATGCCTTTCATATTTGGAATGCGTTGTTCTGCCATTCCTTTCTGGCAACTTACCACAATGGGTAATTGTACTTTGTCGGTTTCTTCACCGCCTTCAATTTCCCTTTCAGTGGTGGCGGTATTGCCTTCAAGCGTAAATTTGGTAGCCAATGAAATGTAAGGCAAGTCCAGTAATTCTGCAACCATGCCTCCAATAGAGGAGCCGTTGTAATCGATGGTTTCTTTACCGGTAAAAATCAGGTCGTAGTTACCTTCTTTGGCTACTGCTGCAATTTGGGAAGCAATGTAATAACTGTCGTGGCTGTCAACATTTACCCGGATGGCTTCATCCCCACCAAGGGCTAGCGCTTTTCGAATAATGGGATCGCAATCCGGAGCTCCTACGGTAATGAGATGTATGGCGGTTGAGACATCCGCTTCCTTTAACTCAATCGCTCTTACCAGGGCATACCATTCGTCGTAGGGATTGATGATCCATTGTACCCCATCTGCAGCGAATTTCGTATTGTTATCTGCGAAGGCTATTTTTGCGGTGGTATCCGGCGTTTTACTGATACAGACTAATATTTTCATATAAATAATTTAGCAAAAGGAAATAAGTTGTTTATGCAACTAAAAATCAAAGATACAATTTGTAGATATCAAATGAATCATTCATTCAAAAAAAATATTACCGCATGAACAGGATCGAAAAATTACTGGAGTATATGGAAACTGCCGACAAGGATAGCTTTCTGCAACATGCGCTGGCACTGGAATACATTAAGATTGGGGATGATGAAAAGGCTCGTGCTCTTTTTAACGAATTGTTGCTGCGGGAGCCTACGTATGTAGGTTCTTATTATCATCTGGGCAAACTTTTAGAGCGGGTGGGCGACTTTGATAAAGCAATCCGGATTTATAAACGAGGGATGGAAGAGGCGAAAAAAGCAAGTGATAACCATGCCCGCAGCGAGTTGCAGGGAGCTTTGGAAGAGATTGAAGAATAGAGGGCCTTTGCCCTCTGAACGGAAAATTAGGACGAGCGTGTTTCAATTGCACGCAGGTTTTTTAATGATGAGCGTGGTGATTTTTTTAACCCGGCAAAAGATTAATAATTAAGCATCGTTGCGTCGCACTCTTGTACTTTTACCGCATTGGGCAACATTGGTTTTCAATTTTCAGGAGTTTTTGTTTTTTATTAAAGTACTTCAATGGAGTTGTTAGAAAAATTTAAACAATACATACAAAAAGAAAATCTTTTTCAGCCAAAAGACAGGCTTTTGCTTGCCGTGAGTGGCGGGGTAGATTCAGTTGTGTTGTGCGAATTGTGTAAACAGGCGGGATATGATTTTGTGATGGCACATTGCAATTTCCAACTTCGGGGTACAGATAGTATGCGTGACGAACAATTTGTAGCTGCATTGGCGGCAAAATATGGCGTTCCGTTTTTGTTGAAAACCTTTGATACGATTGAGCATGCGACAACTGAAAAAAAATCTATTGAAGAAGCAGCGAGGGATCTACGGTATGAATGGTTTCATTCGTTTGTGGTAAATAAAAAGGCAATGGGTGTTGGCCCGGAATTCACAATCGCTGAATCGCCTCAAGTGAATTATATTCTTACTGCCCATCATGCAGATGATAATATTGAAACTGTGTCGATGAACTTTTTCCGGGGTACCGGCATTACCGGTTTAAGAGGCATTTTGCCAAAGCATGGTCAACTGGTTCGTCCGTTGTTGTTTGCCAGAAGAAGCGAATTGGAAGCTTATGTAAATGAGCAGCATCTTTCATTTGTAACAGATCACACAAACCTTGAAAATGATTATACCCGAAATTATTTTCGCAATACCATCATTCCCCTTGTAAGCGAGCGTTACCCAAACGCCGCCAGCAATGTGTTGAAAAATATCCGGCGTTTTAGAGAAACGGATGATTTATATCAACAGGCAGTGCAGTTGCATAAGAAAAAATTATTGGAGTTAAAAGGAGCCGAGGTACACATTCCGGTATTGAAATTATTGAAGATAGTGCCGCTTGCCACCGTGTTGTATGAAATTATCAGGGACTTTGGTTTTACAGCCCATCAAACCGACGAGGTAGTAACATTGTTAAAAAGTGAAACTGGAAAATACATCCAGTCGGCAACGCATCGTGTTATTAAAAACCGCAACTGGCTTATTATTTCACCTTGTCAATCTGAAGAAGCACAACATATTTTAATTGAAGAATCTAATAAATTAATTTCCTTTAAACTGGGCCGCATTACAATTGAAAAGCAATCAACTTTCAATATTAATAAGTCTGCTATGGTTGCACAACTAGATGCCGCAGCAATCAATTTTCCGTTGCTGCTGCGTAAATGGAAACAGGGCGATTATTTTTATCCATTGGGAATGCAAAAGAAAAAGAAACTGAGTCGCTTTTTGATTGACCAAAAATGTTCGCTCACGCAAAAGGAAAATACATGGGTGATTGAAATAGATAAAAAAATTATCTGGGTAGTCGGTATGCGGATAGACGACCGGTTTAAAATTACCCCGGCCACAAAAACTATTTTAACGATTAACTATATATCAAAATGAGGATGCGACAGCTCCTGGATAATAACCGGAAATAGTTGAGGAGCCTTGAAAGCGATCAATACGGCTGTAAAAATTAAACCAAATAAAGAGCCCCATAAATGTGCATCGTGATTTACATTCCCAATATTTTTCTTTGAAGAATAGATGCAATAACCCAGGTAAAGAAAGGCAAATACAATAAATGGCATTGGTACAAAATAGAGACGGATGGTACCCCACGGGTTAAATAATATGCAGGCAAATACAACGGCTGATACAGCCCCTGAAGCACCCAGTGTCTTGTAATTGTAATCATCCTGGTGTTTGATATAGCTGGGCATATCAGATACAATTAATCCGATAAAATAAAGCAGCAGGTAAGATATATTGCCCCCCAAACCATATTCAGCAAAGTAGTATTCAATGGCAGGTCCGAAAAAATAAAAGCTAATCATATTAAAGAGCAGATGAATAAAATCCGCATGGATAAATCCGGAAGTAATAAAACGGAAATATTGTTTTTCCCGTTTAACCTTGTAAGGCCACATGATGGTTTTATCCAGAAAATCTGCATTTGAAAAACCAATCAACGACATGATCACATTGATTGCGATCAGACTAAACGTAATAGGCGCATTTGAAAAATCCATAAAAATAAATTAGGCTTCAAAACTATCGTATTATTTCAACTATGGTGATATTTTTCGTTCCGGTTAATACTGCATGCCCGGTAAACCTGCTCAGCCAATATCAACCGCACCAGTTGGTGCGGAAAAACAAGTTGCGATAAACTCCACTTATAATTGGCTCTTTGTACAATGGCATCACTTACACCATAGGCGCCACCAATCAGGAAAACAATGTTCTTAATACTTTCATTGGCCCTCGACTGGATAAAGGCTGCCACTCCCTCACTGTTTAATTGCTTGCCTCTTTCATCCAGTAAAATCAGGTAATCCTCTTTTTGCAGGGCATTTAAAATAATTTCACCTTCCTTTTTTTTGAGGTCGGTTTCGCTTAGCGTAGCCGCATTTTTGGGCATGGCAATGATATTCCATTCCACGGGATAGTAGTTGGCAATGCGTTTAGTAAACAACTCAACGCCTTCTTTCACATAAGTCTCATGAGCCTTGCCAACCGTCCAAAACTGAAGTTTCATAATATTATTTCCGGCAAAAATGCACAAAGAGTTGGGTTCAATAAAATAAATCTCTATTTTTGCCGTCCAATAACAAAAAGGTATTCCTTTGTTTTGCGTTTAGATCGGCTGCGTAGCTCAATTGAATAGAGCGTCTCACTACGGATGAGAAGGTTTCAGGTTTGAATCCTGACGCGGTCACAAAAGAGATCACAATAATGTGGTCTCTTTTTTTATGGCCATAGCTCATCCAGATAGTCATCGGGAGAATAGAGCGTTCCGACCACAGATCGGGAAGGTTTCAGGTTTGAATACTGACGCGGTCACAAAAGAGATCACAATAATGTGGTCTCTTTTTTTATGGCTGTAGCTCATCCCGATAGTCATCGGGAGAATAGAGCGTCCCGATCACAGGTCAAAGCCCTTTTACTTTTACCCTCTCACCCTTGCCTGCCCGTCGGCAGTTTTCACATTTCAAATAGTGTTTCCATGGCTCAGATGAATATTATGGGTAGTAATCCTAAATGGTGGTTTAACCCAGATCACGTAATAGAAAAAGACACCCGATTGTCACACATTTCAGAATCCTTATTGGGTAAGGGCTTGATGCGAATTAAGCCCTGTTTTTTTTAACGCATAGCAATAAAGTTTTTTTAAACAAAATATACCGAATTCTTACACTGTTAATTACCTATTACATCTGAACTAAAAATATATCCTACTGCATAATTTGGGTTAATGTGTCCTCTGTTTCTTCAAATTACTATTTCATCAGTTTCAAGGCTTCTTCCACTTTTTCAAGAGGCAGTTTACATACTTTGTTTTCGCAAACATAAATAAGGGTGCGGCCGTTCACATAACGGTCTTGCAGTAATGGGAGTGCATTGGCTGTTTTGCTTCCTGCCACTATTTTATTTGGAATAAAATAAAGGCTCAGTTCTTTTCTTTTTTTTTCGGCATCAGCGCCAACAATAGCAACTTCATAAAAAGGTAATGCCTGTTGAAGCAGCAGCAATCCCCAGTTGGAATACCCTGAGCCATATCTAGGCATGTTTTCTTTCACGTTGTTGAGCATTTTGGAAGCCATTTTTTTGTAATCGTTGTTATCGTAGTAATTACCTAATAAAAACAATCCCTTTGCAATGCTTGAGTTCGAGGCGGGAATAACATTATCGTTCAGTTCCATTTTGCGGGCAATAAGAACTTTATCTATATCAGAAGTAAAGAAAAACATTCCTGACGTTTTATCATAAAAATGAGCGATGGCATAATCCATCAACTGCCTGGCTGTGATCAACCATTTCTCATCAAAGGTAGCCTGGTATAAAGCGATGAAGGCTTCGATGGTGAAGCAATAATCTTCGAGGTAACCGTTGATTGACCTCACCCCCAGCCCCTCTCCATCTGGAAAGGGAAGAATGTGATTTAAACCACCACCAGGATTTCGCAGTTTTGTTAATATAAACTCCGCATTATTAAGAGCTGTACTCAAAAAATGTTGCTCATTAAAAATAGTGTAGGCATCAACATATCCCTTTAACATCAAGGCATTCCAGGAGGTAAGCTGTTTGTCATCCAATCCGGGTCTTATGCGTTTTTTTCGTGCCGCAAGCATTATTTTCTTTGCGGATGCAATCTCTTTTTGCAATTGTTCTAAAGTAAAGCCATGAACTTTTGCAATTTCAGCATCGGTTTTTTTCCTTAACAGGATATAATTTCCGTGTTCCCAGAAACCAATATTATTAACATTGTAATAATCACTAACCAACGGGAATTTATCTTCTAGCAAAGTTTCCAACTCAGGCTTTCCCCACACATAAAACTTTCCCTCTTCCCCTTCGCTATCGGCATCCAGGGCAGAATAAAAACCACCCTCCGGAGAAGTCATTTCTCTTTCAATAAATTCAAGTGTTTCATAAACAACTTGCTTGTACAGCGCATCCTTTGTCAGTTGATAAGCTTCTGAATACAAACTCACCAATTGTCCGTTATCATATAGCATCTTTTCAAAATGGGGGATTTTCCATAATGAATCAGTGGCATAACGTGAAAAACCACCACCAATCTGATCATAGATGCCGCCATAAGCCATTTTATCAAGGGTTACTTTTATCTGATTGAAGGCGCTTTTATCTTTGGTGGCATGGTAGTAATGCAGCAAGAATAAATAGTTATTGGGTAAGGGAAATTTCGGAGCACGATTAGGGCCACCCTCTATCGGATCAAAAAGAGTAGCCCAGGGTTCGTAAGTAGCTTTTGCATCTTCTATTGTAAATTTAGCTTCATTTGTATTGATCTTTATTACATCACTTGCTTTTATGCCATGCGTTAGCTCTTCGGCAGTCTCATTGGCTTTGCCGGGATTTTTTTTATAGAAGTCGGCTAATTTTATCAGTACGTCATTCCATTGTGCATTAGGAAAATAAGTACCTCCATAAATGGGACGCCCATCGGGTAAAGTAAAGCAATTGAGCGGCCACCCTCCTTGTCCTGTTATCAGTTGCACAGCGTTCATGTAAACCTGGTCTATGTCGGGGCGTACTTCACGATCCACTTTGATGCACACATATAATTCATTCATAATTTTGGCGGTGGCTTCGTCTTCAAACGACTCGTGCTCCATCACATGGCACCAGTGACAAGCAGAATAACCTATGCTTACTAAGATCAATTTATTTTCTTTCTTAGCTTTTTCCAGTGCCTCATCACCCCATGCATACCAGTTTACAGGATTGTGAGCATGTTGCAGCAAATAAGGGCTGGTTTCATGGATGAGGTGGTTGGTATATTTGTGTGTTGTAGTATCCATTTGTAAAGTATTTTGTTTTGTGTTTTGTTTATTGTTGCAACCCGTTGCCATTATTAGAAAGAGAAAATAAATAACTATGTTAGTAGTAAAATGTTCGTATAGAATTTTTGGAAATTTCATTTTTCATTTTTTACTTACTACTTTTTTTTGTAATAATCGTAAGGACAATGTTTGCAAGAACCCTTGCAACAATATCCCCGCCACAAATGATATTTTTCATAAATATTCAATTGCCTTGTTAATTGGTGTAATAATCTTCTCCCTGAACCAACTCTTTTAAAACGGAGATATTTTTAACCTGACCTATTTGGGTATCCACACTTAAAAAAATATTAATAATCTAGATGTTATTTTTGAGCTAATTAATAATTTAATTTATAAGGATCAATCATCAGAAATGCAGGAATCTTAGCATTGAATAATTTTGCATCAATTTCTCTTTTCATGAGATAAATACCATGCATCTTTCCCATAAGTGTTGTAAGATTACAACCCGAAACATATTGATAGGACAGGCCGGTAATTAAAATTGGCTGTACTTCAATAACGCCATCACCGGCTACTACACTTTTTATTCCATTAGAATCAAAAATATACCAGTGGCGTTTTTTAAGTTGAACTATATAATCACTTATACTCTTAATCGTGATGCTGTGTGCAAAATAATAGAGTAAAGGATGCGATTGTTTAAATTTGTAATGCGTTTCAACACTTATTTTTATGCCGGCTGTTGATTTCGTTTTTATGGTAAATGGTATCTAATAATTTATATTTAATCAAAACACCGGTTCAATAATTATCTCGGTTAAAACCGAGTTTGAAATAAAACATTCCGTGTGTGCACGATGGTGCATTTTATTTATTATAGTTTTATCCGGAACGTTATCTCCTGTAAAGGTTATTTTTGGACTTAGATAAAGTTTTGTTACAGCCATCCTTGATTTTTCATTTTTTTCTAATATCGCTACTGCCTCATCTTCATAAATTTCTATGGTGTATTTTTTCATTGAGGCAATAGCAAGAAAGGTGAGCATGTGGCAACTTGCCAAAGAGGCTGCAAAAGCTTCTTCCGGATTTACTAATTCTTTTTTGCCAAGATATTCGGGAGCCGCAGATGCCTTGAGAACAATACCGCCTTCGAATTTCCAGCTATGCGTGCGATCATAATTTTTATAAGAAAAATCTTCTGACTCATTTTTCCAAAGTAAATTGACTATATGTTTTGACATGGTTATTTTTTTTTATTCATTAGATTTAATAATGGAGATCAGGATTTTTATTATTTAGTTTTTTTTATGCTTACTACCTTTAGTATCAAAACGGTTTATGCTATCCGGACCAACAACGTTTTGATTAAACAACGCCCTGGCAACTATAGATTTATTTCTTTCTTGCGTTTTATCCTTTAGATCATCCGATTTTATGGCGTCTTTATTCTCCGTATCATCATTGAAGTAGCATTCAAATTTATTGCCTTGTTGCCTGGAAATATTTTGATAACGGGTTGCAAAAGGGAAATCAGTTTTAAAATTAGTAACCCAGGTATGGCAGCACAAATAGCTTCCGCAAGGACCAATACCACCTATGCGAAAGGCTTCCTCACGTATTCCAATCTGGCGCATCTCAACACGTATCTGAAAAGCTTTGGACAGGTGTTTAACTAACTCCCGGAAATCCACACGTCCTTCGGCTGTGTAATAAAATGTGGCTTTAGAATGATCGCCCTGGTAATCTACATCAAATAATTTCATAGATAGGCCAAGATCTTTAGCCAAAACCCTTGCTTTGTACATCGTATCTAATTCCATCTCTTTGGCTAGCTTCCATTTAGTTACATCAACAGGAGTGGCTCTGCGATAGATTTTTTTAACTACTTCCTCCGTATGCACATTGTTTTTCCTGAGCTGCATACGCACCAATTCTCCGGTTAAGGAAACATGCCCAACATCATAACCAGCCAGAGTGCCCTCCACAACAACCAATTCTCCATTTTTGAAATATATGTTTTGGTGATTGAGATAGAATTCCTTCCGGGATCCTTTAAACTTTATTTCTATAATATTGCAAACTTTATAGTCAGGTGGCATAACAATATCCGACAGCCAGTCATATACATCTGATTTACTGCAACCATACGCAAGGCTTGAACCATTACTTTTAAAACTGCCGGGAATAGAATTACCTTCTGTTGAATAATTGTCATAATCCATATTAACCTATATTTTGAGTTCCTTTCGGAAGCGTATGAAATTTTAAATTTTCCTGCTCAATAAAAAAATTTTTACACCTTTTTTGATATGCCATTTCAAGGTTGCGGGTTTTTATAATCGGTATCTATAACACGGGTACCTTCGGCATGAATACATTCTCAGCTTAAAAAATTGTTATGCCAACTTTTTTCCAAGGGCACTTCCCAATT
>Ga0209181_10003741_pt1 | contig 23156 bp, 17 predicted proteins | sample MAT05_FD_187208 | JGI IMG/M metagenome (GOLD analysis project Ga0209181, IMG submission 187208) | Freshwater microbial communities from Lake Fryxell liftoff mats and glacier meltwater in Antarctica - MAT-05 (SPAdes) (version 2) | ecosystem: Environmental > Aquatic > Freshwater > Ice > Liftoff...
CCCCACCCCGCCTCGCGGCGACGCAGTTGGCACGGTCTGCGGTGCGCAACCGTCTGAACCGTCTAATTGCACCGACGGGACTTTCACCCGCGTTGCCACCCGCTTCACGGGCGCTCCATATCTTGACAGAATGCATGAACGTCCGCAGTGCTTGGGGCAGTTGGCGGGGCTGCCCGGTTGCCTTCAATCGCCGGATCTGCCGGCTCACATTCGCGGCGCTGCCCATCTCCAGTTGTTAGGCTATCCAGCCCTGCGACACCGTCGTCGTTCCCCAGAGCAGCGAGGCCAGCGCCACCTTGCGCGGGTCGCTGCCCGGCAATTGCCCGAGTTCTTTGCGCCAAAGGCCGGCGGCCACGAGTCCCTCCGCGAGGGCCGATGCGCAACGGCAAACCGAAGAAGTCCGCAAATATGTAGTGGCCGAATTCCTCGCGGGATGGTTGTTCTGCCATTGAAGCATCCCGCAGTTCACAGCCCATGAAAGTTCCCGCCGCCCTCCTTCCCGCCGTTTTCGCATTCCTCACCTGCCGCACTCCCGCGGCGGAATCCCCAAAGCCGAACGTCATCGTGATCCTCGCGGACGATCTCGGTTACGGCGATCTCGCCTGCTACGGAAGTCCGAAGAACAAGACGCCGCATCTCGACCGCATGGCGGCGGAGGGCGCGCGTCGCTGCTCACCGGCCGCTATCCATTCCGCTGCGGCATGAACCAGAATCCGGCACCCGACGGCGGGCCGAACGCGGACGCGATGCACCTCGCGGAGAGTGAGATCACGCTCGCGCAAGTTTTCAAACAGGCGGGCTACGCGACGGGCATGCTCGGCAAGTGGCACCTCGGCCACGCGAAGCCGGAGTGGCTGCCGACGCACCGCGGATTCGATGAGTATCTCGGCATCCCCTACTCGAACGACATGCGCCCCGTGCAGTTGCTCGAAGCCGATCGCCGCGCGGAGTATCCCGTCGTGCAGGCCACGCTCACGCAACGCTACACGACCCGTGCGCTTGATTTCATCGAGCGGAACAGGGCGCGTCCGTTCTTCCTCTATTTCGCGCACGCGATGCCGCACAAGCCGCTGGCGGTGTCGGAGGATTTCTACAAAAAGACCGGCGCGGGACTTTACGGCGATGCGGTGGCGGAACTCGACTGGAGTGTCGGCGAGGTGCTGGCGAAACTGAAGGCGCTCGGGCTCGACGGGAACACATTCGTCGTCTTCACGAGTGACAATGGCGCGACGTTCGGCGGCAGCACGGGCGGATTGCGCGGCATGAAGGGCAGCAGCCACGAAGGGGGCTACCGCGTGCCGTGCATCGCGCGCTGGCCGGGGAAAATTCCCGCGGGCCATGCGAGTGCGCAACCGGCGGTGATGATGGACCTCTTTGCCACGTCGCTGAAAGTCGCGGACATCGCGCCGCCCCCGGATCGGGTGTTCGACGGACGCGACATCCTTCCACTTTTCACGACCGACGCGCCGAGCCCGCACGCGGCGATCTTCGGACAGCAGGGCGCCAATCTCGCCACCGTGCGCGACGCGCGCTGGAAGCTCCACGTGCTGAAGCCAGGAGGGGGACTGGCGGGTATTTACAAGCCCGGGGAGCGCTACATCGATCCGCGCGGTCCCGATGGCGTGACGATCCTCGCGCCTTACGAGCAGGCGCAGCCGAGCGAGCACCCCGGTCTGCTGACCGGTGATGTGCCGAAGCCGATGCAGCTTTTCGATCTGCAAGCCGATCCCGCCGAACAGCACGACGTCGCCGAAGCGAATCCCGCCGAGGTCAGTCGCCTCAGGGCGCTTTACGACGCGACGAACAAGGATGTGCCAGCCGTGGAGCCGCCGAAGCGCATTCCAACGAAATAGACATCCCGGCAGCCCTTCAGATATTCCACCTCCCGATTCCACCCCACTGCATCATGAGATCCCTGCGCCACACCCTCTGCATCGTCCTCATTTCCACAGCCGCCGCCCTCGCAGCAGAGGCGAAACTGGACCGCGCCAACATCCTCTTCGTCTTCGCCGACGACTGGGGGCGATACGCGAGCTGCTACAAGGGGCTCGACGGGCGTCCGACGATCAATGACGTGATCTCGACGCCAAATGTGGATCGTGTGGCGAAGGAAGGCGTGCTGTTTCGCAATGCGTTCGTGAATGCGCCGAGTTGCACGCCGTGCCGCAGTTCGCTGCTCACGGGGCGCCACTTTTTCAACTGCAACCGCGGCGCCATCCTGAATGGCGCGGTGTGGGACGATTCCATCCCGACGTATCCGCTGATGATCCGCGACTCGGGCTACAGCATCGGCAAGAGTTACAAGGTGTGGAGCCCCGGCACGCCGGCGGACGCGCCTTTTGGCGGGCAGAAATATGCCTGCGAGAAGGCCGGGCGCGCGCCGAATAACTATTCCGAGGAAGTCACTGCGCGCGTGGCAAAGGGGATGCCGCCCGACCAGGCCCGCGCGGAAATCCTCGCGCAGGTGCGCGGCAACTTCGACGACTTCCTCGCGGCGCGCGAGAAGGGCAAGCCGTGGCATTACTTCTTCGGCACCACGACGACCCATCGCACGTGGATCAAAGGCTCGGGCAAGAAGCTGTGGGGCATCGAACCGGATTCGCTGAAAGGGAAAATGCCGAAGTTCCTCCCCGACGTGCCCGAGGTGCGCGAGGACGTGGCGGATTACCTCGGCGAATGCCAGGCCGTGGACGCGTATGTCGGTGAACTGCTCAAGCGCCTCGATGAAACCGGCGAGGCGGACCACACGCTCGTGGTGCTCAGCGGCGATCACGGGATGCCCGGCGTGCCATTCGGCAAATGCAATCTCTACGACCACGGCACCAGCGTCGCGCTCCTGATGCGCGTGCCCGGCGGCAAGGGCGGGCGCATCGTCGATGACTTCGTGCGGCTGCCGGACCTCTCGCCGACCTTCATGGAAATCGCCGGCGTGAAGCCGCCCGAGAATCTCTACGGCCGTTCGCTCGTTCCGCTGCTGAATTCGGACAAGAGCGGGACCATCGATGCCACGCGCGACTGGGTGATCACCGGCCGCGAGCGGCACGTTGCAAATGCACGCGAGGGCAATCTTCCCTTCCCGATGCGCGCGCTGCGCACGCCGGACTACGTGTACATCCGGAACTTCATGCCCGACCGCTGGCCCATGGGCATGCCCACCGGAATCTCCGCCACCGAGACGCCTGATTTCAACGCGCTGCAAAACTCCACCTACACCGCATTCGCCGACATGGACGCGAGCCCGACCAAGGCGTGGGTGGTCGCGCATCGCAACGAGCCCGAGTGGCAGAAGTACTACGACATGGCATTTGGCAAACGCCCCGGCGAGGAACTCTACGACGTGCGCAAGGACCCCGACATGGTGAACAACCTCGCCGGCAACACCGACTTCGCGAAGCAGAAGAACCAGCTCGCCGAACGTCTCATGAAAGAACTCACCCGCGCGCAGGACCCGCGCGTCGTCGAGGACCCGCCGCGCTTCGAACAGCCGCCATTCACCGCGGGCAGCGAGGGAGCCGGAAAGAAGCGGCAGCCTCCGTCAGCGAAGTAGGCCAGCGACCGGACTCTGCGGTTCCGCGCACGACTCTCCATCCGGCGTTCCTGCGAGCGCTCGCCGCAGGCGGGATGGACGCCATCCCTGCGCCCCCATCCGGCGCAGGCGAAACCGACACTCTCGCAATGGCATGACCTCAACGGAATGGCCGCGGCGGGCCGCGCGTGAAGCCAGCGCCTTTGCGATCCACCTTGCGGACCCCCACGGTGCGGAAATCAGAACCGCAGATCGAAGCTCAAAAGGCTATCTGCGGCGGAGGAGGAACACCGGTAGAACGCCGAAGGCGAAGAGCAGCCCGCTGGTGGGCTCGGGAATCACGGACCAGCCGAGATCCTGGAGCGCGGCCACATCGACGTTCGTCAGCTCGAAGCGGTTCTGGGCGCCGCCGAAATCCGCGATCGGCTCCATCACGAGATCCTGCTTCGTGCCGCCCGGGACGGTGCCGACGGTGTTTGGATTTCCGAAGCCGAAGATGAAAGAATCGTAGGTATTGTCCTTCCAGTGCGGGTTGGCGGCGCTCTCAAGGTTGAGGCCGGTGAGGGAGGTGCCGTTGTCGGTATTGTATGCGGCGATGGCGAGCGGCCCGGTGTAAACGCCGGCTGTGTTGCTCCATTGGTTCCAACTCGTGCTCAGCCCGAGGGCGTGGCCGACTTCGTGGAGGGCGATGGAGTAGAAATCGAGACCGGAGCCGGTGCTGCCGAGGCTAAAATTCCATGCCTCGCCAGAGTTAAAAGTGACGGCTCCACCCCAGCGCGGCAGATCGTTGATGCTGCTGGCGGGCGTATTATCCGCGAATCCGCGATGCATCGGACCGGAAATATCGTCGAACGTAGTCGTGGTATTGATGCCGGTTCCGGTGCCACCGATGCCCGCCGACCCGAGCGCGCGCCCGCCGGCGTAGAGGATCCACTGGTTGGCATTGAGGCCGCTAAAACCGTAAACATCCGCAGCGCCCGCGCCAGAAAACGGGTCGGTGGCGAAACTGGCCGCGGTGCTCAGCTCGAACGAAGCCCCGGTGCCAGGGTGGGTGAAGCCGACGCGCCATCCCGCGGAAGTGCCCGTCCCGGTGCCACCCGGTCCGACCGCCAGCAGCGAACTGGTGATGACGTTGCTGAAACGGTCCGCCGCCGCCTGCATCGCGGCCTTCTTGGTCGGGGTGTCGAAGAAGTTGTTCGTGTCGTAGGTGTAGTCCACGACGATATTGATGGCCTGGACACTTGGTGCCACGAGGACCACGACGAACGTGGTGGTGAGAATGAATTTTTTCATCGGTATTCGGGTGTTTGGGTGCCGTGTCTTCTCAGTCATTGGTGGAAAATCATCGCTGGACCCGCTCTCACTCCTGTCAGCCCACCAACGAACGACCCTGCTCCGAACGGGAATATTTCCCGGGCCACGTGATGAGGGCTGAGACATGCATTCAGTCTTCGAGTCGTTCGCGAGTGTGCAGATTCGCTCCGCATTGCCAAGGAAGTTCTCCCCGACAGGAAGTTCTCGCCGACAGGAAGTTCTCCCCGCCAATTCTTCAGGGAGCCGTTTCCGGCGGTGGCCCGCGTGTTGTTGGAGAAAGGCGACGCGAATGTCACCGACAGGGAGGTCCGCCGGCTTGTCGGATTGGGGAAATGATTCGGAGCGCCAACAACGCCCATCCTGCCAGCCGGCTGCAATCCAATCCTGTCTTGATCGAAGAATCCGGTTCCTTTGTCGGATTGATAGGTGTTCTATCGGGCGCGATCCAATCCTGCGGCTGACCTTCGCGTTCGACCGCCGCGATTGGACACACTTCCGCCTCCGTCGTATTGAAACCATGAAACGAACTCTCCACGCCTGCGCAGTCCTGCTGCTGGCAGCCCTCCCCGCTCTGCACGCCGCCGATGCTAGCCACCCGAACATCCTCTGGCTCACCGCGGAGGACATGGGACCGGACGCCGTCAGTTCCTACGGCGCGCCGCAGACCTCCACGCCGAATCTGGACAAACTCGCAGCCGGCGGCGTGCGTTTCACGCGGGCTTACACGACGGCACCGGTGTGCTCCGCGAGCCGCTCGGCGTTCATGACGGGGATGTATCAGACAACCATCGGCGCGCATAATCACCGATCGCATCGCGACGACGGCTACAAGCTGCCGGACGGCGTTCGCGTGCTGCCAGACTGGATGCGGGACGCGGGGTATTTTACCGCGAATGTCGTGACGCTTCCCGAGGCGTGCGGATTCCGCGGCGCGGGAAAGACGGATTGGAATTTCAGCTACGCCGGCAAGGCATTCGATTCTGCGAACTGGGAAGATCTGAAATCGCACCAGCCCTTTTTCGCGCAGATCAATTTCAGCGAGACGCACCGCACCTATCACGCGCCGCCGAAGGCCGACCCGGCGAAAGTGAGCATCGCGCCGTACTATCCCGATCATCCGGTGACACGGAAGGACTGGGCCGAGTATCTGGATTCCGCGAGCGAACTGGACCGGAAGATCGGCCTCGTGCTCCAGCAACTCGAAGCCGACGGCCTCGCGGACAGCACGGTGATTCTGTTTTTCGGCGACCACGGCGAATCGCACGTGCGCGGCAAGCAGTTCTGCTACGAGGAAGGGCTGCACATTCCGCTCATTGTGCATTGGCCAAAGGCGTTCCCCGCGCCGAAGCAGATCACGCCCGGGCTCGTGGATGACCGCTTCGTCGAGGCGATCGATTTCGTCCCGACGATGCTCGACATCGCGGGCGCGAAGAAGCCCGGGAAAATGGAGGGGCGCATCTTCCTCGGCGAGCATGCGGAGGCGGCGCGCGAACATGTTTTCGGCGCGCGCGACCGCTGCGACGAGACCGTGTTCCGTCTGCGCACCGTGCGCGATGCGCGCTACCGCTACATCCGCAATTTCACCCCGGACCGCCCCTTCCTTTCGCCGAACGCGTACAAGGAAAGGCAGTATCCCGTGTGGAATCTCCTCAAGGAACTGCACGCGCAGGGCAAGCTCACGCCAGCGCAGGAATTCCTCTGCCAGCCGACGATGCCGCCGGAGGAGCTCTACGACCTCGAAGCCGATCCGCATGAGATCCACAACCTCGCCACTTCCACCCAACCCGAGCATCAGGCCGCGCTGAAGCATCTCCGCGACACCTTGGAAAAATGGATCGCCGTCACCCACGACAAAGGCCAGACCCCCGAGCCGCCCGAGGTCGTCGCGGCAAAGGGAGCGACGAAAACCGGTGACAGTCCGCGTCCCGGCAAAGGCAAACAGCCTGGGAAGCGCTGACGCCAGGGCACCGATTCATTTCCAGAAGCCACGGATGAAACCGCTCGCACGATGAATTGCGGAGGGTGATCGGAATCGGCGAACGGGACTCGGATCGATGGGCAACAGACCGGCCACCGTCGGCGCGGCAAACGGACTTTGTGTGGAGAAACAAGACAAGCAGCCGACGGGGGACGCCTGCGTTGCCAGCGCCCTGCGGGCGTGATTCAAAGCTGGTCCAGAATCCCACGGGACCGCGGAGTGGAATGTGGCACAGCCCGCGCCGGCTGTGGGTAAACTGGGCGTCCCGCCCGGTGTATGCATGGAGGGGTGGCGCGACTCGCGCGACTCGCGCGACTCGCGCGTCGTTGTCGGCGAGCGAGTCGCACTGCGGGCAGGATTCCCGCAGTACCCACAGCCGGGACGGACTGTGCCACATTCCGCGCCCCGCGCTTTCGGGACTCACTTGAGGCTCTTGCAAAACCTCAGCCGTAAGAGGGCGAGATGCCTTCACTCCTCTGGGCGATGACGCCGCGCGTCGGTGGCCGTGTAGGTTTTGCAAGAGCCTCACTTTTAATCACGCCCGCGCCCTGCCAGCGAAGGGATGCGCCGTTGACGGATCAACCTCGCCTCCCTACATCGCGGAGAGATGAGTTTCACCCGCACCGCTCCGCGCCGTTTCGATTCCGGGACAATGTTTACGCGCTGCCTGAACTGACCCATGTCCGAACCACAACCCATCCGCTGGTGGCCGGGAATCGCGATCGGGATCATCAGCATGGCGGCGATCCGCATCATCCGCACAATCGATGTCTGGGCGTACGAACAGACCCGCTCGATCGCGATGCTCGGCACGGTCATCGCCACGATTCTCCTGCTCTTCGTGTGGTGGGTTCTGTTTTCGCGCACCAGCATGCCTCTCCGGGCCGCTGTGCTGATCCTGTGCGGGCTGTTTCCCGTCCTGTTCAAATACCGTGGGATGACCGGCGACTTCCGTCCGATCTTCGAGTTTCGGTTTTCAAAGAAGGCCGCACCCGCGCTCGCGGGCGGCGGATCTTCGCCCGGCAGTTCCCGACCGGACTACCCACAGTTCCTCGGCCCGAATCGCAACACACGGATCGACGGCACAACGCTCGACCCCGACTGGAAGCAGCACCCACCGCAAGTGCTCTGGCGCACCCCCGTCGGGGCCGCCTGGTCCGGATTCGCCATCGTCGGCGACCGCGCGCTGACGCTCGAACAGCTAGGCGAAGAGGAGTGCGCGACTTGCTACGACATCAACACCGGCAAGCTCCTGTGGAAGACCGCAAACCCCGGCCACTACAACACCGCCATCGCCGGCGAAGGGCCGCGCACCGTTCCCACGGTCACCGGCGATCGCGTCTATGTCCTCGGCGCAGTCGGGACGCTCCGCTGTCTCGAACTCGATTCGGGAAAGGCGCTCTGGACCCGCGAACTCACGAAGGATGCAGGCGTCAAAGTTCCCGCCTGGGGGTTCGCTTCATCACCGCTTGTCCACGAGGGGAAAGTGGTCGTCAGCGCCGGCGGGACGGATGGTCGCTCGCTGCTCGCGTACGATGCCGCAACCGGCGAACCAGCATGGAAGGCAGGGAACCGCGCAATCAATTACAGCTCGCCATCTCTCGTCCCGCTCGCCGGGCGGCAGCAGATCGTGATGTTCAACGTGAAGGCCATCACCGCGCACGACCCCGTGACCGGCGAGGTGCTCTGGGAACATCCATGGGGCGCGGAGTGGCCCGCAGTCGCACGGCCCATCGTCGCGGGAGACAACCGCCTGTTCTTCTCCAGCGGTTACGGCGTCGGCAGCGCGCTGCTGGAATTCGCACCTGGCGCGGATGGCAGACTCGCCGCGAACCAAGTGTGGAAGACCGTCCGCTTCCAGGCGAAATTCTCCAATCCCGCCGAACGCGGCGGCTACGTCTATGGAGTCAGCGACGGCATCTTCGCATGCCTCGATTTGAAAGACGGTACGGTGAAGTGGAAGGACGGGCGTTATGGCCACGGCCAGGGCCTGCTCGTCGGCGAACACTACCTGCAAATGACCGAGATTCCCGGCGACATCGTCCTCCTCCGCCCAACCCCGGAAGGCCCGCACGAACTCGCCCGCTTCCACATTTTCGATGCGAAGACATGGAACCCCATCGCCCTCAGCGGCGACCTGCTCCTCGTGCGCAACGATCGCGAAGCCGCCTGCATCCGCCTGCCGCTGGCAAAGTAGGGCTGACACCCGTGGGGGGGCGATTTGATCCATGTCCAGAGCGGCATTGTGCAGGTCGAGGCAGGCGCAAGGAGGGCGCTTTGATAGCGCCCTCTGGCAGCGGTCGCTCCGCGCCGCTGCCAGCCATCACGGTGGCAATGCGAAAGGATCCTCGAACTCCGCAGATCCCCTGGGTTGCTCACGCCTCGGGCTCGATGCGGCGCGGAGCGACCGCATCGAGAGGGCGCTTTCAAAGCGCCCCTCCTTGATCACACGCCACGCTTGCTTGGACCTGAAACGAATCACCCACACCCTCGGGACGAAGTTGCCGTTGCAGTTCCCGCGACCCTCCTGCCATGTTACCTGCGATGCGTTCCAATGCAGACGTCGCGATCATCGGGGGCGGGCCGGCAGGCTCGGCGGCGGCGATCCTGCTCGCGGACCGTGGCCGGCGGGTGGTGCTGTGTGAAAAGGAAACCTATCCCCGTTTCAAGATCGGCGAGTCGCTGCTGCCTCACTCGCTCTCCCTGCTTGAGAAACTCGGCGTCCGCGGGGAACTGGACCGGCACGCCTTCCCGAAGTACGGGGGGGAAATCGCCACCGCCTGCGGTCGCAGAATCCAGCGGTTCTATTTTGAAAATGCGCTGCAGCTCTCGCACCGGATGTCCTATCAGGTCGAACGCGCGTGGTTCGACCGGATGTTGCTCGAACGGGCCGCCGCGCGCGGAGTCGAAGTGCGCCAGCCATGCGCGGTCACGGATGTGCGGTTCGACGACGATGGCGTGACGCTGCAGACCGCCGGCGGCGAGATCCGCGCGAAGTATCTGCTCGACTGCTCGGGGCGCAATGCGGTGGTCGGCTCGCACTTTGATCTGAAGCGCCGCTACGATCATCTCCAGAAGTTCAGCGTGTATGCCCATTTCGAGGGCGTGCAGCGCGACACGGATCGCGATGCAACCCTCACGCGCCTCGTGCGCGGCCGGGACAATTGGTTCTGGCTGATCCCGATCGACGGGCGACGGACGAGCGTCGGTGTGGTGATGGATCTGGCGGATTTTCGCACCGGGAGGAAGACGCCGGAGACGACGCTGGAGGAGGCCCTCGCCGGCAGCGCGCTCATGCGTTCCCGAATGACCGGGGCGCGGCGAATCACCGAAGTGTTTGCGACGGGCGACTACAGCTATCGCAATACGCGGCTGCACGGAAGGCGCTGGCTGCTGGCGGGTGACGCGGCGGGATTCATCGATCCGATCTTCAGCACGGGCGTCTTCCTCGCGCTCCACAGCGCAGAGCAGGCGGCGGAGACGATCGAGTTTGCGCTGCGGCATCCGCTGTCCGGGCGGCTGCGTTTTGGCTCCTACGCGCGTGGTTTGAACCGGCTCATGGATAGTTACCTGCGCTTCGTCACGGCGTGGTACACGAATGAGTTCATGGACGTGTTCACGACGCCGAAGCCGCCGCTGCAAATCCCGCAGGCCGTCAACAGCGTCCTCGGCGGGAACATCCATCCCAGTTTCCGCGTGTGGTGGCGGCTGCAGCTTTTTTATCTCGTCCTCTGGCTCCAGAAACGGCATCCCATCCTCCCTCGACTCGAAGAGCAGAAGGATGAATCTGCGCAGCCGCTCGCCATGATCACCTGACGCACTTCGAGTTGACGCCTTCATTTCCCTGAATCGAAAAATATGAAAACCAGCCCAACACCAGCCGCCAATAACAACAACCGAATCATCCGGCGTTCACTCCGCTGCGCCCTGGCAGCCGTCACCTGCCTGTTGAGCGCATGCTCCGCGCTGATCGTCCACCCGCCGGCCGCAACCACCGCGACGCAACGCAGCGGCCAGGTGAAATTCACGAGCAAGGACGAACAGATCGTCGGGGACATCGCCATCCGGCACGACAGCGAAAATTTCCTCGCGGAGATCACCAAGGCGCCCGGCGTGCCGCTGCTCACGATTTCCGCGAAGTTCGGCACCGATCCCGCAATGAAGGAAGTGAAGGACAGGCACATGCTCATCGTCCGGGCCACCGGGCCGCTCTCGCACGGCGGCTGGACCTGGCGGCCGCGGGATCTGACGAAGAAGGGCGGTTCCGGGGCGAAGCTCAAGGATCACTCACGCGCGTGGGCGGCGCTGCCCGAGGTCTTCATGTGGGGCGAGGCGCGCGCAAAGGGCGAGTCCTTCCGGGTCTGTCTTCCCGATGTTGTGATTCACGCGCACACTGGCGGCGGGGAAGTGCGCTGGTTCGACTACACCCGGCATGAGAATCCCACAAATGTGGCGCTCCCGATCCGGGACCTGCGTAAGCTCCCCGCGATGGAGACGGTGGTCTGCAAGCTCGACCAGTAATTTGCGGCACCGGCAGCAGCGTTGCTGAGGACATCACCGCCGCACGAACCCAGACCCCAGCCCGCCGAGAGTGGATAATCGCCGCATCGCAATCGCCGACCGCGTTGCGCATCTCGTCACGCAGCGGCCGCGATTGCTGTGGAGCGTCCTTTTCGCCCTCGTCGCGGGCGCGGGTGCGCTGATCCTCGGCCACTCGCGGCTGAACAGCGAGGTGCTCGACATGCTGCCGGGGCATTTCGAGAGCGTGCGCATCTACCGGCTTGCCGACCGCGAGTTCAGCTCCGCGCGCGGGCTCATGATCGGGCTGCTCGCGGCGTCGGACGATGTGGACATGGACGGCTTCAGCGACCAGTTCGCCGCCGAACTGCGCAAGGAGCCGTGGGTGGTGCGGGTGATGGACCGCTCGCCGCTCGAAGCGCCCGGCGGCATCGACGAACTCCGCGCCGTCGCGCTGCCGCTCATCCTCAACCAGCCGGACGAGGACTTCGCGAAGCTCGTGGAGACACTGCAACCCGACGCGATCGCCGCCCGCCTCAGCAGACTGCGGTCGAAGCTCGAGTCGGGCATCGGCCTGTCGCAGGCCGAACTCGAACACGATCCTCTCGGCATCATTTTTCCCGCGATGAAGACGCTTCGCGCGACGAATTTCGCGACGGGCGCGGACCCGCGGTTTCGCACGGTCTTCGTCCAGTGCGACCAGCCGGATCTGAATGAGGCCGCATGCGCCGAGGTCATGCGGAAGTTCGGGGAGTTCAAGGCGCGTGTCCTCACCGCGTGGCAGGACGGGCCAGCGCCGGAGATCCTCTGCACGGGGCGGACGCCGTATGTCGCCGAGATGGCGTCGAAATTGAAGGGCGACATCATCAGCACACTGGCGAGCAGCCTCGTGCTCGTCGCGCTCACTTTCTACGTCGGCTTCCGCCGGTGGAAGCCGTTGCGTGCGATCATCGATGCGCTGCTGTTGTGCTGCGTGCTGGCCATCGCGTGCGGCGCGGCGCTGTACGGCGAGCTGAATATGATCACCATCGGCCTCTGCGCGATCCTCGTCGGGCTCGGGGTGGATTTCGGGATGATTCTCTACGCGCTCTACGCCCATGAACGCGAAGCCGGGCACGGGCACGAGCGCGCCGTCGCCGCCGCACTGCGCACCCACGGTCCCGGGATCTGGTTCGGCGCGCTCACGACCGCCGCGGCATTTCTCTGTCTGCTCGGCAGCGGCTCGCTCGGCTACCAGCAGCTCGGCGTGCTCATCGCGTGCGGCATTCTCATCGCGGCGGGTGTGATGATGACGTTCTTCTGGCTGTTCCTCGGCATCACGCTTCCGCGGTGGCTCCACCGCATGGTGCTCGTCGTGCTCGCATTTGCCGCGGCAGCGGGCGTGTATTTCATCGCGACGACGTTCCGCTCGTGGAGCGCAAACCTGTGGCAGAACATCGTCTCCGGCACAGTCCTCGCGCTGCTCGCGATGGCGGTCGCGCATTTCCTCTGCAAGGTGATTCACCGCATACCGGCGGTCGTGCTGTCCCGACCGTGGCGACTGCTCGCCCCGGCGGGCATCGCGCTGGTCGCGCTGACCGCCGCAGCCCTCGCCCCGGTGGGGAAACTCATCTTCGACCTCGATCCAAAATCCCTCGAACCGCGGAACAGCATCGCCGGCCACGCCCTGCGGACGATCATGGCCCACGTGAATCCAGGCACGACCGATACGGTGCTCGCCGTGATCACAGCCGCGGATGACGAGGCGCTCGCGGCCGCCTGGCAAAAGGCCCACGCCGCGTGGACGAAACTCACACCGCGCGATCAGGATGCTTCCAACACGCCACCGCTCCTCGCCTCGATCGCCACACCCGCGGGTCTCGCCACATCGCCCGCGCGGATGAAGGCCAATGCCGCCAGGCTCGCCACCGTGGACTTTGCGAAGCTCACCGCCGCGTTCGATTCCACGCTCGCCGCGAGCGATTTCGCGCCGGAGCAATTTGCCGGCACACGCGGCCTGCTCGGCGCGCTGAATGAAGTGGCTCAGGGACATCTCGACGTCGTCGCATGGAAACGGACCCTGCCGGCCACCAGCGCGTGGTGGTTCCTGATCGATGGTTTTCTCAGCCGCGAGAACCCGATCGGGATCGCGCACATCAAGCCCGCTGTGAATATCGACACCGAGGAGCAGGCTGCGGCGCTCCGCAGCGCGCTCGCCGTGCCGGGAGTGGAAGTCGGACTTTCCGGCTGGGGTTATACGCTCGCCGAACTCGGCCCGTGGTCGGAGCGGAAAATGGTCCGGCTCTCGGCGCTGATGATCGGCCTGAACGTGGTCCTGCTCGTGTTCCTTCTCCGCTCCTTCAAGTTTGTCTGCATCCTGATGCTCGGTCTCGCGCTCAGCGTGGGCGCGCTCATCACCACGCTGAAATTTTCCGGCATCGTGCTGAACCTTTTCAACGTCCTCGCCTTCCCGCTCGTGCTCGGCGTCGGCGTGGACTACGGCATCTACATCGTGCTCGCCCTGCGCGGTCCCGACCCTGCGCGCGAACTCGGTGCGCTGATGAAACCCGTGCTCCTCAGCGGGCTCACGACCGTGGTCGGTTTCGGCTCGCTGGCCTGGGCGCAGAATCCCGCGTTGCGCGGCCTCGGCCTCGTCTGCGGCATCGGCGTGGCGTGGTGCGTTCTGGTCACGTTTCTTTTCGTCCTGCCGGCCTGCGCAGTCGTCACCCGCCGGCTGCGGTAGCACATCCGGAACCCGACAGCGATGCGTTCCCCCCTTTACCGTCTCGGCGCCTTCAAGTGCGCGTTCGCACTCGCGCAGCTTCTCCCCCGCCCCGCGACGCGGAAAATCGCCAGCGCACTCGCCGCTTGGAGCCTCCGCCGTTCGCCGGATCTCCGGAATATCCTCCGCGAAAATCTCGCCATCGCCACAGGACTCGCGGGACCGGCGCTCGATGTGATGGTCCATAAAAACCTGCGCTGCTTCTGCGGGATGCTCGCCGACTATTTCCGGTGCGCTGGCGACCGGGCAGAGCGCGCCAGCGCACTCGTCGGCCAATGGGACGGATGGGAGCACCTCGCGGCCGCACGCGAACGCGGCAAGGGCACCATCGTCGTCACCGGTCATTTGGGGCATTGGGAACTCGGCGGGCTGCTCCTCGCGCTGAAGGGATTGCCCCTCACCGTCGTCACGCTGCCAGAACCATCGCCGGAACTCACCCGCTGGCGCGAAGCATGCCGGCACCGCCTCGGCATCGGAACGATCGAGGTTGGCCCCGGCCACGACTTCGCCTTTGTCGAAATGCTCCGCGTCCTGAAAGGCAACGGCTGCCTGGCGATGCTCGTCGATCGACCCTACGCCGGGACCGGCACCGCCGTCCGGCAATTTGGCCACCACACCCAGTACAGCACCGGCGCGGCGATGCTCGCCGGTCACACGGGGGCCGCCGTCGTTCCGGCGTTTGTCCTGGAGATGCCCGATCATCGCTACCGCACAGTCGCCGGTCCCGCGATCGAGATGGAAAACGGACCGCTGCGCGATACGATGCAGGCCAATGTCCAACGCATCGCCGACACGTTCGCCGCGCTCATCCGCCAGCATCCTGAACAGTGGTTCAACTATGTGCCGCTTTTTTCGGATCCTTAGCCTGCTGGCGCTTCTCCCCGCCTGTGGAATCGCCGCGGACGAAACACGGGATGCCGGCGCAGCGCTGCTCGCAAAACTCCGCGGGCAACGCGCGCAATTTCCCGCGATGACCGCCGAATTCACCGAGGAACGAACCACCCGCCTGCTCAACAAACCGCTCCTGAGCGCGGGCACGATCGCCTTTCATGCGCCGAACAAATTTCGCCGCGAAATGCAGGGCACCTCCCCGAGCCTCACGGTGTGCAACGGCTCCGAGCTGTGGATCTATTACCCGAACTTCAAGGAGGCCGAGCACTACACGCTCGGGCAAAGGCAATTCTTCGACGACAGCCTCGCCGCGCTCACCGCCGGGCTGAACTTCCAGGAGGTGGACCGCTTCTTCCGCGTATCGCCGTCCCGCGACGGCGACGGATTCCGGATCAGCCTCACGCCGAAATCCAGTGGGCTGCGCCGCTTCGTCACCAGCCTCACCGTCCGCCTGAACGCCGACGGCATCATCGAATCCAGCGAAGCGCTCCTGCCAAAGGGAGACCGCGTGGTGACCACTTATCGGAATGTCCGCTCCGCCAAAAAGTCGGACACCAGCTTCGATTTCAAACCGCCAGCCGAAGCGCACATCAGCACGCCGCTGGGGAAGTGAACCCGGCTGCCCGGCGGGCGCGTGATTCAATGGGAGTTCAAAGACTGGTCGCCGGCCAAAGCCGAGCGGCGCGTGAGTGCCGCGAGGTTTTGGACTGCGGGCGCTTGACCCCGCTTTGGCTTTGCGGAGGAGCGATGGGCGAAATCTCGGAATGCACCGCGCAGCCGAAAGGCGCTGCGTTCCTTTGCGGGGCGACGGTGACTTTGAGCGCCGGACCCGAGGCGAGGGAAAGGCGGCGTCAAGCCGCGCGCAGTCCAAAGGCTGGCGCCACGCTCGGCGCGGCCATTTTGCTCATCCACCGGGACTCACTTTCGATCACACCCGCCCGGCGGAACGCCGCGAGAGGACCATTGAACTGCCCCGCCCGCCCGCTACACTGCCGGCGTTCCCTTTCCCAAAACCCCACGCACGAGAACCGACCATGGCACAGGCAATCATCGACCCCGAGGAAGTGCGGCGTTTTGCGAAGGAACTGAAGCGGTTCAATGACGATGTGCAGGCGCGGGCGGGCGCGCTGCAAGCACGGTTCACGGCGCTGGGCAGCACGTGGCAGGATCAGGAAGCGGAGAAATTTGCGGAGGAGTTCATCACCACGATGAAGGTGCTGAAAAAGTTCGTGGAGATCTCCGAGAAGAACACGCCGTATCTGCTGCGCAAGGCCCAGCGCATCGAGGAATACCTCAACCAGCGCTAGGCCATGGCAACTCAAGCGCGGGTCACATCGGTCGATGCACTGGACTCGCTCCGGGCTGGCCTCATCGTGTTCGTGACCAAGGCGCGGCAGTCCGTGGATGGAGTCCGCGACCGGGTGAAGCGGACGCGCAACTGGCTGCAGACCGAGCAGCGCATGCATTGGGAGAGTGAAATCCGGCGCAGACGCCGCGTGCTCGATCAAGCGCAGCAGGATCTTTACAGCGCACGACTCTCGGGGCTCACGGAGACGGTCACGATGCGCCAGGCGGTCGTGCGCAAGGCGAAGGCCACGGTGGAGGATGCCGAGCAGAAACTGCGCAACGTGAAGAAGTGGAACCAGAACTTCGACGGCGTGGCCGATCCCCTCATGAAGAAGCTGGAGAGCTTCCGTGAATTCCTCGACCACGAGATGCCGGAGGCGATCACCCTGCTCCACCGCACCCGCGAGATTCTCGATGCCTACGCGGAGAAGACCTCGCCCGGCGAGAAGCCGGCGCCAGCCGCGGCGGAGCCCAGCCCCGAGCCATGAGCGATACCGAGGCCACTGCCACGCTGCTGCAGGCCATGAAGCAACTGGCCGTGCTATGGCAGCAAACGAAGGACTCCTGGCGCGATGTGAAGGCGGACGAGTTCGAGAAGCAGTATCTCGACGGCCTCCCGAATCTGGCGGCGCGAACCTCGACGGCCATCGACGAGATCTCCGCGCTGCTTAGAAAGGTGCATCTCGACTGTGAGTAGCGACTTCGACCTCCGAGCCAGCAGGTGCCTCGCATTGCTCGGAAAGCTCACGCGCACAGTCGCGGATTTCGCACAGCGGGAGACGCAGTTATCGGGCAGTCTCGCGACGCGCAATTACCAGGCAACCCGCCGCCACCGCGACGCGATCTACAATCTGGACAAGGCGCTGGAGGCGCAGATTGCCGAGGCCCGCGCCGTTTCTCAGCAGGAAGCCGACCGCCTGACGGCCATCCACGACCGGCGGATGAGCCGCGTTCAGCGCCTCCACGGCGTCGCCTTGCGAACGCTTCCGCAGCGGGCGCGCGACGCGAAGGGAAACTGGCTCGCCGAACTCCAGATGCGCCAGTTGCGCGGGGAGAAGGCGCTCGCCGCCGGCATCCAGCAGAACGACGCCGACTTCACCGCCGCCAAGGCCGCGCTGCTGAAGCAGCGGGCATTGATCGAGCAGATCGAGGCGAACGCGAAGGCTGCGATGCGTGGGTACCCCTCGCTGGCGAAGCCGCTCACCGCGCCGCAGCCGGCAAGTCCGGCCACGGCGACACCCGCTGATCTTCTCGACGACCTGCGCGCAAAAGTGGATCGCGCGACCGAGTGCATCGCTTGTTTCCGGCAACTGCCGCATCCCCGGCTGTTCGCGATGGTTCCGCTACCGGTGCTCATCATCGTCGCCGTCGCCATCGGCGCAGCCGTGGCCTTCGCCCGCGGGGCCGCAGCACCGGCGTACCTTCCGGGCACGTTGCTCGCGGTTCTGATCATCGGCACCGGCATCGCGGTTCATCGCAAGGGAGCCATCGTCGCGAAGGAGCAAGGTGCCACGACGACCGAAGCCGTCCTGGCTGCCAGGCGCGCATTCGTCGCCGCGTGCGCGGCCGCCGACTCCCGGCATGTCGCGGAACGCCAGCGATTGCAGGACGAATACAACCGGGCGTTTGCCGAACTCGAGAAGAAGTGGACGCGGACCGACGACCTCGAGGCGGATTTTGAAAAGACTGAGAGCCAGAAACTCGGCGCGCAACTGCCGCGGATTGCGGCAAAGATTCAGGGCCGCCTCCAACGGAAACTGGCCGAACTCCAATCACGCACGGAATCCCGGATCGAACAATTCCGGAGCCAGGCGGACGGACAACGGAAGCAGTTCGAGGCAGCCCTCCAAGGCGAAATGGTCGCGGTTCTCGCCAATGAAAAGACGCAATGGGACCAACTCGACGCGGACTGGAAACGCGAGAGCACGCCACTGTTCGACGAAGTCGCGAAGATCAATGCCGCCTCCTCGGCGCGATTCCCCGCATGGACTTCCCAATTCGTCGAGGCCTGGACACCACCCGATCAATTCACACCGGCGACGAAGTTCGCGCGCCTGGACGTCGATCTCTCGCAGCGCAGCGACGCCATCCCTGCGAAGCTCGCGCTTCCCGGTCCGCCGCAACTCTCAATCCCTGTCGCACTGACGTATCCCGGGCAGGGCTCGTTGCTTGTCGAGAGCCGCGAATCCTGCGGCGGCACGACGACGCGTACGCTGAACAATGTCATCCTGCGCCTGCTCTCCACGACGCCGCCGGGAAAACTTGCCTTCACGATCCTCGACCCCGTCGGACTCGGCGAAAATTTTGCCGGCCTCATGCACCTCGGCGACTACGAGGAAAGCCTCATCAACCGCCACATCTGGACCCAGCACGATCAGATCGATGAGCGCCTCGGCGAATTGAACGCGCACATCGAGAAGGTCATCCAGATGTATCTGCGCAACGAATACGCCAGCATCACCGAATACAACGAGCAGGCCGGCAGCGTGGCGGAGAAATACTACTTTCTCGTCGTGGCGGACTTCCCGACCGGCTTCAGCGAGACGGCGGCGAAGCGGCTGCAAAGCATCGCCGTCAGCGGACCGCGTTGCGGAGTGTTCACCCTGATTCACTGGGACCAGCGGCAACCGCTGCCCGATGGATTTTCCATCGATGAATTGCGCAAGAGCAGCGTCTGCCTGCGCAGCGAAGGGCGGGAATTCGTCGTCGGCAAGGAACAGGGCGAGGCGGGCGCGAAACTCACATTGGATGCCCCGCCGGAACCGGCGCTGGCACTCAGTCTCGTCCACAAGATCGGCAAGAGCAGCGTGGATTCGAATCGCGTGCAGGTTCCCTTTTCCCAGATCGCGCCGGCACCGGCCGAGATGTGGACGAATGAAACCACCAACGAACTCCGCGTCGCCGTGGGCCGCACGGGGGCGACGAAGCTCCAGTATCTCGCCATTGGCAAAGGGACGCGGCAGCACGCGCTGTTCGCCGGCAAGACGGGCTCGGGAAAATCGACGCTGTTCCACGTCATCATCACCAATCTCGCGCTCGCGTGCAGCCCGGATCAGGTCGAGTTCTACCTCATCGACTTCAAGAAAGGCGTGGAATTCAAATGCTACGCCACCAAGCGCCTCCCGCATGCGCGCGTCGTCGCCATCGAAAGCGACCGCGAATTTGCGCTCAGCGTCCTCCAGCGCGTGGACGAGGAACTGAAGCGGCGCGGTGACATGTTCCGGAAACTCGGCGTCCAGGATGTCGCCGGATACAAGCGCGCCGGCGGCAGCGAGCCGATGCCGCGCTCGTTGCTGCTCATCGACGAATTCCAGGAATTCTTCATCGAGGACGACACGATCGCGCAGACGGCGTCGCTGCTCTTCGACCGCATCGTGCGGCAGGGCCGCGCATTCGGCATCCATGTCCTGCTCGGTTCGCAGACGCTCGGCGGCGCGTATTCGCTCGCCCGCGCGACGCTCGGGCAGATGGTCATCCGCGTCGCGCTCCAGTGCAACGAGGCGGATGCGTATCTGATCATGGATGAAGGCAATTCCGCGCCGCGCCTCCTCTCGCGACCCGGCGAAGGCATCTACAACGACGCCGCGGGCGCGATCGAGGGCAACAGCCCGTTTCAGGTCGTCTGGCTGCCGGACGACGAACGCGACCAGTGGCTCGAAAAAGTGCGCGCTCTCGCCGAGCAGCGCCACGACCGGCATTCCGGGCCGATCGTCTTCGAGGGCAACGCACCTGCCGACATCCGCGAGAACGAACTTCTCGCCGCGGCTCTCGATTCGAATCCCACTGCTCCGCCATCGGCGGCGCGATGCTGGCTCGGCGCGCCAAATTCGATCAAGGGACCGACCGAGGCCGCGTTTCGCCGCCAGAGTGGCGATCACCTTCTCATCGTCGGCCAGCGCGAGGACGCCGAGTTCACGATGGTCGCGCTCTCGGTGCTGGCGCTCGCGGCGCAGCTTCCGGTCGGTTCGGCGCAGTTCATCATCATCCACGCGACGACGCCCGGAGGCACCGACGCCGCGATGTTCGAGAAGCTCGCGAAGATCATCCCGCATGGCGTAACGCTCGCCTCGACCCCGGAGATCCCGGATGTGATCCGCGACATCACCGCGACGATGAAGGCCCGTGCCAGCGGCGAGACTCCGCTGGGCGAAGCGCCGTCGGTGTTCCTCTTCATCCACGGCCTGCACAAATTCAAAAAGCTGCGACACGAGGACGACTTCAGCTTTTCCAGCGGCAACGGCGAGGCGTCGCCCGGCGCTGCGTTCAACGATTTGATCACGGAGGGCAGCGCCCTCGGCATCCACATCATCGCCACGGTGGACACCTTCAATAATCTCAACCGCTCGATGAACCGGAAGGCGCAGAGTGAATTTGAAATGCGGGTCGTCTTCCAGATGAGCGCGAACGATTCCGCGAGCCTGATCGACTCGCCCAAGGCCGCCAACCTCGGGCTCCATCGGGCGCTGCTCTACAACGAGCAAGCCGGCCACCTCGAAACATTCCGTCCGTATGCGACGCCGGATGCGGAGTGGCTGGAGCACGCCGCCGCCAGACTGTCCGCGCGGACGAGCTGAGCGCGGCGCATCGGGGATTCCGCGTGTGATTGAAACTGAGTCCAGTGGATGAGCAAAATTGGGGCGTCGAGCGTGGCGCCAGCCTTTGGACTGCGCGCGGCTGGACGCCGCTTTTCCCTCGCCGCGGGTCCGACGCGCAAATTCACCGTTGCCCTGCAAAGCAACCCAGCGCCTTTCGTCCGCGCGGCGCATTCCGCGATTTCGCCGATCGCTCCTCCGCAAAGCCAAAGCGGCGTCGAGCCGCCGTAGTCCAAAGCCACGCGGCACTCACGCGCTGCCCGGCTTTGGCCGGCAACCAGCCTTTGGACTCCCATTGAAAACGGCGATGGGATGAACCGCGGATTGCCCGGATTGACGCGGATGGAAGAGCTTGCGCGTATTTTCGGGTTCACACTTGGCTCCCCCATCGGGTGAGAACGTGGTCTTGGGCAAGTGCCTGCTTGTCCGCATCAATCCGCGCAATCAGCGGTTTCCATTCACGTTTTTTAGGTTGAATCACGCCCGGACAATCCGCGTTCAGCGGAGTCTTGTCTTGCCCACCGCCAGCCGGATGTCGAAAATCGCCGCCGGATGGAACGCCCCTGCGCGACGCAACTCACCTCGGAAATGACGCCCGCTGAACTGGACGCGCTCCGGGAGATCATCACCCGCAACCCGCGGCCGGGAAAACATCTGGAGATCGGAACCGCGGCCGGTGCGACGCTCTGCGAAATGATGCGCGCCGCCACGCATCGCCCGCCGTTCGCGGTCGTGGATCCGATGACCTATTTCCGCGATCAACGGCAGACCGTGGAACGCAATCTCACCACCCACGGACTGCCGCTCTCCCAGGTGGATATCCGCGTGATGCGGAGTTGGGACGCATTCCGGGCGGCCCGCAGTTCGGGAGAGACGTTCGACTTTGTGCTCATCGATGGGACCCACAAATTCCGCTATGTGATGCAGGATCTTCACTGGGCCGGCCTCATCAATCCACACGGAATCCTCGCCCTCCACGATTACACGCCACGGCTGCGTGCGGTGAAATGGGCGGCCGATTATTTTCTCGCGAACAACAGGAATTACCACCGCATCGGACTCGCCGACTCGCTGCTCCTGCTCGAGAAAACGGCCCCGGATGGTCCCAGCGGTCCGCACGTAATGTCGCATGCCAAGGCCGCATTGATGCACCCGCTGTTTCAATTCGAGAACAGCATCCGCAAGCGGCTCGGAATGGGTGAGACCGCGTAGCAGCCACTTGAAAATGCCGCGCTCCTCCGATTGCACGGAAGGAACGACCACGGATCACGGGCGCAGGCGCGGTGAGAATCTGGATACGCTCTCTGAATTCGGGAAGCCGCTGCGCGGGGCTCCACTCGGAACTCGGAACTCGGAACTCGGAACTCGGAACTCGGAACTCGAAACTCGAAACTCGGAACTCGAAACTCAGAACTCGGAACTCGAAACTCAGAACTCGGAACTCGAAACTCAGAACTCGGAACTCGGAACTCGAAACTCAGAACTCGGAACTCGAAACTCAGAACTCGGAACTCAGAACTCGGAACTCAGAACTCGGAACTCGGAACTCGGAACTTGGAACTCGGAACTCGGAACTTGGAACTCAGAACCCTCACTGCGGCGGCGACATTTCCCAACCCGGCGGAGCCGGAACCAAGGACGGGCGGTATGATACCGCCCTCTGGCAGCGGTCGCTCCGCGCCGCTGCCAGCCCTGAGCGGGGCAATGCGAAGACATCTCCGGAGTCCGCACGCCGTCCGCGTTGGCCACGCCTCTGGCTCGATGCGGCGCGGAGCGTCCGCATCGAGAGGGCGCTTTCAAAGCGTCCCTCCTTGGGCGCCCCACAAGACCGTCGAAACGTGTTCGTTGTTTGGCAGAGAGTTATACTGCACGAATTGATATGGCTCGGCAGCCCGTCCGGCCCGGTCGCCGTATTATGATCCCAGCCGTACGGCAGTCAGCCGTCTCGGCTGACAGGGCGGACAGGCGTCCCGCCTGTAGAGTCGCACCGGAGCATGGTTTGCAGGCCAGAGGCCCGCATGGCCTGACAGGCCGGAGGCCTGTCTTCCACCGTCGTGCGTGGGTTTTCCAACAGGCTGCTAGGCATTTGAACGAAAAGCTTAAGGGTTCGGACGAAGCCTTTAAGGGTTGCGGGCAAAGGCATAAGTTGGAACGGCCATGGCTTGTGCCGGTTGGGTGGCCGTGGCCAAAAGTAGGCTAGGGCTTTTGTCCGGTGCGCCGTTCGGGCCA
>Ga0209181_10003742_pt1 | contig 23156 bp, 20 predicted proteins | sample MAT05_FD_187208 | JGI IMG/M metagenome (GOLD analysis project Ga0209181, IMG submission 187208) | Freshwater microbial communities from Lake Fryxell liftoff mats and glacier meltwater in Antarctica - MAT-05 (SPAdes) (version 2) | ecosystem: Environmental > Aquatic > Freshwater > Ice > Liftoff...
CCCGCCGTGAATTGTTCGCTCCTCCACGCGCAAAATATCCCCTCTGGACAGGTGTGGAATCCAGCCAAATTATTTCGTCAAATACCAGCCCTGGCAAATACATCAATGAGCGCCCGTTGATTGCGTCGGGATTGATTGCGGATCTACCCGCCGGTGACCGTTCGCCGCGCCGCGCCGTTAAGCCCACCTGAGATCGTCGAGCTTAGCGCCGTTAAGCCAAGCCCATCTGCTGGCTGATCTAACGCCCGACTCCCTCGGAGCTGTCACTATTCGGCCACTTGTCCAAGCTGCTGGAGGCACTATGCGAACGTGTCAATGGTTGTTGCTGGTCGCGACATCATCGGTTGTGGCGCCAGCCTTCGCCGTGGACACAGATCCTGCGGCGGTGACTGTGGAATTTGTCAACGCAGAGAAGTTCACCGATGCGAATGATCGTCGCATGAAAACGGCGCCCGAGAAGAATTCTCACTTGCAGTCCTTACGGCGTCATGTGGTGGCGCGAGCGTCGCGTTATTTGGCGCAGGGGCAGACGCTGGAGATACGGTTTACCGATATTGATCTGGCCGGCGATTTCCGCCCGAACATCGAGCCGGCTCTGAGTGACGTGCGGCTGGTGACGCAACTGTATCCGCCGCGGCTCAAGCTCAGCTATGAGATTCGCGACACCAGCGGATCGACGATCAGATCCGGCGACGCGGATTTGCGTGATCTTGCGTTTATGAGCAGTTCGGCAGGTAACATCTCCGACGTGCTGCGCTATGAGAAGCGCATGTTGGATAGATGGATGCGCAAAGAATTTGGCAAGTCTTGAGAGGCATGAGCGATGCGTTTTCGACCCGAGGACGCGTAGAACACGTCCGGTTCTGTTGATCAGCGGGCTAGGTGAGAACGCGACTGGCTGGCACGCGGACGCGTGCTTTGCTCCCCTCGCCCAGGCTTTTTTGGGAGAGGGGTCGGGGGTGAGGGCGCACTCGCAACAGTCACTGGCTCTGAACACACCCCGATGCGCGCATGTCCAGACGGACCAATTTTACGCGGTTGATCGGTTGCCGTGTGGATGCGCCACGTCAACCATTGGCTTGAGTCGAACGAAAATGCGCCGTCTCCCGCAGCCGCGCCCTTGCCGCGCCAATCGGCGCTTAACGTCACGGATCTGTCATCGCTTGGTGATCTGCCGGTAGCGATGCGCTAGCACGCTCCACGGGTCGAATCATCGAGTGCGGACGAATGCGCTTGCTACTGGTGACTGAAACTTATCCGCCCGAGGTCAACGGTGTTGCGCTAACGGTGCAATGTCTGCTGCAGCATTTGGTTTTGGCCGGCCACCAAGTCACATTGGTGCGTCCAAGACAGGCGCGCGAAGTGGCTGATAGTGCGCTTAAGAACAACGCTTGGCGCGAGGTCTGCGTGCGCGGCATTTCAATTCCGCGTTATGCGGGGCTACAGTTTGGCCTGCCCGCGGGTGGACGTATTCGGAGGCTGATTCGCGAGCAGCAGATTGATGCGGTGTACGTCGCGACTGAGGGACCATTGGGATGGTCGGCCTTGCGCGCAGCGCGTGCGCTCGGTGTTCCGGTCGCGTGTGGATTTCACACGCGCTTCGATGACTACTTTCGGCACTATGGCGCGGCCTTCCTGGAGCGCGCGGCGCTGGTGTGGATGCGGCATTTCCACAATCTGGCCGCGTGCACGCTGGTGCCGACGGTAGAGTTGAAAACTTGGCTGAGCACGAACGATTTTGCGCGTGTCGAATTGTTGCGTCGTGCGGTGGATACGCGAGCCTTTAGCCCGCAGTTTCGCGATCTGGCGTTACGCCGGACAATAGGCGTGAATGACAATGCACCGCTGGTGCTTTATGTGGGCCGCATCGCGCCGGAAAAGAATCTGGACTTGGTGGTCGCTGCATTCGAGCGCATGCAGGCGCTGGCGCCGAACGCGCGCATGTTGTGGATAGGCGATGGACCCGCGCGCGCTCAGCTTGAGCAGCAGCATCGTCGGCACATCTTTACTGGCGTGCTGCGCGGTGAGGCATTGGCGCGACATTTCGCGAGCGCGGATTTGTTCTTGTTTCCCTCGCAAACCGAGACCTTCGGCAATGTCACGCTCGAAGCGATGGCCAGCGGATTGACCGTGTGCGCCTTCGACTACGCCGCGGCACGCGAGCACATTGCCCACGGCGTCACCGGCGTTCTGGCGCCCTTTGCGCAAGGCAGTGCTTTTGTGCGTGCAGCGGAATTGGCCATGCGTGACTGGCTGGGTGGCAAGCGCCTTGGCGTTGCGGCCCGAAGCGCGGTCGAGCACCTGAGCCCGCAGCGGGTCGCCGACGATTTCGCGCATTTGTTGGGTCAGTTGTCGATCAAGAGGCAATCCCTTGCGCTTAACCGGAGCCGCGACGATGTACTCCATTCGACGATTCTCTGAATCCGTCATCGCCTCGGACCTGCGCCTCACACGCAAGGCGCGACATCTTTCGCGCGGACCGCGCGGATTGCGCTATTTCGCGGCGATCAGCCGCTTAGGCGATGGTATTGCTTGGTATGTGCTGATGCTGGGACTACTGCTATTCGGCGGCGAAACCGGCCAGGTGGCCGCGCTGCAGATGGCGATTTTGGGTGTGGCCAGCCTGGTTCTGTACAAGTCATTGAAGCACCTCAGCCGCCGGCCGCGCCCGCTCAGCGTTGAACGCAGCTTGAGCACGCATGTGGCGCCACTCGACGAATTTAGCTTTCCTTCCGGCCACACGCTGCACGCCGTTGGTTTCACGCTGGTGCTGACGCAGTATTTCCCGCTGGCCGGCCTGCTGTTATGGCCCTTTTGCGCCAGCATCGCGCTGTCGCGCGTGGTCTTGGGGCTGCACTACCCCAGCGACGTGCTCGCCGCCATCGCGCTCGGCTGGTGCATGAGCGTGGCTTCCGGTCGATTGATGCTGCTTCTAGTCTGAGCTGGCGCGGCGATTCTGTGCGGGCTGGGCTTGGAACAAGATCAAAAGTTCAACGCAAAGACGCAAAGACTCGAAGCACAGCAAAGAAAGGGAAGCCGCAGCAGGGACACGAAATTGCTTCGCTGCGCTCTCCATAAATCCATAGCGTACGTCATTGTTTTTGATGCAATGATTATTCAGGCGCAGCGCAGTAAAACGGTCCCAAATCGTCGTCGCGAGGAGCGCAGCGACGTTGTCAATCGAGTCACTTTGGCGCAGTGTGCGTAACCGCTAGCAAAGCCCCTCACCCCCCAACCCCTCTCCCAACAAAGCGTGGGAGAGGGGAGCGAGGCGGTTCTGATCGCGATTCGCGCGGCCCGTTCCATTGCGCTGATCACGCGGCCCGTTCCATTGCGCTGATCACGCGGCCCGTTCGACTGCGATGGACACGCGGCTGCCGTCACCACCCACATCGGCTTTCCTTGTCTTTTCTCCCTTTGCGTCTTTGCGTCTTTGTGTTGAACGTTTGATCTGGATTCTCCAGATGAGAAGTTGATCCGTGTCAATCCGCGATTTGGCGCAAGCCACTAGGGTAGTCAGGCCCTCACAGCGGAGTTGCGAAATGTATCGCCATATCCTGATTGCCACCGATGGTTCGGAAATTTCGCAGCGCGCAATTCGCCACGGCGTTGCGCTGGCAAAAGCGCTGGGCGCCAGAGTTAGTGGCGTGCATGCCGTACCGGATTTTATCCCGCCAGTGGATTCGCTGTTCCCGGTGTATCAGTTCCCCAGTCGCGAGGAGTACCAACGCCTAGCACGCATCGAAGCCGAGGGTGTTTTGGCAGATGTCGGCAAGGCCTGCGCCGCGGTGGGCGTGGAATTCGAGCCGGCGCATGCCGTGGACAGCCATCCGTACCGGTTGATTCTGGAAACCGCGCGAGCGCGTGGCTGTGATCTGATCTGCATGGCATCACACGGGCGGCACGCCATCAGTGCGCTACTGCTCGGCAGCGAAACTCAAAAATTGTTGTCCCATTGCGATCTGCCCGTACTGGTAGTGCGCTGAGCAAACATCCATGAGCGCGGCGGATTTTCAGATTATCGGCGACGGAGTGGCTGCCGTGCTCCACTTGTCGGGGGACTGGAACGTCGCCGGGCTTGCGGATCTGGAAGTGCGAACCCGAGAGATCGTTGCCAAAACGGAAACTCGTCCGCCACAGTTTGACGCGAGCGAGCTCTCAGTGCTCGACACGGCGGGTGCGCTGCTGCTGATCTCGCGCTGGCTTGGGGCAACGCCCTGGCCACCGATTGCCGGGTTGCGTGAAGCAGATAGCGATTTGCTGAAACTAGTGGCCGGAAACATCGGCACATCGCCACGTCGATTGCGCAAACCCTTTGGGCTTGCACGCTTGGCCGAGCGAGTCGGCTCGGCCACGCAATTCGCGGCTATGCAGTTTTTGCAACTGCTGGCTTTCGGCGGGCAGACCCTGGCAACCGCCGCGTCCATTGTGTTCGGCAAACAGCGCCTGCGCTGGACCAGTACGGTGCATCACATGGAACAAGCTGGTCTGGATGCGGTTCCGATCGTTTGTCTATTGAGTTTCTTGGTCGGTGCGGTGGTGGCATTTCTGGGCGCCACCGTGCTCGCCGATTTCGGGGCGGAGGTTTACACCGTTGAGCTGGTCAGTATCTCCTTCATGCGCGAATTCGGGGTGCTGTTGACGGCGATCATGCTCGCCGGCCGCTCCGGCAGCGCCTATACCGCCGAAATTGGCATGATGCGGGCGCGCGAAGAAATCGACGCGATCCGTGCGCTCGGCCTGGATCCGATCGAGCTGCTGGTGATCCCGCGCGTACTTGCACTGATCGTGATGTTGCCGATCTTGGGCTTCCTGGCGATGCTGTCCGGCATTCTCGGCGGCGCGCTGGTCGGCGGGACGGAACTTGGCATTTCGCCGGGATTATTCCTGGCGCGCATGCAAGAAACTGCAGAACTGCGGCATTTCTTGGTGGGCATGTCGAAGGCTCCGATCTTCGCCGCGATCATTGCGCTGGTCGGATGCCTGGAGGGGTTCAAGGTTCGCGCCAGTGCTGAATCGGTCGGACGGCATACGACCTCGTCGGTCGTGCAATCGATCTTCCTGGTGATCTTGGTGGATGCCATTGCCGCCATCTTCTTCATGGAGCTTGCCGTATGAGCGAGCCAGTCATGTCGGTAAAGGGCCTTGGCAATCGCTTCGGGGCGCAGGTCGTGCATGAGAACCTGGATCTCGACATCAACAAAGGCGAGGTGCTCGCGATCATCGGTGGCTCAGGCGCGGGCAAGAGCGTGCTGATGCGCTCCATCCTCGGTTTGCAGCCCTATCAGGCCGGCCGCATCTGGTGGTTTGGCCAAGAGATGGCGACGCTCGGCGACGTCGAACGGCGGGCACTGGAGCGACGGGTCGGTGTGATGTTTCAGGATGGGGCGCTGTTCTCCTCGTTGACCGTGCTTGAGAACGTGATGGTCCCGCTGAAAGAACACAGCGGTCTCGATGAAAACTTTATTACGCAACTCGCGCGGCTGAAAATTGCACTGGTTGGCTTGCCGCCCGAGGCGGGCGACAAGTTCCCGGAAACGCTGTCTGGTGGCATGCGCAAGCGCGCCGGGCTGGCACGAGCGTTGGCACTCGATCCGGAAATCCTGTTTTTCGACGAACCGACCTCGGGACTCGATCCGATCGGCGCGGCGGCGTTCGACGAATTGGTGGCAACACTGCACCAAGCATTGCGCCTGACCGTGATCTTGATCACCCATGACCTCGACAGTGTCTATCGCATCTGCGACCGCGTGGCGGTGCTTGCTGATCGGCATGTGGTGGCGGTCGATACGCCTGAAAAAATTCAGTTTTTCGACCATCCATGGATCCGCGATTGCTTTCAGGGCCCACGCGGACGCATGGCCTACACCCAGGCGCAGTCGGTAAAAACAGAGCATCCAGCGTCGGTCGACAGCATCAGCAGCGGCGCAAGCTCCGCTCTAAAACAGCCCGTGCAAGCGTTGGCGGTGCCCAATCCCACATTGAAGCCGGTGCAGTGATATGCCTATGAGACACGGAGATCGTTGATGGAAACCAAGGCCCACCATGTCCTGATTGGCGCCTTCGTGCTGCTGACATTGCTCGGCGGAATGGGCTTCGCGCTGTGGGTGGCCAAGGTCAGCCTGGACGCTGAGTTCACCGAATACGACGTGGTGTTCACAGAAACCGTCACCGGGCTGACCAAAGGGGCATCGGTCAACTTCAACGGTATCCAGGTGGGTGATGTTCGACGTTTATCGCTGGACAAGGCCGACGCCTCGCACGTGATCGCGCGTATCCGCGTCGATGCCAGCACGCCGGTCAAACGCGACACCATAGCGCGCATGACATTTACCGGTTTGACTGGCGTCGTGATCATTGAATTAGTCGCGGGCGCGCCTGACGCGCCGCCGCTACTGATCGCAGAAGGCGCCGCGGTCGGCGTGATCATCGGCGAGCCGAGCGCATTGCAGAAAATGATGACTGACGGCGGCAACGTGCTGCTGCGCCTCAGCACTGCGATGGAACGCGTCACGGAGGTGCTGAGTAAAGAGAACACGGAACGCATCACGCGAGTGATCACGCATGTCGAGTCGATTATTGCGCAGGTCGATAGCGATGAGACGGGCCTCGGCTCTGCGCTAGCCGAGGCGACACAGGCTTTCGCCGATCTGGGCGAGGCGTCGACCGCCGTCAAGGCCCTGGCTGCGCGTGCCGAAACGACGCTGAAAGGCGCCGACGGCATGATCGCGCGTGATTTGAAGCCCGCAGCGGCAGAACTGCGTGAAACCTTAAGTGCGTTGAAAGCCATCAGTGCGCGTGTCGACTTGCTGCTGGCACGCAACAGCGCACAGATCGAACAATTCGCGCAGGCCGGATTGCCGGATCTCAATCAGGCGCTGAAAGAACTCGGCACGCTTACTGCAAGTTTGAATCGAATTTCCAAGCGGCTCGAAGAAACCCCAGCCGACTACCTCCTGCAACGTGATCGACCACGCGAGTACCGTCGCAAATGAATAGTGAATCTTTGGAAATCGACGGCGCGGTCGGACTGCTGCGTTGTGCGGGCGCTCTTCCATGCGTCGACATAGCCGCCGCGCGTTTAAACAGTACGGATGCATGCGGCGCAGGCTTGCCGACCGCAATCCAGGCGAAGGCCCGCCTCGCACTGCGCCTCTCGTTGATCCTCATATTGCCTATGCTGTCTGGATGTCTCAGCAGCCTGTTGCCAAAGGCTCAGGATCGCGCGCAGTACGCCTTGCCTGCGCCAGCCGAACTGAAGACTAAGCGAGCCCTGCCCGGCGCGCTGCTGGTTGACGCACCAAGCGCGCTGGCACCACTCGATGGGCGCGATGTCTTGCTGAAGCGCGACGACGGCGAACTGCAAATCATGCCGGGCGTCGCCTGGATCGGTCCGTTGCCAAGCTTGATGCAGGATTTGCTGGCGCGGCAAATCGAAATGGCGGGTTCAGCACCAGCGGTCGCGCAATCCGCACAGAACTATCGGCTGCCGCTGCGGCTGTCCAGTGAATTGCGCGCGTTCGAACTACACGAAAACGGCGGCTCGCTCAAAGTCCATACACAGATCAGCCTGCGCCTGATCTGCACACGCAACAACACCCTGCTGGCGGCATCCGAACCCATCACGGTCGACGCCGCGCCGGTCCCCGACAACGCGGTCGCTGCCACTGCTGCCTTGCGCGAAGCCGCCGGCCTGCTCGCCCGTCAGGTGGTGTTCTGGTTGGCAACAGTCGATGCGACCAGTTGTACCGAGTGATTGCCGCGCCGCCAGAGTCGGTGCCCATAGCGAACGATGCTCAGGGACTGAGCCAGTCGGAGGCCAGCCAGCGCCTTGCCGCGAGTGGGCCAAATGAGTTGCCCCAGAGCAAACGCCGCAGTTTGTTTCGACTCGCACTGAGTGTGCTCGCGGAACCGATGTTTTTGTTGCTGGCGCTTGCAGCGGGCATCTATTTGCTACTCGGCGAGCACGCCGAGGGGCTGATGCTGGCGGTATTCGCCGCGCTCACCATTGGTCTGGTGGTATTTCAGCAAGTGCGCAGCGAGCGCGCCATCGAAGCCTTGCGTGCGCTCGGCGCACCCAGCGCACGGGTCATGCGCGACGGCATCGCCGTACGCATCGCCACGCGCGAATTGGTGCCTGGCGACCTGGTTCTTATCGGCGAGGGTGAGCGCGTGCCGGCCGATGCGCTGTTAAGGCGCTGCGAACAGCTCGCGATCGATGAATCTTTGTTGACCGGCGAGTCGCTCCCGGTGCGCAAAGTGCCAGCGCTCACCGCGAGCCCGGCGGAGTCGGCACCGGGCGGCGATGACCTGCCCTGGGTGTTCTCCGGCACCTTGGTGGTGCGCGGTCATGGCATTGCCCAAGTCGTCAATACCGGCATTGCCACCCATGCCGGGCGCATCGGGGTAACGCTGGCGACGATCGAGATCGAACCCACCTTATTGCAGCGCACGGTCGGCCGTCTGGTGCGCTGGTTTGGGCTGATCGCGCTGCTGGTCAGTGGCGGTTTGGTGCTGCTCTATGGCGTGATGCGTGGCGACTGGATTGAGGGGCTGCTGGCCGGCATTGCACTGGCGATGGCAATGCTGCCGGAAGAATTCCCGATGGCACTCGCGATATTTCTCGCCCTCGGCGCTTGGCGGCTAGCACAGGTCAAAGTCCTGGTGCGTCGACCCGCGGTCATCGAGACCCTTGGTGCGGCGAGCGTGTTATGTGTCGACAAGACCGGCACATTGACCGAAAACCGCATGCGCATCCGGGCCTTGCTAGCGGATGGCGAATTGCTGGAGTTGCGCGGCGATGAAACCGTGCTGCCCGAGCAGTTTCACCGCCTGCTCGAATTCGGTGTGCTTGCCTCTAAGCGTGAGGCGATCGATCCGATGGATCTGGCGACCAATGTGCTCGGCAAGATCGCGCTCGCGGGCAGCGAACATCTGCATGGCGAATGGCCGCTGACGCGCGAATACGGCCTGACGCCCGATCTGCCAGCGCTGTCGCGTATCTGGAAGCGCGAAGATGGCAGCGCCATTGTCGCCGCCAAAGGAGCGCCCGAGGCGATCGCCACCTTGTGCCATATGGATGCTGGCGCTCGCGCAAGCGTGCTGGCCGATGTCGAGCGCTTGGCACAGCGCGGCCTGCGCGTGCTCGCGGTCGCGTTCGCCGAGCTTGGTGATGCACAACTTCCAGAAAGTGCGGGTGCGCTCAGCCTTGGCTTCCTCGGCCTGCTGGCATTCGAAGATCCCTTGCGTGCAACAGTGCCGGCGGCGGTCGCGCAGGCGCGTGCGGCAGGAATCGCCGTGGCCATGATCACTGGCGATTATCCGGCGACGGCGCTAGCGATTGCCGCTGAGGCCGGCATTGATGTCGCGGCCGGCGTCATCAGCGGTGCGCAGATCGCGGCGATGGACGACACGGCGCTGGCAGCCGCGGTCGCTAAGATTCGCGTGTTCGCACGCGTCCAGCCCGACCAGAAATTGCGACTGGTGGAGGCGTTTAAGGCCGGCGGCGACGTGGTCGCAATGACCGGCGACGGCGTGAATGACGCGCCCGCGCTCAAGGCCGCGCACATCGGCTTGGCAATGGGCACACGTGCCACCGATGTCGCCAGAGAGACGGCCGGCATCGTCTTGCTCGACGATGACTTTGGTCGTCTGGTCGAGGGCGTACGCCTCGGCCGCAGGATTTTCGACAATCTGCGCAAGGTGTTGATCTATATAACGGCAATCCATGTGCCAATCGCCGGGCTTGCGCTGTTCCCAATCCTGCTCGGACTGCCACCACTACTGTTTCCGGCGCACGTTGTGCTGATCGAGATGGTGATCGATCCGGTGTGTTCGATCGCGTTCGAGAACGCGCCCGCCGAGCCCGATCTGATGCAGCGCCGCCCGCGCGATCCGGCCGAGGCGCTGGTCGGATGGCGGCAATTGTTGCTGGCCTTAGTACAGGGAATTTTGTTACTCGCAGCCACATTAAGCTTGTACTTGATCGCACTCGCCAACGGCACGCCGGACACCGAAGCGCGCGCGCTGTCCGTCGTTGCGCTGACCGCAGGCAACCTTATGCTGGTACGCGTCAACTCCACCCGCACCGCCGCCCTTCCGCACTTATTCGATGCCGGATATCGCCCCTACTGGATCATTACCGCAGCCGCCAGTTCGATTATCGGCGCCTGCTTGTTCATACCGTCGCTGGCCGAGCTGTTTCGCTTCACGACACCCTCGGTAGCAGGCCTGGCCATTGCCATCGTCGCCGGTGCGGGCTCGGTGCTGCTGTTCGATTTGATCAAGGGACTCGGGCCCGTCCGCCGCGCACTGGGGGCAAATTCGAACTCGATTGTGGCCCAGACGTGAGCGCTGCGGAAAGCCCAGCGATTCGACGAATGACATACGGTTTGTAGCTGAGCTTGGAGCGCAGGCACGTGCCTGCCGGCACGCGTGCGCTGGAGATGCATTGTCACTTCGCCCGCTGCGCGGTCGACGCTGACCTACAAGAACCTGCGATTCGACGCGTCAGATACCAAAACGGATAGGACGCAATGATGAAACCCGGGCGCTACGCCACGCACTTCTTTGCGTCTCCTTTTGCTCTTACTTCGCACTTTCTCGCGGCTCGCTTTTAGCTTCCACTGTCCTTTGCGTTGCATCTTAGCGTTGAAATTTTGTCACTTGCCGGACTATCAAAGCTCAGTCACTGCGGAGCGCAGCGATTGGGTCTAGTGCTGCGGCTTGGCGTGCGGGGTAAACGCCGAAGGCCAACCCCACTGCCGCGCAGGTGAAGGACGACAGCAATACTGGGATTGGATCCCAGGCCACTGGCCATCCGGCAAACACCGCGATCAGATAGGCGAGCAAGCCGCCAAACAGCATACCTAAGCCTGCGCCGATGACGCAGATCAAGGCCGCTTCACGCAAGAACTGATCAATGATGTCGCGGCGCCGTGCGCCAATGGCGCGCATCAGGCCGATTTCACGGCGGCGTTCGAGCACGTTGGCCAGCATGATATTCATGATGCCGATGCCGCCGACGAGCAAGCTTACAGCCGCAATCGCGGCCATGACGAAACGGAAAATTCGCTGCGTTTGCTGGTGCTGTCGATAGAGCTGTGCAGGCACTACCAAACTGTAGTCATCGACGCCGCCGTGGCGTTGATCGAGTACCGCCGCCAACACCTGAGCGCCGCCGGCAATTGCCTCAGGGTCCTCAATGCGCAGCCAGAATCGGTCGATCTCGTCTTCCATCGGCTGAAAGCGCAATCGCGCACGCGCGCTCGAGAGCGGCACGAAGACGCGATTGGCTTCCAGACCCAATTGCACGCCTTCGAATTGATCCTTGGCCAGATCGCGATCAGCGAGCACACCGACGACTTCAAACCACACGTGGTTGATTTTTACCCATTGCCCCAAGGGCTTAGCGTCCGGGAACAGGCTGCTCGCAGCTTGATAGCCAAGCACTGCGACAGCCGCGAGGCTGTTTTCGTCCGCCTCGGATAAGGCGCGGCCGTCTGCCACTTCAAGGCTAGCCAGCTCAAAGAACTGCGGCGTTACCGCGCTCGCCTGGACGTCGCCACTGCCCACATCGCTGTACACCTGATGCGTGCGAATCTCCTTCTCCGCGGCCATGCTCTGTGCGCCCGGCACGACGCTCAATGCCGCCTGCGCATCGGCGCGCGTGAGCCCCAAACTGCGCAATCGAACTTCTTTCAGCGCCTCGGAGTCTTGGGGCTTGGCGCGTGCGATCAAATTGTGCAATCCCAGTTCTTCGACCAGCGCCAGCGCCTCCTGGCGTGAACCCTCGCCGACCCCGAGCATCGCTACGATGGCACCCACGCCAAAAATCAATCCGAGCAAGGTCAAGCCTGTTCGCAATTTGCGCCGGCTGAGCTCGATCAGCGCTTCGCGCCAGATATTGCGCGAGACCGCGCTCATGCCGATTTGCCTTCGCGCTGTGGCAGTAAGATCACCGCATCTCCTGGCGCAATGCCCTCGACGACTTGCGAACGGCCGAGGCCGCGTTCACCGAGTTTGAGCACACGGCGCTCGCGCTTTCCGTCTTTCCAAATCTCGACCATGGTCTGCGCGTCGCTGGAAATCAGCGCCACATTCGGCACAGACAAACCCGCGCTTTGGCGTAACGAATACACCTTGGCTTTGATCGTCTGCCCCGGCACCAGGCCCAGGCGTTTGACTTCCTCGGCCGAAATTGACGCCTTCATGCGCAGATATTTAATCGGATTTACACGGCTAATCTGCTGCGCGGCCGCCGCCATCCAAATGACTTTGGAATCAAACCGCGCATCAGCCTGTCCCAGCGGCGTCAGCTCAACGGCCGCGCCGACCTTGATCCCGGCAGCATCCAATTGTGTCAGCGAAAACTGCACTTCCATGGCGGTGGGATCAGGCAGGCTGCCAAAATCGAAGCCAGCCCACATCGATCCGCCCACACGCGGACGCTCGCCGGACCAGTCTGCCGACAACAACAGCACGCCGTCGTGCGGGGCGATGATTTCCAAAGCCGCAAGGTCGTCGCTGCGCATTTTCTCAGTCAGCTTCTGGCTCTCGCGTTGGCTATCGAGCACCGCCAACTCGGCAGCGCCGCGCTCACCGGTCTGGTCGCGTTTCCAGCTTAAGAATCCCTGTTTGGCACCCAGGAAGACTTTATCTTGGACCGCGTCGAGTAATTCGTTGCGCGCAATCATGCTGAGTTCGGCCGAGGCATAGCGCTCGGCGATACCAAGATCGGTTGCAACCTGCGACAGATCGGCATCAATTCGAGCCGAGCCCGCGCCAAGTTCCGCTTCTTTGCCGGCGCGTGTCAATGCGTTCCGTAAAAGGCTGACACGCGCCTGAGCAAGATCAATCTCACCACGCGCTGCGGAAAATCGGGCGACCACATCGCCGGCCTTGACTGCGCTGCCATCGGCAATCATCCAGACCAACTGACGGCTCGCGAACTGAGTACCGGGCACCGCCAAGGGCGTGGCCTTGGCAGCCTTCAACTCGCCAATCGCATCGACCATGAATTCGAGCGGCGCCGTGGCCACGATTTCAACCGGCGGCGTCTCATCGATCACGCTGGAACACGCGCTCAATCCCAGCAAGGACAGCCCGCATAAGCGCCGCGCCCAAACCAAGGTTTTGAGGTGATTCATATGCCGCCCTCTTCGATCAATTCAATACGCACCGGTTGGCCGGGTTTGAGTTTTGACCCGGCCGGCAAATCCTCGAATTCGATGCTCACATCCACCACCGGCACCGGGTTGACGCGCGACTTGGAGCGCACCACGCGGCCGATCACAGTGACTTTGCCAATCATCCCAGGCACCGCGCCGCCCTCCACGTCGATCTTCGCGCGCTGACCCAGATGCACGCGCGCGATGCTGCGTTCCGGCACCTGCATGCGCACACCGAGCTTGCCCAGATCGGGTATTTGCGCGATCGACTGGCCGCGAAACACCTGTGAGCCCACGTCGAATTTTTCGCCCTGCGGACTCGATAAATGCAGCATCACCCCGCCACGTTCGGCTTTGACATTGAGCTTAGCTATGCCCATTTCAAACTCGGCCACTTGCGACTGCAACAGCGCGATCTCAGCCTCGATCTGCTGTCGCTCAGCGACGCGCTGACGCGCGGCCAGTTTTTCCCGGCGCGCGACCAATTCCATCTCCAGCTCGGCCAACTCCTTCTCAGCCACCAACTTTTGGTATTCCATCGCCGCGATCAGATTGGCGGGCTGGCTGGCTTTGCGTAGCGCCTTATCGAGCTTAGAACGCTGCTCTTCGGTGGCGATGGTCTCGGCCTTTCCGCGTTCGGCGAGCGCTAACGACAAGCTCTGCAATTGCGTGCGCTTTTCGTTGAGCGCGCTCTTCTTTTCATTGAGCCTGCGCATCACTTCGTTGCCATCAAAAGCCGCCACCACCTGCCCTGCGCTCACCTGTGTGCCATCGGGCACCAATTGCGTCACGGTCAACATCCATTGATCGCCAATTGTCGGTGGTGCAATGGCACTGAAAGCGAAAGCGACAATTTCGCCATCCAGACGCTCGTCAGTTTTTTGTTTGCGCGCAGCCGCCGACACACTGCCACCGACCAACACGCGCGCACTGCTGCCCGGACGTAGTTGCTTTTGCAGCGAGGGCACGAGCGTCAGTGCGATATCAACGTCGAAGTAGCGACCGTCACCCCATTCCGCTTTCGGCTGCGGCGCGCCACCAATACGGCCGATCGTGCCTGCGACGGGTGCTCCACTAGCACCGTCGAAACTCACACTCACCGCATCGCCCTCCTTCAGCGCTGGCCGATCGACATCGAGCGCCCAAGCCCGCACTGCCAGGTCGAACGTCTCGCCATCGTTGACGATTTCTCCCACGCGCTGACCGGGATAGCTGGAAGAGCCCTCGTCGTAACGCAGGCCACGCCAGGGGTCGAATCCATGCACAACGATGCCGTCTCGGGTGGCTAACACTTCGGCAGCCGTGAGTTGCGTCTGCGCAAATACGATCTGCGCATCCAGTTGGCCGAGTTCCAGACGCGCGTCCTCGACGCGGCGCTGCGCGGCCTGCGTTGCCGCCGACCATTCGGAGCTTTTGAGTTCCAATTCCCGAGTGGCTCGCGTCAACTCGCCCTGATAGCGATCGCGATCCAAGGCTGAGATGTGTTGCGGCGGAATCGTCGAATCGATCTTGGCCTTGTCCAAGGCGGTTTGCGCGGTGCGCAATGCGCGCTCGGCGTCCAGCGCTTTGACCTCAAGTTCCGCTGTCTCTTTGTCGGCTTTGGCGCGCGCCAAGGTCAGTTGCGAGCGGAATTCGGTCAGGCTGCTGGCTGCCGCGCCGCCGTCGATGCGCAATACCACATCGCCGGTTTTAACCGCCTCGCCCTCCGCGACGAACTGACGTAACACCACCGGCGAGCTATCCGATGGTGGCGTCTGGATCGCCTGCGCGCCGACCACGTAGGCTTCGCCGGCGAGCGCCACGGCGGCATGCGCTGATTTCGGTAGTGGCAGCCCAACAATCAGCACGAGGGACAGCCATATCTCAGCGCGCATTACGCAAATCTCCTTCCACAAGGCCATCGCGTAGACGCACATGCCGCGGCGCATGTGCTGCAATCTCGGCGTCGTGTGTTACCAGCACGATGGTTTGACCTTCCGCGTGCAATTCATCCATCAGATTCAGCACGTCCGCTGCACTCTTAGAATCCAAATTGCCTGTCGGTTCGTCCGCCAATAGCAATCGCGGCTGGCGCACCAACGCACGCGCGATCGCCGCGCGTTGTTGCTGTCCACCCGACAACTCGTTTGGCCGATGCCCCAGCCGGTCACTTAAGCCGACACGATCCAGCAGCGCGCGGGCACGCTGTGGCGCGTCCGGGTCAGCCACCGTGGCATAGCGCAACGGCAGCATGACGTTCTCGAGTACGTTCAATCTAGGCAGCAAAAAGAAACTTTGAAACACAAAACCAATCTTGCGATTGCGCAATGCGCTCACGTGCTCATCGTCCAAATGCGCGACGCGTTCGGCATCCAGGTAATACTCGCCAGAACTTGGCCGATCCAGACAACCGAGTACATTGAGCAAGCTGGATTTACCGGAGCCTGAGGGGCCGGTAATAGCGACGAACTCCCCAGAAGCAATCGACAAGTCGACGCCCGCGAGCGCACGAACCTCGCTGCCGCCCATGAAATAGCTTCGTGTCACGGCACGCAAATCGATCATTAGCAGTAACAGCCCGTTTTGAACCTGGATTGGAACAATCCCGGACGATGAAGTTCCGCGGCGAAAACCGGCGCAGGGTGTGGTGAGCTGCTTGCGGCCGGACACAAGACCCCGCACGCAAAATACGCAATCGCGATTAGCACGCATAGACTCAGACATCACCCGCGGAGAGCCGCCATGCCTTGTGCGCCGGAATTGTTGGCCGAGGTCGAGTTATTCGAACATCTGACCGATGACGATCGCGCGGAACTCGCACAATTCATGGAGTTTCGGGCCCTCTCGGCGGGCTCTGTGTTGTTTCATGCGGGCCAGCCCGGCGATGCGATGTATGTGGTCAAGGGGGGTGCGATCGAATTGTACATTCGCGACACCACGGGCCAGAAAATCGCACTGACGATTGCGGGGCCCGGTGAGTTATTCGGCGAGCTTGCCTTGCTCGATCATGGTCCGCGCACGGCGACGGCGCATGCGCTGGAGGACAGCGAACTTTTAGAACTTGATCGCGACGATTTGCTGCGCTTATTCAAATCCACCCCCACGGCGGCGCTGCACTTATTGGCCGCCATGAGCCATATGACGCGCAAAGCCGATGAGTTATTGCGCACTCGGGTCTCGCGCAACGTCAATGAAGAGGCTGCAGAGAAGCTCAGCATGTTCGAGCGCGTGGCCGACTCGATCTCCGAGTTCAGCGGCAGCATGGCCTTTCTGCTGCTAAATGCGCTCTGGTTCACCAGTTGGATCGCGATCAACACCTTGCCCTTGGGGCTCATCGCCTTCGATCCCTATCCCTTTGGCCTGCTCACGATGATTGTTTCGCTGGAGGCGATCTTCCTGTCGTGCTTCGTACTGATTAGCCAAAAACGCCAAAGCGAAAAAGACCGCGTGCGCTCCGACATCGAGTACGAAGTCAACGTCAAGGCCGAGTTGGAAGTAGGCCATCTGCACGAGAAAACTGACCAGCTCTACACGCACATGCTGGAGAACTTCGCGAGCCTTAAGAAGCACTTGGCGACGCTGGAGCGTGCGCAAACACGGCGCGAGTAGCAGCCCTGCGCGCCGAAGTCGCCCCTCCAAAAACGAAAAGGCCACCCGGAAGGTGGCCTTAAGTCGTTGATCTATATGGTGGGCGGTATAGGGATCGAACCTATGACCCTTGCCGTGTGAAAGCAATGCTCTACCGCTGAGCTAACCGCCCGCCGAAACGAACCCAGAAGGATAGAAGCGATTACCGGTAAGAGTCAATGGAGTTGAAACTAGCCGTTCCAGTTTGCGCATCGATCATCAGTATCAAGCCCGCTGCGCCCACCCACTAGAGGCGTGGGCGCAAATTCCCCAAGCGAGCCGCTCACGACCTCAGCGGCGATCGTACTCGCGATAGTTGTTGCGGTCGTAGTCCGACGGACGGCGATAGCCATCGTGACGACCCCGATAGTAGCGATCGCTACGGTCGTAGCGGCTGTAGTTGCGGGAGTAGCGCGGATAGCTGCCGCCATAGTAGCCGCGCGCGGGGAAGTAACTGCGGCTATGCCCACCGCAGCCGAAGCAGTCGTAATGGCCACCACGGTAGCCGCTCAAATACCACGGGTCGCGCCATTGGTTGCGATAACCGTAGCCAAGGCCGTATCGCGGGCCGTACCAGCCCGGCGAGTTCCAGCCATAGCCACCCCAACCACCGCCACCCCATCCACCGCCACCGAAACCGCCGAGCGAGAGGCTGTAACCACCGCGGTGGCCATAGTCTGAGTAGCCAAAGGAGAATCGACCAGCCTGTGCACCGCTGGCGAACAGCAATCCGACGAAGGCAAAGATAAGCATGAGTTTACGTGACATAGCGACTTGTCCTCCACACCACCAAGCGCCCCACGCGCTCAGGAATGCGTACAGATTAGCGTCGCTGGATGAGCGGTGTATGAATCCGCACAAGGCTGTTGTCGCGTGTTCAAGTTGCTGAATTAAAAGACAATCAACAACCGTGACGGATATCTCGAACGCTAGCGAGCACGTAGCCAATAGGCCCGATGGATGCGCTGATCTCGCGCAAAATCGGGCGGGATACTGACCTGAGTCACATCGTCGACCCAGGCGATTTCCTCGATCTGCGGATCCAGTTTGAACTTACGCAAATTGCACACGAATAGCACACGCCCGCCAGGCGCCAGCCGCGCCATGCACAATTCCAGCAATTGGCGATGGTCGCGTTGCACATCAAAGACGGTCGTTGTCCGCTTGGAATTGGAGAAGGTTGGCGGATCGACGTAGATCAGGTCGAATTGCTCAACTGCAGTCGTCAACCAGCGCATCGCATCCGCTTGCACCAATCGATGCTTGCGTACATCCAATGCATTGAGCTGAAAATTGCGCTCGGCCCAGGCGCTGTAGGTCGGTGACATATCGACGCTGACGCTCTCGCGCGCGCCGCCCAGTGCCGCTGCCACACTGGCAGAAGCGGTATAACTGAATAGATTCAAGAAGCGTAACCCGCGCACGCTGTCGGCGATCCAAGCGCGCAACTGGCGCCCATCAAGAAATAATCCAGTATCCAAGTAGTCGGTGAGATTGACCGAGTACTGACAGGCCGCTTCCTGCACGTTGAAAAACTCTTTGCTCTGATCGTGCCGGCGATATTGGTCTTCTGGCGTCTGCGCGCGGCGCTGCTTGAGGTAGACGCGCTCAGTTGGCACATCGAAAGCGCGCCTGGCGGCGAACACCAAATCCTTCAAACGCTCTTCCGATTTGGCGATCGGGATGTCGGCGGGAGGCGCGTACTCTTGAATGTGCAAACGATCGTTGTAGACGTCGATCGCAGCGGCGTACTCGGGCAGATCGGCGTCATAGATGCGATAGCAGGTGATCGATTCGCGCGCCAGCCAGCGCTTTAAATTGCGCCGGTTCTTGATGATGCGGTTGTAGACCATTTCGGCGCCGGGACTGCGAAAAGTCGGCGTTTGCGGGAGCGCTGATGGCGCGACTGGCGCCACCAATATCCCGGTGATCAACTTGCACTCGATGGTGCCATTGAAGATCGTCTGAATGCGTTCCGCGCGCACTTCGGTGGCGCGTGCGAGGGCCTCACTTCCGGTGAGTAGCGCGAAGCGCCAGTTGGCGAACTGACGTCTCAGTTGCTGCCCGAACTCGCGGTGGACCGGCATCAGATCGCGTTCGAAACCAAGGCGTTCGCCATAAGGAAGATTGGATGCGATCAAGCCGTGCGAGAAGCCAGCAGGCGCGGTGATATTGCGTGAATCCGTGGTCGTCAGTTGCACAAAGCCTGACAAACCAGCTACTTGCAGTGTGCGCTTGGCGAGCGCAATGGTTTTGGCGGAATCATCACTGCCAAATCCGCGCGCTTTCAAATCGCGCAAACCTTGACGCGCCGTCTCGTCCACTTCCGTACGCACGCGCGACCACACGTCCGCATCGTGGCCGGTCCAGCGCGTCCACGCGAACTCGCTACGAAGATATTGTGCAGGAACGCCTGCGGCCATCCACAGCGCTTCGATCAACAAGGTAGCGCCGCCGCAAAACGGATCCACCAGCGCGATCTCTGCTTGCTCGGCGAGCATTTGCGGCCAACCGGCGCGAACCAATAACCCCGCAGCCAGATTCTCTTTAATTGGCGCCTCGTGACCCGACTGGCGATAGCCGCGCTCATGCAAGGCGCCACCCACCAAATCGAGTGCGACAGCGGCTTTGGAACCCTTCAAGGCCACATGAATCAGCGCGTCGGGCGCATCCGAATCAACAAAGGGCCGCGCGCCCTCGCGCTCGCGAAAGTGGTCAGCCACTGCATCTTTGACCCGCAACATGGCGAAGCGCGTATCGCGAAATGCCGGCGACTTACCCGATACGTGGATGGCAAAACGTCCTTCCAGCGGGAAGTGCGCATGCCAAGACACCGTGCGTGCCAGTGCGTACAAATCATCCGGCGTGGCAATTTCACCCTCAGCCAGGCGCAGCAGGCAACGGCTGGGTAGACGTGCGCAATAGCCGATGCGATAGGTATCGGCGAGGCTGGCCTCACAAGAAACGCCGGCCACGGTTTCCTTAATCGCCGTAGCGCCGAGCGTCGCGAGCTCCTTCGCCAACAGCGTTTCCAATCCACGCGCGCAACTGGCGAATAGCCGCAAGGAGCTCATGAGGACTGTACTTCCGCCGGCATCAACGCGGGCAACGAAGCAGGCGCGAACTTTCCGAGAAAGGCACCGAAATCTCGCTCCAGGTCTTCCACGATATCGCCAAGCCGATGGTCCGAATCGTACAAATGCAGTTGCGCGCGCAGGCGCAAAGCCAGCTCATACACTTCCTGCGGCGCGATTAGCTCATCGCGCCAGCCGTGCACAATGCAAATACGCTTTGCCTGCAGATCAAGATCAGGCTCGATGTCCGGCAAGCGCACTGGTGGCGCCAGTAGGAACAAGCCATCGACAGCACTTTGCAAGGACGCGAGACCAGACACGTAGGCCCCAATGCTGGATCCCACCAAAATCAGCGGACGCGGTGCGGCTGCGATTTTCGGCAACAGCCGCTGCAAGCGGATCAACGGGTCAAAGATGCCCTCGTCATCTGGGCGTTCACTGGTGAAACCCATGCGCTCGGCCACTGCGGCAAGGCGCGTGACTTTGGTCGCATTGGGCCCGCTCTCCATGCCATGCGAGAGGATGACGTGACCACGCGCAGACATCAATGCATTCATGTTGAGCCCTTAACTGCAAATCTGCGCGCCAGCGGCCGCAGTGCCAAAAATTCCACTGGATCGCCGACCCTGATCGATCCGGCCTCAATCACGCGCGCGTTGATTCCACCGTGTCCCATCATGGCCGCATAACCGCCAACGCCGAGATCAGCATCGAGCTTTGAGCAGGGATGACACGGTCCGGTCCCCTCTAGCAGCACGTTTCCGACGCGAAAACGTGCGCGCTCCAGGCCCGCCACACTGATGCCACGCACGACGACATTACGTCGCAAGATACCCGGATCGACACTCGGAATCCCGAGCAAGGCAGCGATCACGGGCAGGTGCTCAAACTGGATCAAAGTCACGGCGCGATCGCCCGAACTTCCACGGTAGCGGTCGCCAATGAGGCCCGCACCCAGCGCGACCTCCACGCACTGCCGCACCTCAAGCTCACCGCGCGCAGGACGCACTGCCAGCCATTGCACTGATCCCATAGCGGCATGGGTGCCGAGCAAACGCTCCATCAAGCTTGCAGTCATGCGTTGGCTCCGTGGTTCAAGCTCGTATGCTATCGGTGTGCGACAAAGAGTAGGCAGGGGCAGCCCAGCCGCATCGCGGATCCATGCACTGAACAATCGGCCATGAATATTGCTACCAATCCCCTTCCCTATGCAGACAAATTGGAAAGTCGCGATCTGTCCGCGGTGCATTTAATCGTGATCCATTGCACCGAGCTTCCCAACCTTAGCAGCGCGCGCGTCGAAGGCGAAATCCCGCGCTATCCGAGCGGCACCGGTAACAGCGGCCACTACTATGTGGATCGAAACGGACGCGTCGAGGAATATGTTCCCGTTGAATTTATTGCACACCACACGCGCGGCTATAACCCACAATCCATTGGCATCGAACTGGTCAATCAGGGCCGCTATCCAGACTGGCTGCACTCGAAGCATCAGGACATGTTGGAGGCATACGCCGGGGAGCAAATCACGGCTTTGCTCGCATTGATCCAACACTTAAAAGTGACTTGCCAAAATGTGTCACTCATCGCGGGGCACGAAGATCTGGACCGAACAGAAGTACCCGCAACCGACGATCACGAGATCCTGGTGCGGCGTAAGCGCGATCCGGGTCCAAGATTTCCATGGCAGCAGATTCTCGCGGCAAGCGGACTGACACGACTTCTGCCCACTTGACCAAAGCAGACAGTAGGGAACCCCAGCTTCCTTCACACCCACATATAGCCATCGAATTATTCAGAGCCCCCGAGAGATATGAGCAAACTTATCATCGAAGAATTGCTTGAATTGGTCCAATTGGAACGCATCGAGGAAAATCTCTTTCGTGGACAAAGTCGGGATATTGGAACGCACTTTGTGTTCGGCGGGCAGGTTTTGGGGCAATCTCTAGCCGCCGCGCAGCGCACCGTTGATGGCCGCGTTGTGCATTCCTTGCATGCCTATTTCCTACGAGCGGGCGATGTTGAATCGCCCATCGTCTATGAGGTCGATCGCAGCCGCGATGGCAAGAGCTTCAGCTCTCGCCGAGTCGTTGCGATCCAACATGGGCAGCCAATTTTCACAATGGCGAGTTCCTTTCAGGCGCCAGAAGACGGCATCAATCACCAATTGTCGATGCCAGATGGTCCGTCGCCAGACGATTTATCGGAACCTGCGCCGATTCCGCCTGAGACACTCGACAAAATTCCAGCCAAGCTGCAACGATGGGTCACGCGGCAAGGCCCGTTCGAGTTCAAGCACGTCTACCCGCGCGATGAATTCAATCCGCCCAAACGGCCACCATTTCAACAAGTGTGGTTCCGCCTAAGCAATAAGATCGGCAACGACGAGGCGCTGCACCGTACACTGCTAGCCTATGCCTCTGATTTTCACCTTATCGGCACGGCAACGCTTCCGCACGGCATTAGCTATCTGCAGGGCAATGTGCAAATGGCCAGCTTGGATCATGCGATGTGGTTTCATCGCCCCTTTCGCATCGACGACTGGCTTTTGTATTCGTGCGACAGTCCAAGTGCGCAAGGCGCGCGTGGGCTCTCCAGAGGCATGATTTATGACCGGCAGGGACGCCTAGTCGCGTCAACAGCTCAGGAAGGTTTGATTCGAATTCTTAATGCACCAGAATCTTAAGCTAGTGCTGGACGCGCCTTGAACGTTTCGGTAAAACTTTACCAAAGCCAGGCCCATACTTGCGGCTATTATCGTGATCGCGTCGCTACGAATATTATTGTCGATCCCGCCGAGCCTGCTTTACCCCGGCTTTATCAAGGTCTTCTGTCGAATGGATTTCGACGTGCTGGCGGGATTGTCTACCGGCCGAAATGCGTGCAATGCCAAGCATGTATCCCAACGCGCATCCCTACCACAGAATTTCGATTGAATCGCCAACAACGACGCACGCTTGCAAAGAACGCCGACGTCTCAGTTTCGATGGTGTCTGCCGAAGACGCCACCGCAAGCGACAAGATTGACGAGAAGACTGCATTATATCAACGCTATATTGGTGACCGGCACAGCGGCGGCGGCATGGACGACCCATCTGAAGAAGACTTTCGGCGCTTCTTACTATGCGATTGGGCCACCGTGTTCATGTTGGAACTGAGACTAAACGGCCAACTGATCGGATGCGCCGTCACCGACGTCACGGTCGACGCGGCGTCTGCCGTCTATACCTTTTACGATCCCGCCTATGCGCAACGCTCGCTTGGCGTGTTCTCCGTATTGCAGCAGATAGATTTTTGCCAACGCACG
>Ga0209181_10003743_pt1 | contig 23155 bp, 25 predicted proteins | sample MAT05_FD_187208 | JGI IMG/M metagenome (GOLD analysis project Ga0209181, IMG submission 187208) | Freshwater microbial communities from Lake Fryxell liftoff mats and glacier meltwater in Antarctica - MAT-05 (SPAdes) (version 2) | ecosystem: Environmental > Aquatic > Freshwater > Ice > Liftoff...
CCAACCTTCGCTCAACGAGTTGTAGGTGGTTACTGCGCTTTCGATATCGTTCTTGTGGATGCCGATGGCCACACGCATCAGCATGTGCTGCGGACGCTCCACCACTTGGCCGTGCAGGCGAAGGAGGTAGCTGCGCTCCAGGGTCTTGAAGCCGAAGAAGTCGTAGTTGAAATCACGATCGTAAATGATCGCGCTGTCCAGCACATCGGCGTTGTCCGCGATGATCTTGTGTACGTCGTCCGCCAGCAAAGCGGCCTTGGCCCCGGTCTTGGGGTCCATATAGGTATAGAGGTCCTTCATAGTCTCGCTGAAGGACTTTTTGGTGTTCTTGTGCAGGTTGCTCACGGCGATACGGCTCGCGAGCTGCGCATAGTCCGGGTGCTTCACCGTCATGGTGGCGGCTACCTCGGCGGTGAGGTTGTCCAACTGCGATGTGGTGACACCATCGAAGATGCCGTCGATCACTTTGAGGGTGACCTGAGTGGCATCCACAATGGGATCCAGCTCGTAACAAAGTTTCTTCACCCGTGCGGTGATCTTATCGAATTTCACGGCCTCCCGGCGTCCGTCGCGTTTGATCACATACATGCTTCTTTTTGTTTTGTCGGGGCCGGAAATTTCCGGCCCTTCCCTTTTCTCCGTTGCTCCCGCGTTGGATGAAGGGTGGTTCGTTGGTTGGTTCCTTGTGAGTGAGGGGAGGGCGTTCGCGCGTTACGGTTTGACGGGTTGCGCGTTCTGCTTTCTTCACTCTCTCGGTCCTAAAATTCCTGTGATCTGGATCGTTCCCGAAGTCGTTCGTCGGGACTTATTCAACTGTTCAATGTGAGTTCTAAAATTGTCGGCTGAAGGGCTGTCTTATGGAAGACTGTCTTATGCAAGCCCGTGGTCCTAGCATAAGACATCGGACATTCTTGCATAAGACAGTCTCTCAGAAATCCGCATCCAACGTGAATTTGCTCTGCTCCTTGTCCTGGTTCAACACGCCGGCCTTCTGGTATTCGCCTACGCGTTTCTCGAAGAAGTTGGTCTTCCCTTGCAGGCTGATCATCTCCATGAAGTCGAACGGATTGGTGGCATTGTACACTTTCTCGTTACCCAGCTCTATCAGCAGACGGTCGGCTACGAACTCGATGTACTGCTGCATCAGCTTGGCGTTCATACCGATCAGGTTCACGGGCAGGGAATCGCTCACGAACTCCTTCTCGATCTCCACGGCGTCCTTGATGATCGCTTCCACGGTCTTCTTGGGCAGCTTGTTCAGCAGGTGCTTGGTGTAGAGCAGGCAGGCAAAGTCGCAGTGCAGGCCCTCATCGCGGCTGATCAGCTCATTGCTGAAGGTGAGGCCCGGCATCAGGCCGCGCTTCTTCAACCAGAATATGCTGCAGAAACTACCGCTGAAGAAGATGCCTTCCACCGCCGCGAAAGCGACGAGCCGTTCGGCGAAGCTGCCCTTGTCGATCCAGCGTAACGCCCAATCGGCCTTCTTGCGCACGCACTCCATGGTATCGATGGCGTGGAACAACCTGTCCTTCTCCATCGGGTCCTTGATGTAGGTGTCGATGAGGAGGCTATAGGTCTCGCTGTGGATGTTCTCCACCGCGATCTGGAAGCCGTAGAAGAAACGGGCCTCGGTGTATTGTACTTCGTGGAGGAAGTTCTCCGCGAGGTTCTCGTTCACGATGCCGTCGCTGGCGGCGAAGAAGGCGAGCACATGCTTCACGAAGTAGCGCTCATCATCGTTCAGCTTGGTTTCCCAGTCCACCATGTCGGCACCCAGGTCGATCTCTTCGGCGGTCCAGAAGCTGGCCTCGTGCTTTTTGTAGTACTGCCAGATGTCGCTGTGCTGGATCGGGAAGATCACGAAGCGGTCCTTGTTCTCTTTCAGGAGCGGTTCGTTGGCCGCGTCGATGTCGGCCTGACGAAGTGATGCATCCATACTGAGTTGGGATTCGGGTGCGAGATCCCGCCCCCTTACATCCTTCGTGTTCTCGTTGCTCATCGGTTTCATTCCTTCAGGTATGGGGACGACTTCTCCAACGGGGGAAGGCCCCCGTTTTTCGGATCTTCGGGCTCGTGATATGGTTCCGAAGACGTCGTATGCCAAGGATCGAAGTCCAAGAGAACAGCGTCGTCGTCGGGATACAAAAGTGGATCGACGGAGGGCCTCCGACAAGGGGTGAAGGCGGCTATGTTCCCGGAGTTTTCAACACGGCCCGGTTCCTCACGCCAGTCGTGGGAAGCATGGCGGAACGAGACATCCAAGACATTTCTTTTCACGATCCGTTAACAACGCGGGAACCGCAGGGCTGTAAGGCGCTAGCGCGGGGCTGATCGCAAAAAGCGCACGGCGCACGGGCATTCCCCCCTACCATCGATCATGTGTTGCGCAGTGGCTGGGCTTGTCCTGCGTTGGGGCCGCACAACGGCCTCCGGAACGTCTCCGACGGATGGGCATCGCGAACGTGCGACCGATCACCGGATCCAGTCTCCAAAGCGCTACTTCTTCTTCGCTTTCGCCATCTCCTGCCAAGCGGTATACACCTCCTCGAGTTCCACGAACCACTCCGCACCGTACTTGCGCGTAAGGGAATCCTTCAGGAAACGGAACACCGGTACATCCAACTTCGCCCCGCAGGTACAGGCCGGTTTGCAAATGGGCCACTTGTGGTAGTTGAGGCCTTCTTGGTCCTTGCCCAGTTCCACCACACGGATCGGGTACAGGTGGCAACTGATCGGTTTGCGGAAGGGGATCGCACCATCCTTCCACGCGCGTTCGACACCGCATAGCGCAATGCCCTTCTCGTCGAATACGGTGAATGCGCATTCCTGTCGCCCTTCTACCAAGGTGGTCACCAGGTCGCCGTCGCTATCCAATTCACTAACACCGTGCTCATCGATCGCGCGCTGGCCTTTCTCCGGGATGTACGGCTTGATCTTCGGCCACAGCTCCTTCAGTTGGGCTTCTTCCTCCTTCTCCAACGGCGCGCCGCTCTCCCCCGCCACACAGCACGCGCCCTTGCAGGCGTTGAGGTCGCAAACGAAACGCTTCGCGAAGAGGTCTTCGCTGATGAGGGTGCCGCGGTGTTCGATCATTGGGGACGGCAAAGGAATGACGCTAGAGCAGAAAGCTGTTCACGATGCGCGAAATGGATCGCTTCACCTCTGACCAAGTAAGTCCTTTCAAGCAGACCGGAACTGCACTCTCCTCGGCATCAGTGAAGTAACCAAGTGCTCGCGGAATGCTGATCATGATGGTATTCCTCGGGTATTTGCGCTTGTGATGGCGCAACAACCAATCCAGACCATGTGTGCGGAGCAAGATATCCATGTCCCAGAAATCCTTCTTCACGGCCCGATGAAGTATAGCCTCGACTTTCATCGGGCCGATGTCCTCATCCGCATACATCCGTACGCCATCCTCGTGGACTACATCAGCTATCCGCGCATGTGGGAACCTCACCAGATCGACCTTGACATCGCCGATGAAAGCGAACACCGCCCATTTCGCTTGTTGGTCCTCGACCATGGTGAACGCATCGCCGAATTCCTTCGTCAGCTCCTCACGAAGAGCGACCGCATCCATCTCCCCTTCTGTGAACAGATCAAGGTCCACGGATCGGCGATGCCCGTAACGCAATGCCAGTGCAGTTCCACCTACCAAGGAGAAGTCTTTCAGGGCATCCAAGCCCATCAGCCGCTTCAGTAAGGCAAGCGTTCCTGGTTCAACTGTCTCGTAGTGTAACATCGGAACGCCTCAAGGGGTTGCTCAAAAATGGCGCTCACGAAATGCCAAGTGCCTAATGAAAGGAATTTCGCATGGAGCAAGGCATCCACAACCTTCTCATCGCCGTAGTACCGCCTGCATTGCCTTATGTCTTCCACATCACCACGCTCAAAGACGCGTTCGATGATGAAGCTCGCCTTGGCATCATAGTCCAGCTTGTCGAAGTCCACATCCCAAAAGATGCGGCGGGCGAGGAGGGGATGTGGCTCTGTCATTGCTCCTCAAAGGTAGGTGGCTGCGGAACGATGATCAACGCGCCCGCTCCAACCGTATGGTATATCCCGTAGACCCCTTCTCGCTGGTGTACACGAGACAATCGTAACCCGTGTCATCCACTCCGATGATCTTCACGTAGCGCGTGCTCAAACTGTCCTCGCCATGCAAGATGTACTCGCAGGGTGTGGGCCACGAGATCTCCAGCTCTTCGTCCGTGCCCAGCACCTCATCGTGTTGGAACTGACGTGTTCCCCGGCGCTCGATACGGATCCCCTCGTTCCGGAACTCTCCTTCTTTCACCGACGCGCAATCCACCTCGCCAGCGGTGACCACCTCGTTGTAAGGGCGCTCCGAGAAGGATCTGATACCGTGTTTCCCCTCCCACCATTCTGGGAAGTAGACGGCCACGCACATGAAGGCCACCGTTCCTAGCATCACGAACGGTAACCGCAGCCACAGTCGGCGACCGTAATAATTTCCGGACCGGGCTCTCGGGATCGCCGCCAGCAGCGCGATGAAAAGGGTCAGAAGAGCGGTCAAGAACACAAAGCTCAGCCCCAGCAGAAAAGCGCCGAACACCCCATGCCCGGGGTCGTTCAGCGAGATCACAATGCGCACTAACAGGCTGGCAACGAACACCAACAACGCTGTGACCCATGTGATGTGGCGTATCCGGACCATGGTGCAAGATCACGATTTCAGATGTGTACCGACCAACGACCATCTTTGCGCCCGCGACGTTGAAGCTTTCCAGAGCGCTCGCACAAAAGCAATGAGCAACCAAGAAGACCGCCTCAAGACCCTTATCGGCCATGCCAAAGAGTATGGTTTCGTGTTCCAAAGCAGCGAGATCTACGACGGCCTGAGCGCCACCTACGACTACGGTCCGTATGGTGTGGAGCTGAAGAACAACATCCGTCGTTACTGGTGGGAAGCCATGACGAAGCTTAACGAGAACATCGTGGGCATCGACAGCGCGATCTTCATGCACCCCACCGTTTGGAAGGCAAGCGGACACGTGGATGCTTTCAATGATCCGTTGATCGACAACAAGGACAGCAAGAAGCGCTACCGTGCTGATGTGTTATTGGAGGACCACATGGCGAAGTACGCCGACAAGATCACCAAGGAGGTGGAGAAGGCGCAGAAGAAGTTCGGTGATGCGTTCGACGAGGCGCAATTCCTCGCGACCAACCCGAACGTGAAGCGCAGTCAGGAACGGATCGATGCGGTGGAAGGCCGAATGAAAGCCGTACTCGAGGCGAACGATCTGGAAGGTGTGCGCCAATTGATCATCGACGAGGAGATCAAATGTCCGGTGAGCGGCACCGCGAATTGGACCGAAGTGCGCCAGTTCAATTTGATGTTCGCCACCGAGCTCGGCAGTGTGAGCGGCGAGAGTGCGACCATCTACCTGCGTCCGGAAACGGCGCAAGGCATCTTCGTGAACTTCCTGAACGTGCAGAAGAGCGCGCGGATGAAGATCCCATTCGGTATCGCACAAACGGGGAAGGCGTTCCGCAACGAGATCGTCGCACGGCAGTTCATCTTCCGCATGCGGGAGTTCGAGCAGATGGAGATGCAGTTCTTCATCAAGCCCGGCACGCAGCAGGAGTGGTACGACACGTGGAAGGAGAAACGCATGGCGTGGCACCGCGCACTGGGCATGCCTGCAGAGAACTATCGCTTCCACGATCACATCAAACTGGCGCACTACGCCGACGCCGCCTGCGACATCGAGTTCAAGTTCCCTATGGGCTTCAAGGAACTGGAAGGCATCCACAGCCGCACGGATTTCGACCTGAAGCAACACGAAGAGTTCAGCGGAAAGAAGCTGCGCTACTTCGATACCGAAAGCAACGAGAGCTACATCCCGTATGTGCTGGAGACATCGATCGGCTTGGATCGCATGTTCCTTGCCGTGCTGAGCGCCGCTTACGAAGAGGAGGAACTGGCCAATGGCGAGGATCGCGTGGTACTGCGCATTCCCGCGCCGCTCGCGCCGGTGAAGGTGACCGTGATGCCGCTGATCAAGAAGGATGGTCTACCGGAGAAAGCACGCGCGATCATCGACACGCTGAAGCTCTCGCATAACTGCCAGTACGACGACAAGGACAGCATCGGCAAACGTTATCGCCGTCAGGATGCTATTGGCACGCCGTATTGCATTACGGTGGACCACGATACACTGACGGACGAGAAGGTGACGGTCCGCGACCGCGACACGATGTTGCAGGAACGAGTGGCGATCGCTGATCTGGATCGGATCGTGAGTGAGAAGGTGGACCTGCGGAGATTGCTGAAGCAGCTTTGATCGCGTTCGTCGCATCTTCGTCCGGATGGGCGGTGAATTCCTTGGTGTTCCAGCAAACGGCTGGGTGACCCTTTCCGGTTACGCGTTACTTCCGCTTGCGTGGTGGTGGCATCAGCGCAACAGGGAACGTGCGGCCCTTGCGATATTGGTGGTGTGTGCTGGTCTCTTGCGGCTTGGACCATCGCTGGATCCTTGTTTGTACGATTGGGATGAGCGCTACCATGCGTTAGTAGCCAAGCACCTGATCGCGCATCCACTGACGCCGACGTTGTACGATGATGCGGCATTACCACATGACGACAGCTCTTGGGCCCATGCCCATGTGTAGTTGAACAAGCCACCGATACCGCTTTGGAGTATCGCTCTTTCCATGAAGGTCTTCGGCGTGGTGCCTTGGGCAGTGAGGTTGCCGAGTGTTTTGCTTTCGGCCCTAGCCGTTCTCCTGCTTTTCAGTTTGGCTAAGCAGCTCGCCTCTCGCTCCACCGCCTTCTGGGCCGCGATGCTATTCGCGATACAGGGGCACCTGATCGAGCTGGCCTCCGGTCGAACCTCCAACGACCATCCAGACACTTTTCTCATGGTCTTCGTTCTAGCGGCTATCTGGGCTGCGGGGCGCATGGCCGCATTCGACGACATGCGCTATGCGATCATCAGCGGCTTCTTCACAGGTCTCGCCTTCTTGAGCAAATCGTGGCCCGCACTGCTTGCCATACCGGTGGCTTTTCTGCTGTTGTATGCAACACGTCGATACTCCTTACGCAGAATACTTCTGCTCCACGGTGCAATGTTACTCGCTGCGGCTTGTGTGGCGCTACCGTGGTCCATTTACGCGCTACTGGAATTTCCTGAGGAAACAGCGGCTGCATCAACCGGCCATTGGAAACATTTCACGGAGAACATCGAAAGCCACGGTCGCCCATGGACCTATTTCTGGAGCCAACTTCCTATGATCCACGGCGAGTTGGTCGTGATCGCCTTGATCTGGTTCCTGTTGGTCCCATTTCGAAAGAACCCGCATACCCACGCCGTCTTGTTGCTCTGGTGGCTCCTTCCCTACATCGTGTTCTCATTGGCCCGCACGAAAATGCCAGCCTACACGGTTACAGCAGTGCCGGCCCTTTGCATCATTATCGCCATGGCGATCGATCGTTGGTCGAGTTTGCCCAAAGAGGACCGGTGGCGCATTCCAGCGTTCGTCGGAGGTGCAATGCTGATCGTACTTCCACTTCGCTTTTCGCTGGACCGCACAAGGCCCTTCGCCGCGACAGTACCGCATTACACCACTCCTAACGCACTACTCGTCGCATCACCACGCACCGTGTTGGTGAATTGCCCGTTCCCGATCGAAACAATGTTCCACACACCCATCGCCGGAGCATACCAAGGACCGCTGGCGACCGAAGTGGGAACTCTGACCCAACTGGGCTATATTATTGTGGATTGGCCGCGACCAGCACAATGACGAGGAACTGGAAGGCATCCACAGCCGCACCGATCTCGATCTGAAGCAGCACGAGGAGTTCAGTGGCAAGAAGCTGCGTTACTTCGATACCGAGAGCAACGAGAGCTACATCCCTTACGTGCTGGAAACATCGATCGGCTTGGATCGCATGTTCCTTGCCGTGCTGAGCGCCGCTTACGAAGAGGAGAAACTGGCCAATGGTGAGGACCGCGTGGTGCTGCGAATTCCCGCCCCACTCGCTCCGGTGAAAGTGACCGTGATGCCGCTGATCAAGAAGGATGGCCTGCCGGAGAAAGCGCGCGCGATCATCGACACACTGAAGCTTTCGCACAACTGCCAATACGACGAGAAAGATGCCATCGGCAAGCGCTACCGCCGTCAAGATGCGATCGGAACGCCGTACTGCATCACCGTGGATCACGACACGCTCACCGATGGGAAGGTGACCATCCGCGACCGTGATACCATGTTACAGGAGCGCGTGGCGATCGCCGATCTCGATCGCATTGTGAGCGAGAAGGTGGATATGCGGGGGTTGTTGAAGCAGTTGTAGCCTTTGTACGGATGGCCCTGGAGCTGACCCTATCGGAGCGGTTCGCGTGGGTCAAGGACACCCTTCGAGAAGGGGGCTCTTTGTCGTTGGAACTTTCCGACGAGCATCTCGCTGACATGCTGTTCTCGGATTTCGATACCGATACGTGGAGTGCTCTTCACACCAATACACTTGACGTTCTGCTTGAAGCTGGGTTGATCTCAGTTTCCGTTCGTGAATGCTGTATCATGATCGGTGCACTTGCTCAAGTACCGATCGGTACCGCTCATCCCCCGGTCACAGGGCAATTCATCCGAGACTCGACGGAATGGCGGGATCTCATGCGATCGTGCGATGAAGCACTTTGCGAAGGAGAAGGAATTCCATAGAGCATAGTTTTGGCGCGCCGTTCGACGCCTGTGCACCGCGCTACCGAGTTGCAGGAACGTGTGGCCATCGCCAACCTGGACCGCATCCGTCGCACGGCGGAGAAGGTGGATCTATTCGGGCTACTGCGGAAGCTCAAGTCGCTCAGGCAAGTTCCATAACAGCCGGGCTGCCCTGATCTCGATCCGCTACGAATTTTTCGATCTGGTCTTTTCGCAGGATGAGCAAGCTGCCGATGGCCGCATGGCGTGGGTTGCGCAGGACAAGTAATACCGTTTCGCAATTCGTAATGGCCCGATCTCGCCATACGGCTCATCGAGCCAAACGTATTGTCTCACGCGCATTTACCACTTCTAAGTCCAGCCCAGCCTTGGGGCTGTCCTGAACTAAGAATTGGTATAAGATGATCTTTGGCGGAGCGCCATGGAGTGCGGCGATCTGGACGAAGTCCGTGTCGAGCGTGACCAGAACGAAGCCGTTCGAACGGGCATGCTCCCAAATGGCCTTGTCACCTAACAGACCCGGGATGTCGGTCACATGTTTCGTCCCTGGGAAAAGTGGTTCCAACGTCCGCACCAGCGGTACGAGATAGTCTCGTTCAACAGAAGCTTCACGTGGGCCACTATAAGGTTTGCTCCCGCTCGGCAGCGAAAGCGAAGCAAGCGCGGATATCCTCTTCGGTCAACTGCGAAAATCCTCCCGGTTCCCGGTATTGCTCATTCCCGCTGCCAACCAACTAAGTACATCGTACACCGCGATGCGGGTGTTGCGAACGCACGGCTTGCCGAAGCCGCGCTCGGGGTCGATGGTGATGATCGTGCGGTAGTCCATACCAGTTGGTCATTCAAAGGTAGGGCAGTGCGAATATGACAGCATGAAGCAGGAGTGGGTGCCCATCAGCGAAGTGGATCGAGTCGTGAGCGAGAAGGTGGACATGCGGAAGTTGCTGAGGCAGCTTTATGCGCCATCAGACGTGTACATGATCGCCCAAGGTTGGTCCCAGTGTATATGTAGGAACGGGTATCTTGGTCAACAGATCATCACCCATGTTGCTGCGATACCTTTCGATCATTGGCGCCGTCTTGGCCGCACCGCTGCTCTCCTTTGGTCAGAGTGCAGTGACCGAATTCAACAATAGCTTGGTCCGCGCTCGGATCATGGGCGGTGGACGCATCGGCTCCCACCCGACGGCGGGTACCATCGGTTACTTCATCCCCAGTGGTGATACTACCAGCCCATTGTATTCCAGCGGCCTGTGGTTCGGAGGCACCACATTGGACGGGCAACAACGTGCATTCGGTCACCTTTATGGCGACCCTGCTTTCTTTTCCACCGGACCATTGACCGTGGACGGCAGTGCCGAGCTGGCAGCCGGTACCGCAGAAGACTACGACCGATTCTGGACCGTTACACGCGCTCAGGTCGAGAACCACATCGCCTATTATGATTGCCTGTCAGACCCTGAATGTGACATCGATGTGGCGTTCCCGGGCGGATATTCCACACCCAACGCCATTGTACAGTGGCCAGCTATGGGCGACGTGCAGGCCGGACAAGCGATCTACTTGGCCCCATTTATCGACCGCGATGCGGATGGTGTCTATGACCCCAACGTTGGCGACCACCCCTGCATGCCCGGCGACTTGGCCATTTACCACATCTTCAATGATCAAGGGTCGGCGCAACCCACCGGGGGGGCCATGGGTTTGGAAGTACACATGACCATCTTCGGATACTGGGGATACAACGGGATCGATGTGGGTCGCACCCTCTTTACGCACTACCGTATCATCAACCGGAGTTCCGCTGCATATACCAATTTCCGTATCGGTGCCTTTGCCGATTTCGACCTGGGTTGTTACTCCGATGACCGCATCGCCACCGATGTGGAGCGCAACCTGCTCTACATCTACAACGCATCCGACAACGATGCGAATTGCGCGTCACCTGGCTATGGCGAGCAACCTCCCGCCTTCGGCGTGCAGGTGTTGAAAGGACCACTGATGGATCCTGATGGCACGGACAATACCGATACACCGCTCATCCCGGCATTCAATGGCACCGGGTTCAACGATGGGGCCATCGACAATGAACGGCACGGCCTCAGCGCAACCATGTACTACAACGGTACCGGGGTGCCCGGCTCGGGTGACCCGACGAACTTGGCGCAGTACGACAACTATCTGCGAGGTCTATGGGCGAACGGGGTGCCCCTGACCTATGGTGATAACGGATACGGTGGTGTGACGAATGCGGCCTTCGCCTTCCCAGGCACTTCGGACCCGAACGGGGTTGGCACAGGCGGGGTACCGCAAGCTCCTTGGACGGATGGCACTGCGAACGACCGCAAAGGGATCGCCAGCATGGGGCCGATCACCTTGGAGCCGGGCGCCGAGCAGGAGATCCTAGTGGCCTACATCTATGCGCGTGCTACCACGGGCGGTGCCCAGGAAAGCGTGGCGGCCCTTAAGCTGGCATCCGATGAGGTGGCCGCCTTTGCCATGATCACACCTGGCTTGATGGACGGCAGTCTGCCCTGCATGTCCCTTGGCACTGGTATCGATGGCCTTTTCACGAGGACCACGGAACCAAGGATATACCCCAACCCGACGCAAGACATCTTGAACATCCGTGTGCCGAAATTTTCCGATCGTACAGCCATATCCATCCTGGATGACAAAGGCTCCATCGTGATGCAAGGGTCGCTGACCGGGCCCAGTACCACGTTCGATGTTCGTGCGCTAACTCCCGGCGTTTACACCATCCGGATGATCGCCAACTCGAATGCCAGTGTTGGACGCTTCGTCAAGCATTAAGCCTCAAACCAGGCTTTTACGCACCTCTTGTCCGTGACCGACCTCGGCCGGATCGCGAGCGAGCGGGAGACCTGTAGGGCTTTCTGCGGAAATTTTGAGTGATGGCTGTAACCCATCGGGGCGTGTGCCGTCATACTGTGGACCACCCTTCTCATCCATCATGCGCTGTCCAACGCTCGTCCTCGTCGGCCTAGTGGCCATCAGTGCCTCCGCCCAGGACGGCATCACCTGCACCGTCGATCTGCGCGAGCAAGCGAACGACAGGCTGAACATCGAGATCATCGTGCCACCACTCGGCGATGCACCGCTGGTCTTCGCCCTGCCACGGATCGTGCCGGGCATCTATGGCGTAATGGACCATGGCAGGCTCGCAGGGCCTGTGGAAGCCTTCGATGCGAAAGGAGGACCCTTGCCCGTGCAGCGCATGGATGTTGATCGCTGGAGTTTGCCCGAGCCTGCTGGCCTGCACCGCATCACCTACTCCGTGGATGATGGCTGGGAGGAGTTCGACATCCGCTTTTTACAAGGCTTCTATCGTTCTTCGGAAGGCACCGTGAAGCCCCAGGTGGCCGTACTGAACAACAACACCTTGTTCGGCTATCTGCAAGGGCACGAGCAACTGCCATATACCATCGTGTTGAAGAAGCCGGCCACGTCCTACGCAGCCACCAGCCTACCCCGTTCACAGGAAAACGCGGAGTCCGTCACTTTCCAAGCAACGAACTATCGGCACTTGGTGGACAACCCAATGTTGATCGCACCGGCCGACACCGCACACATCCGCCTACCGGACATCAACGTGCTGATCGCCTGCCATAGCACCACCGGCAAACCCATTGCACAAGAGATCGCCAAGCACATCAGGCCGTTGTTGGAAGATCAGCGGGCATACCTCGGCGGCACACTTCCGGTGAAGGAATACACCTTCCTTATCTACCATCACCCGAGCGATGTTCCGGGTAGCAGCATGGGTGATGGTCTGGAACACTCCGCCTCCACCCTGATCCTGCTGTGCATGCCGTTGGACCCGGAGGTGATCGCCCACAGCGTGTACGGCATCTCCAGTCACGAATTCTTCCACACGCTGCTGCCGTTGAGCGTTCATAGTGAAGAGATCGAGCAGTACGACTTCCATGCACCGCGCATGAGCAGACACCTCTGGCTCTATGAAGGCATGACAGAATACTTCGCCATCCACATGCCGGTGAAGCAAGGGCGACAGACCGTGGAGGAGTTCCTTGGTGTACTGAACGAGAAGATCCTGCGCATGCGGGCCTTCACTGACACTGTGTCGCTTACCACATTGAGCGTGCAGGCGATGGAGCGCCAAGACCAGTACTACAATTTCTACCTGAAGGGCGCCTTGTTCTGTATGGGTCTGGATATCGCACTGCGCGAACGCTCTAAGGGTACGTACGGTGTGCAACAACTTGTTCAGGACCTCGGCGAGCGCTACGGTGTTGGACGGCCTTTCAAGGACGATGAACTCTTCAGCGCGATCGCGGAACTGACCGGTGCGGACATCGCCACGCTCTTGCACAGCTTGGAGCTCACCGGCCCACTCCCGATAGCGGAATGGGCTTCGAAGGTGGGGTGGGAATATGACCCGATCGGTGAACGCCTGCGCGTAATGGAAGTACCTGACGCGCGCCAATTACGACTGCGCCAATGGTGGATCGGAAGGTGAGTGGACAGAAATACGCGGCATGCTCAAGCCGTTGTGAACACCGCAGCTACCTTGCCCTAGCCGATGGCCTGGGAACCGAACTTCTGGATAGCTGCTGTTGGATATGGCTGCATACCTCTTGCGTGCTGCGTATTCCGCCATCGTCGATACCGATGGTCCACAATGTTGGTTGTGCTTTGCGCCACGATGCTGCGGCTGAGCGCCTCACTGGACCCCTACCTGCATCCTTGGGACGAACGCTACCACGCCCTGGTAGCGAAGCATCTTGCAGTACATCCACTTACGCCCACGCTCTATTCGGACCCGAAACTTCCGAATGATCCAACGAATTGGACCGCAAGCCGCAACTGGGTCCACAAGCCACCCGGTGCTCTTTGGTGCATTGCACTCTGCATCAAACTGATCGGCGCAATACCATTGGCGGTGCGGTTGCCTTCTATTCTGCTTTCCGCCTTATCGGCATTCCTCTTGGTACAGCTAGGGGCTTCCATGGCTTCCCGCTCGGTGGGCTTCTGGGCAGCGTTATTGTTCGCGGTCAATGGCCACCTGATCGAACTCGCACCAGGCCGGACGTCCACGGACCATGTCGACGCGATCTTCGTGGCGGTGATGCTGGCCGCTCTTTCAAGTGCTTGGCGAATGTGCGCAACTCGGAAATGGTGGTGGGCGATGTTCTTCGGAGCTCTCTTCGGAGCTTCGTTCCTGACGAAATCCTGGCCGGCCTTTCTTGCCCTACCTGTTGTATACATGATGCTTCGAGGTGCGCTCGTTCCATGGCGTATGGGCATCACGTTCTTGGGGGTCGGCATTGCAGCTTCGCTCATTATGATCTTGCCGTGGTCCATCTACAGCCAACTGCACTTCCCGGACGAGATCGCTCTTGAACACTTGGCACTCTGGTCCCATGTGAATACAGGTGTCGAAGAACATGAACGACCGTGGTACTACTATTTGGCCCAGCTCCCGATGATGCAAGGTGAGTTGATCTCCTTGTTCTTCCGTGGGCGTTGATCCAATATTGGCGCAAACGTGCGGGTGTTCTTGCCGTGCTTCTGGTTTGGGCGCTACTGCCGCTCGGCCTGTTCTCCTTCGCGACCACCAAGATGCCTGCCTACACAGCGATTTCTGCTCCAGCATGGTGCATCCTTATCGCCACGGCGATCAATGCCTTCTGGGAATATTCCACCACGCGAACCGCTTGGAGCAAGTGGCCATTCAAGATCGCGGCGATCGGGCTTTTTGCCTTGCCACTTCGCTTTTCACTGGACCGGATCAGACCCTTTACCCCCCCCCCCTTACGCTATCCCAGAAGTGCTGGCGACTGCTGCTGCCTCGATAGTCGTCATCAATTGCCCGTATCCTGTAGAGGTGATGTTCCACACGCGTGTTGCTGCGGCCTACGAGGGTTCATTGATAGACCACGTTGATCGCTTGTCGCGATCAGGTTACGTAGTGCTGGACTGGAACCAGTGTAAAGCGGGCCCGCTGGACCCTTCACGGTCGAAACCTTTGCCCTGATCGAATTCCTCCACTTCCCAAACCCGCCAGATCATGGGCCTGGCGGCTTTATCGTGCATGGTCCACCGAGGTCCCAGAAATTGGAAATTGAAGGTATACACCGGTTTCTTCCACCTATCGTTCCTGCATTCCATACGAAGCAGTAATTTCGCAGCCCCAACACCTACCCAGGTGGCGGAATTGGTAGACGCGCTGGTCTCAAACACCAGTGATGCAAGTCGTGCGGGTTCGACTCCCGCCCTGGGTACTTGTCACACGGCCGCTCAACGCGGCCGTGCTGCTTAGGACCCCATGTCCACCGCACTGGATACAATCGTCCACACCGACCCCGCCAAGCAAGAGCGCTACGACCGCGCCTACATGAGAATGGCCTTGGAGTGGGCCAAGCTCAGCCACTGCACCCGTAAGAAAGTAGGCGCCATCATCGTTAAGGAGGGGATGATCATCAGCGATGGGTACAACGGCACCCCCACCGGCTTCTCCAACGATTGCGAGGATACCAGCGGAACCACCCACTGGTACGTGCTGCATGCCGAGGCCAACGCCATCCTGAAAGTGGCCCGCAGCACGAACAATGCACGCGAAGCCACGTTGTACCTCACGCATTCGCCCTGCAAGGAATGCAGCAAGCTGATCCTGCAGTCCGGCATCAAGCGACTGGTCTATCTGGATGCCTACAAGGACATCGCAGGTTTGGACCTTTTGAAGGATGGTGGCCTGCTTGTAACGAAATTGGAGCCGCAGTAAAATGTCCGAGCCACGCCGAGGCCTTTCCCCTTTCTTCCCTTTGCTGCTCGCGGTTGCATTGGTGGCTGGCCTTTTCATCGGGCAGGACATCGCCTCAACGTCCGGTGGGCCGCTCTCCGTGTTCCAGCTGCGCCAGCCCAGTGCATCGGACAAGATCGGCCAGGTGCTGGACCTGATCGATCAGCAATACGTGGATTCCGTGGAGAAGAACGCCTTGGTGGACGAGGTCCTACAGGACATCCTGCAGCGATTGGACCCGCACAGCTATTACATCAGCGCAGCGGAGATACGCGCAGCACAGGAACCGCTGGAAGGCAGCTTCGACGGCATCGGTGTGGAGTTCGCGATCCAACACGATACGGTGGTGGTGATCTCGCCGGTGGAAGGCGGGCCCAGCGCTGCCGTTGGGATCCGTGCCGGGGATCGCATCGTTTCGGCGAACGGTGAGAAGATCGCGGGCATCAGCATCACCAATGAGCAGGTGATGAAACACCTGCGCGGCCCGAAAGGCAGTGAAGTGGTGGTCGGGATACTGCGCCATGGCAAGCCGGAACCCTTCGATGTCCCCATTGAACGCGGGAAGATCCCGATCAACAGTGTTGCCGCTTCCATGCTCGATGCCAATGGGACCGGCTACATCAAACTGGTACGCTTCGCGAAGAACACGCATGACGAGTTCGTTACTGCCGCTGATGCACTCAAGGAAAAGGGCATGAAGCGGCTCGTGCTCGATCTGCGCGGTAACGGTGGTGGATTCCTCAACTCCGCGATCGATCTGGCGGATGAATTCCTGCCGAGCGGTCGTGATATCGTGTACACGGAAGGTCTTCATTCACCGCGGCAGGATGCGAAGGCCACGCGCAAAGGCGGATACGAGGACATCCCCATGGCCCTGCTCATCGACGAGGGATCCGCGAGTGCCAGCGAGATCATCGCCGGGGCGATCCAGGACAATGACCGTGGGCTACTCGTCGGTCGTCGTACGTTCGGAAAGGGACTGGTGCAGGAACATGTGCCGTTGCCGGACAGCAGCGCGGTGCGCATCACCACGGCGCGGTACTACACGCCAAGTGGCCGTTCCATCCAACGCCCTTATGGCGAAGGCATCAACTACGAAGAGGACTTAGAGACCCGCGCCGGGCACGGTGAACTGCTGAACGCTGACAGCATTCCTGCGGACACCACGAAGGAGTATACCACCCTGAAAGGCAGGACCGTCTATGGCGGCGGCGGTGTAACCCCCGATCTCTTCGTGCCCACGGATACCGCCGAGAGCTCCAGCTACCTGACCGAGTTGTTCTTCAGCGGCACGCTGAACCAGTTCGCCTTCGACATCGCTGATCGTGATCGCGTAAAGCTGCAGGCCCAATACAAGACATCCGCCGATTTCGCGGACCGCTTCAATGTGAGCGATGCGCTCCTGGCCGAACTGGACCGTTTCGCCTCAACACAGAAAATACCTGTTCGCACTGGCGAGGCTGCGCGTTCCCGTGGCCAGATCGCCACACGCCTCAAGGCCGGCATCGCCCGCAATGTCTGGGGTGACGATGGCTATTACCGCATCCTCCTTGAAAAGGATCCAGCGTACCAGCGCGCGGCGAAGGAGCTGTCCATGATGGTGGACTGAGCTTTCTTTGGGATCACGCTCATCGCCGCACCACATCGCCCGTTGAAGGCGTATTCTTGATCGCTACTACAGTGTGACATGAAGGATGAAGGTCCGGACAGTCATAAATGAAAAAGGGGCCTCGCGGCCCCTTTCACAAATTCGATAGCGGTCGCTTAGTGAGCCGCAGCGTCCTTAGCAGCGTCGATAGCTGTTTCGGCAGCGGCGTTAGCCGTGTCGACAGCAGCGGCAGCAGCAGCAGCAGCCTCAGCGGCAGCAGCTTCAGCCTCAGCGGCAGCCTTATCCATCATCTCTTGTGCAGAGTTTGCAGCCTCGTCGGCAGCGTTCTCCATGGTCTCCGGAGCGCTGCTGCTGCAGGCTACGAACATAGCTGCCATAGTGGCGAGCAGTGCGAACTTCTTGATCATTTTACGTGTACTTTTTTGGTGAAAGTGGGCGCAAAGGTAGAAGGAACTTCCATTCCTGCAACAGGTTGACCCTCACCGTGCCTACCTTCGGCCGTCCATTCGACCAAAACACGCCAGAACCCGACCAAAATGGCCTTCACACTTCCCGAATTGCCCTACGCGCACAACGCATTGGAGCCCCATATCGATGATCGTACCATGGAGATCCACCATGGAAAGCACCATAACGCCTACGTTACGAACCTGAACAAAGCCCTTGAGGGTTCGCCCTTGGCGCACAGTTCCATCGAGGACCTTATGAAGGGTTTGGACATGACCAACATGGCCGTTCGCAACAACGGCGGTGGCCATTACAACCACAGCCTGTTCTGGCAGGTCATGGCGCCCAAAGCAGGCGGCAAACCGGACGGTGAACTGGGCAGCGCGATCGATCGTGACTTCGGCTCGTTCGATGCCTTCAAGGAGAAGTTCGCAGCAGCCGGTGCCACCCGCTTCGGAAGCGGCTGGGCTTGGCTTTGTGTCCAAAAAGGCGGAAAGATGGAGGTGTGCAGCACCCCGAACCAAGACAATCCGTTGATGCCCGATACCGGCTGCGGAGGTACTCCTGTGCTCGGCATGGACGTGTGGGAACATGCCTACTACCTGCATTACCAGAACCGCCGTCCGGACTACATCGCGGCCTTCTGGAACGTGGTGAACTGGCCTGAAGTGGCCCGCCTCTACAACGCTGGAAAGTAGAGCACGACACTCTTATCGAACGGGCGCCGCAGGATCCTCCTTCGGCGCCCGTTCTGCTTTCAACCTTGCTGATCCGGCATTTCCGGCGTTGGCCAACGACGCTCGCGATGCTTCTGGACAGTTCCGCATCAGAGCAGTGATCGCGGCGCGGGTCGACCTGAACGGAACGGGACGACAAGCTCCAATGTAACGCCAATGTGAACTTCACATGAACAGTTGTGGAACGCGGTGATGGTATGAAGATCCGTGCCGAACTTAGTGCCATGGAAAAGACCATTTCGAACCCCGCTCGCCGGACGATCGACGTGGTGCAGGCCGTTGGTGTACTGGAGCACGTGGCTGCTTCGCGCAAGAGCACCATGCCCTATGAACCCGGTCGCTTAGAAGTGGTGCGCTTGCTGCGCGAAACGCATCGCACGGATGTTGCCGCATCGGACGTGGACATCGTGTATGCAGCCCGCCCGGCATCGAAGCGCAGCCGTGTAAGCCATGTGCATTTCCATTTCCGTTCAGGGCCCGGTGAATTGCCGGCTCCTTCGTTGGATAAGACGTCGGACACGGTGAGCCTGTACTACCCCAAGAACGAACTGGATGCGGTATTGAACGTCATGCGTTCGCACAAGGACCGCTTCTGCTATTACTGGGAAGCCGCCGATGCTTCACGTATGCGGGCTTGGCTCTTCACCCCGCGCTGAGCAGGGCCTTCGCGACGATCGCCTCTACGAATTCCGTTTTCCCCTTGGTATAGGCCACACGGTCGTTGCCGTGCTTTGCGGCAAGATCCTGCTTGATCCGTTCGTACGCTTGCGCATCCTCCAAATTGGTACGCAGATGGTCCCGGAATAGCACACGTGCTTCACTGGCAGTATCGGGCTTCACCATGTGGATGTGATGTGATCGCCGACCACCACTGTCCCGTTTCAGGAACCACGCGTAGAACGGTTCGTGCTCACCGATCGTCGGCCTCCAGATGAACTCGTAACCTGCCTCGAGCAATACGGGAACGACTTCGTGGCGTACGCGTTCCAGATCGTTCACTTCCACCTGCACATCGATCACCGGCTTCGCACTCAGCCCTGGCACCGCCGTGCTGCCGATGTGCTGAACATCACCAATAAGGTCTCGTGGTAGCACGGAGCGCAGGAACACCTCTTCATCATCATAGCGCTGCGGCCATCGTGGGTCGTAGGCCACCATTTCGAACGGCTCGCTCATCAGCGCGGACAATCGCTGCTGCATGCTCCCCGTTCCGGATGGATCCATCATGTGCTTTCCGGTGAATAGCTATTGTGCCGTCCATCACGCACGAAGCCGATGAGGCGCATGCCACGCTGGCGCGCCAACCCAACAGCCAATGTGCTTGGCGCACCAACGGAGATCATCACAGGTATGCCTACCACGGCGCATTTCTGTACCAGCTCGAATCCTGCACGACCGCTGACCACCATGATCCTGTCATCCGTGCTCAGACCGTGTTGAAGAAGTGCACCGATCACTTTATCCACCGCATTGTGCCTTCCGATGTCCTCGTGTAAAAGAAGCAGGTCTCCTGTCGCACTGAAAAGTGCTGCAGCATGGATGCCACCCGTATGCTTGAACACGGTCTGGGCAGCACGCATACGTTCGGGTAGTGCCTGCACCAAGGCAGTGGTGAGTTCCGGTATCCTCCCCATAGACCGTGAGCAAGTGACCTTCACTGTTTCGATACTCGTCTTCCCGCAAACTCCACAACTGCTCGTGGTGTACATGTTCCGCTGCCAACGTAGTGCATCCACTTCCACGGTTGGATGCAATTCTACGCGCACCACGTTCCCTTGTTCTTCCGGTCGCACGTTCCTGCAATACTCGACGCGCAACACCTGACCACGATCGTTGACCAGGCCTTCGGTGAACAGGAAACCAAGAGCCAGCTCGTGATCATGGCCGGGCGTGCGCATGGTCACGCTCAGCCGAAACTCCGATCGATCATCCAACGGCCCATGACCAAGCCGTATCTCCAACGGCTCTTCCGCTACGAGCAGGTCGTCCACGAGAGAGGACCCCGACGTATCGGTGCGCTCGATGCGAACAGCTTCCACCGGTGCCTGCATGGGGTCAAGTTAACGCCGCATCAACTGCCGGTGCGCCGCCAGCAGGTAGGTAAGTGATCGTCCACCATGCCGCACGCCTGCATGAAAGCGTAGACGATGGTGGTGCCCACGAACTTGAACCCATGCTTCTTCAGGTCCTTGCTCATGGCATCGCTCTCCGGTGTGGAAACCGGTATTCCGCCCCTGCCATTGTACTTGATGGTCTTTCCGCCGACATGCTTCCATAGGAACCTATCGAACGAGCCGGGACCATCCTCCATGATCCGCAGGTAAGCTTGTGCGTTGCCGATGGATGCCATCACCTTGGAGCGATTGCGGATGATGCCCGCATCGTTCATCAAGCGCTCGATGTCCTTCTCGCCATACTTCGCGATCATCCTAGCATCCCAATCATGGTAAGCCTTCGCGTAGCTACCGGTGCGGATGAGGATGGTGTACCAGCTCAACCCGGCTTGTGCACCATCGAGGATCAGTTTGGCGAACAGATTCTTGTCATCGTGTTCCGCATGGCCCCACACGCTGTCGTGGTAGTCCATATAGATCGCATCTTTCAGGCACCATGGGCACCGTTGTTTCTCCTTCGTAGCCATTTGCGTGCTGCGGCCTCAGGCCATCGCAACGAAGATCGCTATTCGTATCCACGGATCGTCGACGCGATCAATGCGCCACCACGAAGCGCGAGTTCCAGATGTTCTCGCCAGCTGTGATCCGCATGAAATAATGACCTGTAGGCAACACATCAGGGAATGCTATTGCCGAACGCCATTGCGGAGCCTGCATGGCGCTGCGTTGTTGGAACACTTGCTTGCCTGTTGCGTCGAAGACCACGATGTCGGCATGGGTGTCCGTATCCGCTAAACCATCGATCTTCATTTCCAGTTCCTGACCGGATGATGGATTGGGCCATAGCAATAGCTGATCCTCCCCATCCTCCTGAAGGGCCAATGAAGATCCCCCTTGCCCTGGTGCGAGAGCGGGTGCGATGGTAACGGAACACGCCTCACCCCATGGGCACCATGTAGCGCCGTTGTCCCTGCTGGCATGAACGCGGACTTGATAGGTGCGCCCTGCGACCAATGCCGGTGAAGGCCAGTTGAGGAAACGATGGTAGTTGTTGGACCGGATGGTGTACGAATAGCCATCGGCCACGTTCACGAATTCGAACTCGTAACGGTTCGCGTTGGGCACTGGTTTGGCCGTAACGAATTGTGAACGCATCTTGGTGGTGCCACAGGAGAAGTACTGTTGTCCTGGTGTATCGTTCAGTTTCGTGAGCGGACAAGCTGCTGCGACAGGGTCCACCTTGAAACGGCAAGCAGGTCCCCATTCGTTGTTCACCCCGTTCACCCGGCCACGGACCTTCACGTTCAGTAAAAGACCATCAGGGATCGGGTTCACGTTCGGGGTCCAACTCAACTTTTGGTGGCAAGCGCGCGTAGGGCCACTACCGTAGCCGCCTGTGGTAGCATGATTGCGGAACTTGCGTTGCGTGTACGTTCCATCCGGGTCATAGAACCAGAACTCGTAACCGTCGTCGGTCTGGTCGCCAACACCCCATTGTGCGCTCACTTCAGGTATGGCCGATGCTACCATGTAGTCGGTATTCACCCAATCGACCTTGTCGCATTTCGCCAGGATAGGTCGGTCAGTGCTCATGGGCAAGTAGAACGATCCATTGTCGGCCACGCTGCTTAAACTGCCGAATACCCCATCGTTCGTGTTATCGATGATGCGGTTGCCGGCCTGGTCCTTCAGCACATAGCCGCCGGTGGTCATGCCATCGCCAGCACTGTCCAGCACACGCAAACGCAAACTGCCCATCGGCACGCAGCAGGTCACCGTGGTCTCCATGTTGTTGGCAAAGCCGGACCCCGAACAGATCGCATAGGAATACCCATCTCCGAGGATCTCCCAACTCGTTTGTGCGCCGAAGCCATCGGTCTTCAGCACGAGCTGCATCGTATCGTCACACCCCGTGAACAGGCGTACCAAGCGATTCCGTCCAGTGCCATTGAACGACGTGAAACCACCCGCCACGGTGACACGACCTTCCGGTTGCCACGTGATCGCATAGACCCAATTGTTGCATGCGCTACCGATGCTGAAGGTGTTGTCCAACGCACCGGTCCTATTCAGCCGGGCGAGCCTGTTGGTCCCTGTACCATTGTAACTGGTGAAATCACCACCGACCAGCAACTTGCCATCCCCTTGGAGCACGATGGTGTAGACCCAACTATTGAAACCCGTGCCCGGCGAAAAGGTGTTGTCAAAGGTGCCGTCGCGATTGATCCGTGCGATGCGTGAAGCCGGGATCAGGCCATTGTAGCTGGTGAACAGACCGCCGATCAGGATCTTGCCATTACGTTGATGTGCGATGCAGTACGGCGCCCCGTTGGGTCCGGCCCCTGGCGAGAAAGTGAGGTCGAGTGTTCCGTTCGTGTTGAGACGGGCAAGTCTAGGACGTGCGGTACCGTTCACGGATGAGAAGTTGCCGCCAATCACTGCTCGGCCATCAGCATCGAGGGATCCGCAATAGATGTCGCCGTTGGTCCCCGTGCCGGGGATGAACGATGCGTCCATAGAACCATCGGTGTTCAACCGCACCAAACGGCCACAGGGCGTACCATTGAATTGGGTGAAGGAGCCGATGACCAGGATCTTGCCATCGGCTTGGATCAGGATACCGGTAACCCCACCGCCACCAACGAATCCGGTACCGGTATTGAATGTGCCGTCGAACGCTCCGGAAGTGTTGAGCCTGACCAACTTGTTGCACGTGGTTCCATTGTAGGTCCCGAATGAACCGCCGACGAGGACCTTGCCATCACTC
>Ga0209181_10003745_pt1 | contig 23144 bp, 22 predicted proteins | sample MAT05_FD_187208 | JGI IMG/M metagenome (GOLD analysis project Ga0209181, IMG submission 187208) | Freshwater microbial communities from Lake Fryxell liftoff mats and glacier meltwater in Antarctica - MAT-05 (SPAdes) (version 2) | ecosystem: Environmental > Aquatic > Freshwater > Ice > Liftoff...
ACAGAGTCGTTAAGCCCGCCAGCGCTGATGGTACTGGGTATGTATACCCGGGAGAGTAAGTCGGTGCCAACTCAATATATCAGCCATAGGTCCTTGTCGCAAATGCAGCAAGGACCTTGCTGTTTTTGGGCTATACCTTGCTCGTATTCGCCCTTTTTCTTGTTCCCCAATATGGACTGTAACTATTTTAGTTGACCATTGTTCTATTAAGGGCGAAGCCATATTCACCTTCTAAATTAAAGAAAAATGCAAGTCCGTTCATTCTCTAAAATCTCTGTCAAAAACACCGCAGAAAACGCATCTCGTACGCAGATGCTGGGACTTGAATATCAATTGGTCGGGCAAAACATCGTAATTGACATTCCGGAAAATGCCTATAAGTTCGCAAGCAATACGAACTGGCTGAAAAAAGAACTTGGGTTCTAAATTCTAAAATTCCTCGGAGCATCAAAAGTCGTGTAACTATCCAGCCGCTTTGAAATGCTTTTTGTCATACGACCTCGCAGAGGTCGAAGGTTTGCAGAAAATAGCGTTGAAACAAACGTTCGACCTCTCCGAGGTCAGGAATTAATGTCAACCCGATGCATTTCTACAAACCTTTGACCTCTCCGAGATCGGAAATCATAAGTATTTAGGGGCGGCTGGATAGTTACTTCTAACGTACCTTTCTCCCTAAGTTTAAGGGGTGTATGCCCCTCTCGGCTGACTTAGGAACGGGCAAATAATAACTTGTAAATTTGATATGCTTTCTTTTCACCCAGATGACCCATCTTTTTGATTAAATAGCCCCACTATTCGCTCAAAAAGGTAGCCCATCTGAGCAAAAACCAATCTATCTGAAACTTACAAGTTATTATTTGCCCGTTCCTTAAGATCGAGCGTATGCTCTTTCATCTGAAATTTTTTAGTTGACTTAAGACTGGTCTATGCTTTTCAGTCGAACTTACAAAGCCCTAGCTTATTACGCTGGGGTTTTTTATTTTAACCTTGGCGCATTCCTACGCCTATCTGGCGCCGAATGTCGGCCGTGCGCTGAGCATTCCGTCGAGTTATTCAATGATTTCCCGCGCCCGCGCCAGCCGCCGCCGCTTATCCCCGATCCGGTTCAGGTTGAAAGTCTTGCGTTCCCGCACCTAAATGCCGACGACCTGGTGGTAATAAACAACATACCACCCCTGCTGTGCCTTCACGAGCCGAGGTGGTATGTATTGGCTTATAACCTCCTGAGAAGCAATGTTTTTTTGTTATACATGATTCGCCATGTTTCTACTGACAGATTACTGACAGAGTACTTTGGACGATGGATAACGTAAATTATTGATTATCGGTTGATTATACTGCATTGCAGTCGGGATGACTGGATTCGAACCAGCGACCTCGTCGTCCCGAACGACGCGCGCTACCGGGCTGCGCTACATCCCGTTGTGAAAGGAAAAAGAACGCGAGTCATTGAAAAGATCATATCACACAGCTTCCTCCCCTCCCTTTTTGGAGCCGAACAAGGGATTTGAACCCTCGACCTGCTGATTACGAATCAGCTGCTCTACCGCTGAGCTAATCCGGCGTGTAGTTTAGAAGCAAAATGAGCCAAAATCATTCGAGAATCATCCGGATAATTCATCCTGCATTCTAAAGCGGGTGCAAAGATAGATTCGCTTCGGAAAAATGACCAAGTCGGGCTTGAATATTTTTTTGCTTTGGCCACTTTTGTTGTCAAAGCATGTTTTTGAAGAAGTCGCTTCAACGCGCTTTGTTATTGCATAAGCAATGTCGTTCTTTGCAGTTGGTTTGACAACAGAACGGACTAAACATTCTTGCAGACGGCCTGTTTCACTTTTTTCTGAATCATTTATTTTCTCTGATGCAAGCGAACGAACAAGTAGATGTGATCATTTACCGGGTACGCGACAACGGCTTGGAAGTTTTTTTGGTCAATTCAAACATACAAACCGACAGTGAGCAATGGCAAGCGCCTACTGCCGAAGGAGATGCCCCGGAGCGCCTCAGCAGTAACTGCATCGAACTGGATATGTTTGTATCAGACAGCGGTGAGTCCCGAAAAGCGATTGCCATAGAAGCCGACTGGCATGAAATCCCGTCCCTTCGGGCTTTGATGTACGAAGACTATCGGGTTGCTAAAGAAAAAGCCAAACAACGCATCAAAAATCTATTGCCTGATATCGAGAAAGGTGCATTTTTCGCTGTCAAAGAAGCCATTAAACGGGTGATGCCGGAGCAGTACGCTTTCCTGAAAGAGTTAAAAGACATTGTAGCAGAAAAAAATCAAACCAAATATATTTAAGCTGTTGGAATTTACTGACTAGTTTTTTTACCTTTGCGGGCGTTTTCTGAACAGGTCTAACATTTTAGAACACAATACAATGGAAATCATTGCCTTACAAGGACATAGCAAGGAGGGATCCGGCAAAGGAGTATCAAAAAAAATCCGTGGCAACGGCCAAATCCCTGTTGTCATGTATAAAAGCGGTGGCGGCGACGCACTGCATTTCATCCTGAACACATCGGATTTCCGGCAATTGGTTTACACGCCGAAATTTAAGATGGCTGAAATCACTTTGGATGGTAAGGTCTACAAGTGTATCGTGAAAGATATTCAGTTCCACCCGGTAACAGATGAAGTGCTGCACCTTGACTTTCTGGAATTGGTACCAGGCGTGAAGTTTAAAGCGACTGTGCCGCTTCGTTTTGTTGGACAAGCCCCCGGCGTTAAAGCAGGTGGCAAGTTCCTTCCAAAGCTTCGCCAGTTGAATATCCTCACTACCCCTGAAAAAGTAGTAGATGAAGTGTCTGCCGATATTTCTACCATGGAATTAGGTTCCACCATTCGCGTACGGGACGTAATGATTCCGGAAGGTGTGGAAATTACCAACACTAGTGCAGTCCCTGTAGCTTCGATTGAGATACCGCGTGCACTTCGTGGTAAATAAATAGGTTATTCAGGGACCATGGTGGTCCGTGTGCCATAAAAAAAGGATGGGCCAGAAACACATGTTTCTGGCCCATCCTTTTTTTATGGCACGCGAGCAGACCGCTCTATTTTCGCTGACTAATGTGAATTTTATCCAGGAATTGTAATGTTTCAGGTAAGCCGTTCAGGATTTGAGTATTGGGGGGCACTTTGACAGGATTGATAAATAATTGCGTACCCGTGAGCAAAAGTTGGCTGCCCGACACAGATTGGGCGACATTGTCAATATAGGTCTGAATGGGTTGCCGGGCCAATGGTTCTTGAAGTATCGTGAACACATAGGATGGTTTGAGCGGCTGGCAAGCATCCCGCAGGTCTTTTAAAGAGACGCTCGTGCCCAGATAAACGACTTTCTGCTGACGATTGCGCAGTAAATATTGCATGAACAACAGCGTCAGTTCTTGCGATTCGCCTTCAGGAGAGTAGAGCAGAAATGTTTCGGTCTCCCGATGGGGATCAATCGGCTCTTGATCTATTGCACACATCAACTTGCGCCGGATCAGGTTTGTGATGAACTTTTCGTGTGCCGGACTGATGCTATTGGTGAGCCAAAGCACACTCAGCTTATCCAGAAAAGGATAAATGAGTCCCAGCATAGTCCGCTCGAAGCCATATTCCCAATTATATGCAGAAAAAATGCGGTCAAAAGCCGACTCGTCCAGATCAATCATCGCTAAAGTGAGCGCATCAATCTGGGTGTTGTGACTGCCATTGGTTTCCGTTAGGTTAGAGACAAGAGCCGTAATTTCTTCCGGTTTCATCTTAGCCAAGTAGCTTATTTTATGGCCATGCCGGTTAAGGAGGGCAATGTTGAAGAGTTCCCGGAGATTTTCGTCCGTGTAATAGCGAATATTGGTATCTGTACGAGCAGGCTGAATCAGGTGATACCGCTGCTCCCATATCCGAATGGTGTGCGCTTTTACATTCGTCAGTTTCTCTAAGTCTCGGATAGAGTAGATCGCCATAGCTGTTGGCAAACAGGCAAATTGAAAAAATGTTTTATTATAAATAGCGGCTCGGGAAAGAGGTAGACTTAAAGGTACATCTTACAAATAGCCTTTTGCTTGCAATCGGAATAACTCAGCGTACTTGCCACCTTTGGCCAACAACTCTTCATGGCTGCCCAGTTCAAGCAATTGACCATGCTCGAGGAACAGAATTCTGTCGGCCATGCGCACGGTGCTGAACCGGTGCGAGATCAGTACGGCTGCTTTCCCTTTCATCAATTCTGCGAATCGGATAAACACCTCATGCTCGGCGCGGGCATCCAGAGATGCCGTCGGTTCATCGAGGATAATCAACTGAGCATCACGCATATAAGCACGCGCAAGGGCAACTTTCTGCCACTGGCCACCGCTCAGGTCTACGCCGCCTGTGAAACGTTTGCCGAGCATCTGTTCATACTTTTTGGGCAAACTTTCCACGACCGTATCAGCCAGGCTTTTTTCTGCAGCATCCTCGATGCGAGGGCGGTTGTCGTGTTCGGGAATATTGCCGACAGAGATGTTTTCGGCGGCAGTGAACATGAACCGCACAAAATCCTGGAAGATAATGCCGATCTCGCGGCGCAGGTCTTCAGGGTCATATTCGCACAAATCAATGCCATCAAGCAGGATACGGCCTTCAGAAGGCTCGTAAAGGTGGGCAAGGAGTTTGACGAGGGTCGTTTTACCTGCGCCGTTCTCCCCGACGAGGGCGAGTTTTTCACCGGGGTACAAATTGAAACTCAGGTGGCGCAATGCCCACACATCGGTTTCGGGGTATCTGAACCCTACGTTTTCGAATACCAAACCTTGTTGCATCGGACGCGGAATTTTACGGCCCCCAACGTGGCTGTCCACTAACGGTTTTAATTCCAAAAAATCGAACAGGTCCTGCAAGTACAGCGAGGTCTCCGCAATGCGCGAAAAACGGCTGACGATGCCTTGCAGCAAACTTTGCAAGCGGCTGAACGCCCCAGCCAGGAAAGTAAGCGTACCAACGGTGATGAGCCCGATGATGGTTTGCCAGATCACAAAGAAGTACGCGGAGTAGTAGGAGATCGTGCCGAGGGTGCTGAACAGGCTGCCCCAAGCGGCGCGTTTGAGCGCAAGTTTTTGATTCGCGAGGAAATATTTGTCCGATATGTTCTTGAAACGGTCTGCGATAAAGCCTTCAAGCCCAAAAATTTTAATCTCTTTGGCGGTCTCGTTGCTTGCGCCGATGTAGCGGAGGTAATCAATCTCGCGACGTTCCGGGGTCCACGAGCGGGACAGCGAATAGGATTCCTGGTTGAACTTGCTCTCGCCGACAAAGGAGGGGATGACGGCCAGCACCAGGATCAACAGCAGCCAGGGGTTGAACGCCACTAAGCCGACTGCGAGGAACACAACGGTGATCAAATCCTGCGCCTGACTCAACACCATGCTCATCAGGGCAGTGCGCCCGGCGGTCTGGGTGCGGGCGCGTTCAAGTTTATCGTAAAAAGTCGCATCCTCGAACTGGTACAAGTCCAGGGTGGCTGCATGGCGGATGATACGCACAGAGGAATCGTTGTTCACAAGATCGCCCAGCAGGCTGTCGGTCAGCGTGATGGCGCGGTTGAAAAGGTTCGAAATAATAGCCAGGCCAAGTTCAAGGAGTACCCAAAACCAGATGGGCTGGGAGAAGTGGAACGACTGGGAAGAGCCTGCCTGAATGGCTGTAAGCACTTCGTCAATGATTTCCTTGCCGACATACAGCATGGCGAGCGGCACGGCAGCTTGTACAAGCCGGAATGCAATGTTCCAAATCGTCAGCCGAGGGCTGACTTCCCAGATCATTCGGAAAAAGCGCGGCACATTGCGCAACGAGGTGAATTGCTGAAAAAATTTTTTTTTGTCTTTGGGCTGGGCCATGGTTCCGTTTTGAAAAGCCTCGCGTTGGGCGCGGCGATAATTCTTGTCTCTCATCTGCTGTATCTTAGCGCAAAATAATGGCTAACAAACCGGATTTGTATGAAAAAGTTGCTAGTGCCTGTTTCCTTACTCGCGGTCTTTGCATCCGCCGGATTATCTGCGCAAACAATGACACCGTATAGCGTAGGACTCACGCTCGGCGCAACATGGCTCTCCCGATTGGATGCGGGTTATGTGGGTGGCGGCAGTTTCAATCCTCGAATAGGTACAAACCTTGCCCTGGAAGGCGGCTACTTTGCTGAGCCGCAATTCCAGGTATATGGCGGGGTGCGACTCAACGAACTCCGTTTTACAGTCACTCCCAATCCAGGTCTCTTCCTGCCCGGCTCGCCCGCTCCGATCGATGTCGCCTATCGTCGTACCAATTTTCAAATATTCGCCGGTAGTCGCCTTTACACCCGCCCGGCCAACTGGCGGCTCTATTCTGGTCTGGAGCTCGGTTACAGCGCCAATCTGCGCGAGCGACCTGGCCGCAACAGCGACCCACCGCATGCAATGGTTGGCCTCACGCCTGGCTTTTGCTGGAAACCCGCCGGATCTTATTGGAGTCTGTTTTCCCAGCCTGCGCTGCGGGCCATGCTTCATGTAAAAAAATCGGGCCGGAATTACCTGGCTCCGGCGATAGAAATTGGAGTACGGAGGGGATGGTAGTTGTAGAAAAATTTTTGCCCCAATAAAGTTACTGTCACTTGCTCTGCTTTTGATCTGATCACTCTGTCCCATGAAATTAAAATCTGCTCGCACCACCGCTACGCTCGGCGCAGCATTCCTGATGGCCACTTCTGCCATCGGTCCGGGCTTCCTGACCCAGACGACCGTATTCACGGCGCAGTTGGGGGCGAGTTTTGGCTTTGTCATCTTGCTCTCCGTGTTGCTTGACATTGGTGCACAGGTCAATATCTGGCGCATTGTGACGGCTTCCGCACGACCCGCACCGGAACTGGCCGGGCAAGCGGTGCCGGGATTGGGGCATGTGCTCACCATATTGATCGTATTCGGAGGATTGGCATTCAACATCGGCAATGTGGCTGGCGCCGGGCTGGGATTGGAGGTATTCATGGGGGTTCCGACGGGCTGGGGTGCGACGCTCAGTGCTGCATTGGCGGCGGGGCTGTTCCTGAGCCGGGATGCAGGCCGGGCAGTGGACTGGTTTGCGCGGGGGTTGGGTTTTCTGATGATTTTATTGACGGCATGGGTGGCATTTTCCGCGCAGCCGCCCATGGGAGCGGTCGCTTATCGCACGTTTTTTCCTGAAAAAATAGACTTTAATGCAATACTGACCCTGGTGGGTGGCACAGTTGGCGGCTATATCTCGTTCGCAGGCGCGCACCGCTTGCTTGATGCGGGCATACGGGGAGCGGAGCAAGTGCCGACCGCGACGCGCAGTGCATTCACGGGCATCGGTGTGGCGACCGTGATGCGGCTGCTGCTATTCCTGGCCGCTTGGGGCGTAGTTGCCAGTGGTGCAATCATTGACCCGGCCAACCCGCCTGCTTCCATGTTCCGCATCGCGGCAGGGGAATTGGGATACCGGTTTTTCGGTCTGGTGATGTGGTCGGCAGCGATCACCTCGGTGGTGGGCGCCACGTTTACTTCGCTGTCGTTTTTGACCGCCACCTTTTCAGGGCTGAAAAAATACTATCCTGTTTTGATGGTCGCTTTTATTGCTACATCGTTGGGTGTTTTCCTTGTTGTGGGCAAACCGGTGAAAACTTTGCTGTTGGCGGGCGCATTGAATGGTCTGATCCTCCCGGTCGGACTGGGTGCCATGCTGCTGGCGGCGCGAAAACCGGAATTGATGGGCGGCTATCGCTTGCCGCCAGGTTGGCAGGTAGTGGGTTGGATCGTGGTGCTAGCCATGGGAGTTGCCGGGTGGCTGAGTTGGTAGATTTGCTGTATTGGGAAGGTTTTAGGGTTGCTCCAAACATCCTACCTTCGCCGCCAAATTCAGCGCACATCATGTACGAAAACCCGCGACTCATCATTGACTCTTCCAATCCGCCCGAAGCAGACAGCATCGTTTGGCGCAGCCCCAGCAACATTGCCCTGATCAAATATTGGGGCAAACACGGCCTGCAACTTCCGCGCAATCCATCGCTCAGCTTCACGCTGGCGGCCAGTTGCACGGATACGGCACTTGAATATGAATTCAAAGACGATGTCCATAGCAACGAAATTGATCTCGAATTTTTATTCCACGAAGCGGAAAACGAACCGTTTCAGGCCAAAACGCAAGCATTCCTGAACAGCCTGCTTCCAATTTTTCCCTTCCTCGGCCAACTCAAACTGAGCATTCGCACAGGCAATTCTTTCCCCCATTCCGCAGGAATCGCCTCTTCGGCCTCAGGGATGTCCGCATTGGCACTTTCTCTTTGTTCGCTCGAAGACCGGTTGTTTGGTACCCTGCAAGATCCTGCGGCCTTCGACCAGAAAGCGTCGTTCATCGCCCGGCTGGGCAGCGGCAGCGCTTGTCGCTCCATTTTCAGCCATGCTGCAATATGGGGGGAAACATCGCTGGTCTCCGGTTCCTCCAATGAGTATGCAGTGCCGGTGGGCGATCGCATCAGCGAGGTGTTCCGCTCCATGCACGACGACATCCTGATCGTCAGCAGCGGTGTAAAAGCGGTGTCGAGCCGGGCGGGTCATGCACTCATGGACGGGAATCCGTACGCGGAACCGCGCTATGCTCAGGCACGTCAGCGGCTTGGCTCCCTGCTGGGTGCTATGGAGGCTGGCGATCTCGAAGTGTTCGGGAAAATAGTGGAAGATGAAGCGCTGACGCTGCACGCATTGATGATGAGCAGCAACCCATCGTATATGCTCCTGCATCCGGATTCTGTTGCCATCATTGAGCGGGTACGGGCCTGGCGGTCGGAGACCAAACATCCGGTCTATTTCACCCTGGATGCCGGCCCGAATGTCCACTTGCTCTACCCGGAAGATATCGTGGTGGAGGTCCGGAAATTCATCGAAGACGAATTGGCCGAATTTTGTGAAAATGGCTACGTCCAGAACGACTGGGTCGGCGAGGGGCCGGAGGAGATGTGAAAAAGTGGAGAGTTTGAAGTTCGAAGTTTGAAGTTCGAGCGTACGATAAGAACGCAGCATGGGCACCATAGGCAGAACCTGCCTATGGTGCCCATGCTGCGTTCTTATCGTAACCGTAAGTGAACTGCAACTCAGGCTTTCAGTTTGACCAGCCAGTCGGCAATTTTAGTCATTTCGGCTTTCGGCACTTTCTGAGCAGCCATCGGGGTATAACCGGGCCAGTTGGCGGGCTCTGGTTTCGCAACGAGTTGGATGATGCGCTTAGCAGCGTATTTTTTCGCAGCCACATCTGTCCACATCGGTCCTACAAGTCTGCGGCTCATGGCGTGACAAGCCGCGCAGCCATGTTTGTCGAGCAATGCCTGCACATCGGCAGGGATGTCGGGGCCAGCAGCAGGTTGAGGGTTGGGGGTAAACGCTGCGAGCGCGACCGCGAGTGGAAGAAGTGCCAGTATTTTTTTCATGGAAAAACGTTTAGTGTGTTTTCGACACAAAGTTCAGGAGAAAAGAACGCAGTGTATCACAATTGATTTCAAACGAAATCAAAACGCTACATTTCCTTTCGTTTTAAAGCGTTCACTGCAAAATCTGCTGCCCGGGCAGTGAGTGCTATATACGTGATGGATGGGTTTTGCGCAGCGCCTGAAGCCATGCACGATCCATCGGTGACGAAGACATTGGGCATAGCATGAAGTTGGTTGTGGGCGTTGAGCATCGGGGCTTTGGGATCGCGGCCCATACGCGCAGTACCCATCTCGCAAATTTGTAGTTAAAAAAAATGTTCGCCTACTCAATTTTTCACCTCTAAAACATAGGTGTCCAGACCTTCGTATTGGCATCTGCTTCCATGTCGGGTATCCAGCCGCCGGGAATGGGATCATAGGCCAGTGCCTGCGAAGCACCGATTTCAGAAGTAAAATACCCCGTGAGCGTCAGGCTTTTGAGTTGAAACCAGAATGTGCCCTGTTCACTCTGTTCTGATTGCAGTTTTTGAAAAAAGGAAATGCGTTCGGTGTCAGAACAAGACATAAAGGATTTTCCGTGCATCATAATGCATTGACTATCAGCGGCTTCAAGGCCATCCCAAAAAGGCTGGCGGCGAGTCGGCGTAAAACATTCCTCTACGACAATCGTAATATACTCGTGCACCCTGGCCGCTTTTGCACCGGGCGTGTCGGTATCGGGCAGAATGTTATCCGCCATTTCGGCCAACAGTGCCACCCGGTCGGCAGGAACGCGCGCCAGGATAGGGCCGGGGTTTGCCAGTGCGCGGGCGAGGAGATCGGGAGAGACCGCGATGCCACCTAATAATAAGAGGCCGTGTTTTAAGAGTGCGCGTGGTTGCATGATGGAATTGCCTTCAGAATTTAATCCCCCAAAAGTAACCGCTTCTCCGTTTTTTTGCCCTAAAAAATCCGCCCATGATACACACGCCGCGATTCCGTTTCCTGTTTTTTTTCCTTGCTTCCTTTCTTTCGCCCTTTTTCCTCTCTGCCCAAATTGAAGATGCGCCCGCTATTTTCCGAGAATTGCGGGTCTTGGATGGGATCTGGTTTATGCCTACCGACCGGGGCGACCGACTTGAAATCTGGCGCATCGCCGATGACAGTACCTACCTCGGGCGCGGGTTGCGCATCAAACCCGAAAACGGAGACACCGTGACCCTGGAGACCCTTCGCCTTGAACTGCGTGGTGACTCCATCACGTACTACGCCATTGCACGCGGACAAAACCGCAACAAGCCCGTCCCCTTTCGGCTCACTACCGCCGACTACGAGGGCTATTTGTTTGAAAACCCGCAGCACGACGATCCTAAAAAAATCCGCTACCGCCTGTTGGGGAACCGAGAAATGCAGGTGACCACTGAAGGTTACCGAAACGGACGCACGGTGTCGGACGAGTATGTGTTCGAGCGTGAATTTACTCCGGGAGCGGCGGAATTTCGGCTGCGCATCGGCATAAATGCGAGTTCTCTGATCGGCACCGGCCAATTTCCGGCAGATATCAGTGGCGCTAAACAAACACTGGATTTTGGTTACAGGCCCGGCTGGGAGTTGGGTAGTACGGCCAGTTTCAACGGGCGCGGCGGCTTCCTGCGCATCAATATTGACCTGGGGCTGGCGGGCAGATTCTCCAAGGTCAACTCAAGTTTTTTTGGCGACACGGCTACCTATGTCCGCAACGGCACTTACAATACCACCTGGCTGGGAGTGGCTGTTTTGCCCGAACTGCGGCTTCGCAAGGAAGGGAAACTATCTATCATGGCGGGTCCCTATCTCGGCCTGCTTCTGGGCAGCCGACTGAAAGGCACCCTCTTGCCTGACGACGAGAACAAAATATTCAAAGCCAACAACGACTTCAAAAAAGCCGACATCGGCCTTGCTTTCGGGCTGCAATACCGCCTGAACTTTGGTAAAAAGGACATCGGGGGCATCCTGGGTTTGCGCGGCAACCTCGGCCTGAAAGACCTGGATAACCTGTACAGCCGCGAATGCGACAACCCGGCATTCTGCAACGGACAAATCAAATGGCGCGGCGCTTCGTTGTATTATTCGTTCAACTTGCTCAAATTGTAATTGGGGACGTTGGATGTTGGACATTGGATTTCGGAAGATTTAGTATCCGAAGTCCGAAGTCCGAAGTCCAACGTCCAACGTCAATATGAAAGTCATGAAAAAATTAAGTCCGGTTGTTTTGTTCTCCCTGCTGGCGGGCTCTGTCATTGCACAGCGCCTTGATCGTCACAACGTCCTGCTTTTTTCGCTGTCGCAAAAAACGGACAGTACGTGGCAGACGGGCGCAGCCCGGTTTCTAACTGCCTTTAATTCAAAAGGCTACAACAATCAGCCCGCGTTTTTCGGCCCCAATGAAATTTATTTGACCGCTCAAACGCCCGACGACACGACCCAGACCGACATCTGGTTACTTGACTTGGGGAGCCTTACCCGCACCCGCGTAACGGCTACTACAGCCACTTCGGAATATTCCCCTACTCTTATGCCCGGCGGCAAACGATTCTCGGCGGTTCGGGTGGAAGAAGACGGTGCGCAACGGCTTTGGTCGTTTCCGGTCGATCGCTCCGACAATGGTCGCCCCGAATTTCCACGCCTCTTCAATGTCGGTTATCACTGCTGGCTGCGGGATACGCTGGCGGCATTTTTTATTGTCGGAGAAGGCACCGATCCACACCTGCTTCAATTGGTGGGTACCAAGACCCAGAAACCCCAGCGGATTGCTTCCAACATCGGTCGCTGTCTCCTCCGCACCGGTGGCGGCAGCCTGGCATTCATACAAAAGGCCACCGAACAGACCTGGTTTCTGAAAACCTACGACCTTAAAAAGCAAAACTCTGACATTGTGGTAAAAATGCCCATTGGCAGCGAAGACTTCGCTATACTGCCGGATGGAGCATACCTTGCCAGTCTGGGCGCTAAACTGTTCCAGTATCATCCCCGTCGCGATGCAGACTGGAAAGAGGTGGCGGATTTGACAAAATATGGAGTGAAGTCCATTTCCCGGCTGACAGCCAGCAAGGAGGGGAAACTGGCCATAGTAGTACAGTAAAAAATTACTGCCCAAAAATTACCCCTTCAAAAAATTACCCCACAGGAAATTATATCTCTATGAGGCTTCTTATCTCTTACCTGATTCTATCGGCACTGACGGCGACATCTTGTGCCAATGATTCACCTGCTACCGTCCCACCAACGCAAGTTGTTGTGCCTGAGCCGTCAACGATTGACACCCTCCAACCTGCTCCCGTTCCGACCAGCGATACCGTGGCCGTACAGCCTTCGCCACCCAAAGAAAAACCTGTGACTAAACCAAGCAAAGATGTTGCTCCCGATCGTGCGGCAGTAGATGCCATAGAAGCAATGCCTTCTGCACCGGCTGCCAGCAAGGCTACCGCACCACCTGGTCAACTGCCTGCCTCCAAAGGCGACTTCAAGCGGCATGGTTTTGCAGATGTATCGGCGCTCGATGCCAGCATTCTACTGGATATTCGATACGCTACCACCTCGAATTTCACCAATGCAAAAATTTATGACTGTCCTCGTTGTCTCCTGCGACCGGATGCTGCAACAGCACTGGTTCGGGCACACAATGCATTGAAGAAGAAAGGGATGGGCTTAAAGATGTTCGACTGTTACCGCCCTCGCCCTTACCAGCAACGCCTCTGGGACAAGGTGCCGAATCCCGACTATGTGACCCCTCCTGCCAAAGGCTCCATGCACTCGCGTGGCGCAGCGGTGGACCTGACCATTGTAGATGCCAAGGGCAAAGAATTGGACATGGGTACGCCCTATGATTTTTTTGGCCGGGAAGCACACACCGATTACACGGGTCATTCTGCTGCTGTACAAGCCAACCGCGACCTGCTTCGCACGACCTTGCAAGCGGTCGGCTTCAAAGGCATCCGTACCGAATGGTGGCATTTTTCGTATCAAGGCAAAGACTTCCCGCTATCAAACTATGTCTGGCCTTGTAACTGAGGGCGGAGAGAAGTGAAGTGGCAAGAAATTTTACTACTTTTGCCAAAACGAAAAATCTTCGCAGCGTTATTTCCCCCCGCGTATGGCGTTGGCTCGACGAATTTTATTCTTGGATTTCCTCCCTCTCCTGATTTGTGCAGGGATGATCTGGGTAGGCCATAACAAGTCTGCTTCTGCTGATATGCAAGCGGCAGTTGCATCCTTTATGCCATCATGGACAGAGGAAGAAGTGGAGGCCAAGCCAGATGCCGCTGCCGCTGCGCTGGCAAAAAGTGCCCGAAAACTCGCTCCTAAAGTGTTGGTGAAATCAGACCCAGACACACTTCCCTACATTTCATTCGACCCGCCGATGTTGCAGGCTATGCTGGAGCAAGCCAGTTACCTGCGCCGCCCGGATGTTCAGAGAAAAACCGTATCAGGCATTGTGCCCAGCGAAATGCTGCGCTCGGTTGAACTTCTGCAGGGCGTGCAACTGCTGGATCCACACGTACTGCTCGAAAAATTCGATTTTTACAAAGTGCGGACGGACCTGAAAAGCGACCGGGTGCGTGTCACCGGTTACTACACGCCGCTCATCCGGGCGAGTCGCACACAGACACCTGAATTTCAATGGCCGCTGCTTAAAAGGCCTGCCTCCGGAATACCGTCACCCACAGCCATCGAAGCGGGTGCACTGGCAGACAAGGACCTCGAACTGGCCTGGCTGCGCACCAAAAAAGAACTTCGGAATGCGCAGCTGCAAGGGTCTTGTCTGCTTGAATTTCCCACTGGAAAGCGGGAGCATTTCGGCTTCGGCGGTTCGGTCAAAGGTGCGGGCGGTGTGTACGTTTTTTTCCAGGAAATGGAAGAAGAGGTGATCGGCGCCGGTTATTTCCCGCTCACAGCCGGGTATTCCGTCGCCGTAGATCCGCGCTTTATTCCCATCGGAAGCACCCTTTTGGCCGAGTTGCCGGATCTGGACGCGGCCGGTAATTTGAAGGGTTATACCTATCGCATTATTTTCGCTCAGGATCGGGGCGGCGCGATTCTCACCACCAAGCGCGTTGACCTGTACTGTGGCATCGGACAAAAAGGATTGCAGGAAGCCCGAAAAGTGAACAGTTTCGGGCGGTTGTGGTTGATGCTTCCGAAATGAACTACTACCACCTGCAAGCCCGTACAGATGAACCGACAGAAACGGAGATCAATAACCTTAAGCGCTTCATTCTCTTCGAGTTGTTGCCCAATGACCTCTGCCTTTCGATGGCTCAAGCTTTGACCAGTATCAAACGTCCCAGCCTGTTAAAACGTTACGCTGACCCAGCAATCGGGCATTTGTTGCTGAACAAAATGTAAGATTTAGGATCCGGCACTTGCAAAACCGGATTTTTTTTAAAAATATTTGCATCATTGTACTAGTACGATATTGCAAAATGAAACAACGTCATGCCCACTAACACCCCTGAACTTCGAATTTCAAACTTCGAACTCCAAACTACAACCGCTCGCCTGCCTTACTCCGACGCCTTGCCGATGTACCGGCACTTGCGCGGCAAAATGCCGTCTTGCCTGTTCGAGTCCGCCTCGGTGACGGACAAATCAAGTCGTATTTCGGTGATTGGTTTGGAGCCGACGCTGGAATTGGTGGGCAAAAACGAACAGCTCAGCGTGCGGCTGCTACAGGAGCGCGGGCGGATGTTTTATGATTTTATACAAGCCGAATTTGCAGACTTCGTGCAATCCGAACGCGATGGAAACCTGGTGCTTTATATCCCCAAAATACCCTTCACAGGTGCGGAGGAAGACCGGTTGGAACGCCAGAACATCGTGCAACCCCTTCGCCGGGTGCTGGCGCATTTTTATGCTGGCGACAAAAATTTCATGGGTTTTTATGGAGCACTGGCCTATCAGTTCGTATACCTGTTCGAAGACCTGCCACATCAAAAGTCTTGTGACGAACCGGATTTTCATTTGTTTTTGTTCGACAACATCCTCTCATTCAATCATTTGACTCAAGACCTGACTTTGTATGTAACACGGACGGATGAGAAGACTGCCGGGCAGGATTTGGCGGATTTACGGACTCGGTGCATGCGCATTCCGGAGGCCAAGTCCCATAGTATCCCAGGCGAGACATGCCCGGAGCCGAACTCCGAACTTCAAACTCCAAACCATCAAACTTTTAATATCGGCGCATTCAGCGTCACACCCGACGACGAAGTATTCAAAAAGCAGGTGGAACACGGCGTCCGGCTCTGCTACGAGGGGGAATTGCTCGAAATTGTGCTGAGCAGAAAATTTACCGCCCCTGTCAGCGGCGATCCGCTTCCACTCTATGAGCGCTACAAAAGCATCAACCCTTCGCCCTATTTGTTCTTCTTTGATTTTGGCGATGAAGTGCTGCTGGGTGCCAGTCCCGAATTGATGCTTCGCTACGAGAACGGCCGCGCTACATTGCGTCCGATCAGCGGCAGCGTCCGTAGGAGTCAAAACCCCATCGAAGACCACCAACTGATGATGGAATTGTTGAACTCGCCGAAGGAAAATTCCGAACTGGATATGCTCATTGACCTGGGGCGCAACGACCTGGCGCGCATCTGCAAGCCGGGTATTGAGATTGACCACTACCGGATCGTCGAAAAATATTCTCACGTGACACATACGGTCGCGCAGGTCAGCGGGGTACTGGAAGACCGTTATTCGGGTTTTGATGCGCTCATCGCCAGTCTGAATGCCGGTACACTCACCGGGGCGCCGAAAATTGCCGCGATGGATTACATCGAACAAATCGAGACGCACACACGAGGGTATTACGGTGGCTCCATCGGCTGGCTGCTGCTCAATGGCGACGTAAACACGGCCATCACCATTCGCACCGCCCACCTTCGCGATGGGTTATTGCAGTTTTGTGCCGGAGCGACGCTGCTCTACGAGTCGGTGCCGGAAAGCGAATTGAAAGAAACGAAGATCAAGGCGGGGGCTTTTATGGCAGCGGTTTCTGCTTTTGAGGGTAACTTTGCGCCATGAATTTCTACATCACGTCGCTCTCACCACTGGGCTTTATCAAGGACGGTAAAAACATCAACTACTACGACGACCGCCAGTTGCAACGCGCCGCAGAACCTTTCATGGTCTGGAATATCCGCACCCAACTGGATTTTGGTACCAACCGCGAAGCCACGATTTGTCTCGGCGAAGGCCAAAACTTTGGGTTTTTTCAAAAAATAAATGCTATTCGTGGTTTTTTTCGGGAAATTATTCCCGACCCGCATCCGCGTTGGGTGATGCAGTACCGCAGGAAACGGATCGGGGAATTTGTGGAGCGGTATGTGGGAGCGTTGCGGCGAGCGGCTAATCTCGCTTCCGGTTATTCAACAACATGATCAGCACAAACAGGAACTGCGCCAATGCAGCCAAGGCTGCGGCTACGTAGGTCATGGCTGCCCACCAAAGTGCGTCTTTGGCACCATCGTGCTCGCGGCCACGCGCTACGCCACTTTCTTCGAGCCATACCAGGGCACGACGACTGGCATCAAATTCCACCGGCAGGGTAATGAGGCTAAAAACTACCACTACTGCGAACACGGCCAGCGCTATGAACACAAAAATGGGGTTATTCGCCAAAGCCGCTCCACCCGCTCCGAGCATCACAATCCAGGGCATAGCACCCGATGCGATGTTGACGACCGGCACGATGACCGAGCGCATGGACAGCGGTGCGTAGGCGGTCGCATGTTGCACGGCGTGGCCGCATTCATGTGCGGCGACAGCAGCGGCCGACACATTGCGTCCGCTGTACACATCACTGCTCAGGTTGACGGTTTTGTCCTTCGGATTGTAGTGATCGGTCAGTTGGCCTTCTACCTGGGTGACGCGCACATCCTGGATACCGTAGTATTGGAGCATTTTCGATGCTACCTCTGCGCCGCTCATACCGTTGGCTAGCGATAGTTGGCTGTACTGTTGGAATTTTGCGCGGAGGGTGTTGCTCAGGTACGAGCCGATCAGCGCAAAAATTCCACTGATCGCCATCAGTCCGATTTGCAAAATATTGAATCCAAACATAAGTTGAGTTTGAGGTTTGAGGTTTGAGGTTTGAGGTTTGAAGTTGGTTGATTTGTGTGGGGCTTGGTATTTGAGGTTTAGAGCAGCTTGGAAATCCAGGATTCCACAAATCTACCCACTTCAAACTTCAAACCTCGAACTTCAAACTTTTTAAATCGTTTTGAATCCGGTATACTTCCACAACACTTTCGGGATGGAAATGCCTTCCGGTGTCTGGTTATTTTCCAAAATGGCTGCTACGATGCGCGCCAGCGCCAGTGCAGAGCCGTTGAGCGTGTGTGCGAGTTCGATTTTTCCGTTCTCGTCGCGGAAACGGAGTTTCATCCGATTGCTCTGGAAAGTTTCGAAGCAGGAGACTGAACTTACCTCGAGCCAGCGTTTTTGCGCGGCCGACCACACCTCGAAATCATAGGTTTTGGCGGAAGCGAAACCCATGTCGCCGCCGCAGAGCAGCAGGATGCGGTAGGGTAGTTCGAGTTTGTTCATCAACTTTTCGACGTGGCGCACCATGCCTTGCAATGCCTGATACGAGCGGTCGGGGTGTTCGATCTGGACGATCTCCACCTTGTCGAATTGGTGAACGCGGTTCAGGCCGCGCACATGAGCACCCCAGGCGCCGGCTTCGCGGCGGAAGCAGGGCGTATAGGCCGTCATTTTGATCGGCAGGTCTTTCACCGGCACGATCTCGTCGCGCAGGATATTGGTGACCGGCACCTCTGCCGTGGGGATGAGGTAGAGTCCGTCGCGCTCGCAGTGGTACATCTGGGCCTCTTTATCGGGCAGTTGGCCGGTGCCGCGCGCAGTGGCTTCGTTCACGAGGAGGGGCGGTTCGATTTCTTCATATCCGGCCTTTACGGCTTCATCCAGAAAAAATTGAATGAGCGCGCGTTGCAGGCGGGCGCCTTTGCCCCGGTAGACAGGGAAGCCGGCGCCGGTGAGTTTTACACCGAGTTCGAGGTCGAAGAGATTATATTTTTTGGCCAGGTCCCAGTGTGCCAGCGCGTCGTCGGGCAGGGTAGGGAATGGTTTTTTCCAGTCTTTGGCTACTTTATTGTCGTCGGGCGTCTTACCTTTCGGAACAGTTTTATGTGGAGTGTTGGGAACGCTGAGCAGGAGCGTTTCCAGGTCTTGCTCTGTTTGATGCTGCTGCTCTTCCCGCCCTTTGTTTTGCTCTTTGAGTTGAGCCACCTGCGATTTCAGTCCTTCCGCCTCCTCTTTTTTCCCTTGACCCATGAGCTGGCCGATCTGTTTCGACAAGCGGTTTTGTTCGGCCAGTGAATCATCAACTTCTTTCTGGCCAGCGCGCCGGGTTTCGTCCAGTTGAATGATTTGGTCAATGGCTTTCAATTGTTGGGCCGACCAGTTGCGTTTGCGCAAAGCATTGAGGATGCGTTGTTTTTCGTCGCGGATTACTTTTACTTGAAGCATTTATTGAGTTGTTGAATGGCTGGGTGATCGAGTTGTCAGGCCGAAGTAGGACGACAGAATTGATGGATAACTTAAATAAAACAAAAATTTTGCTGCAAGGTAGAGCGAATTTCAAAATAGGATTACCTTTGTAGCGTTCAATCTGCATCGGTGCTCACCATCGTCCGAACAACTCCAATCTTTTCGTTGTTGTTTCCCTCGTTTATCTTACTGGCCTGACGTTTTGCAGATTGAGGCTTTCTGAGGGTAACAATCAAACGCCCGACTCCATTTTTACCAAGTTTTACGATTTGATTTTACAAGAAATACCTACCGGGTTGCGCCGTTTCCTCTGAGCAATTCATTCAAGCATCTCGCATTTTTTGCAATATTTTTTCTTACCAAATCATTCCCACCTGTGAGCGGCCCCGCCGTTGATATAATTTCAACCTTTTCCGGCAATCTCCCTAATTGCTCGCTGCGCGAAACGCCTGAAGCGAGACCGGAATTAATGAACTCTGAACGTTCAAAATTTTTTCCATGTACGACATATTGCAGCTGAACGATAAGCTGGTCACTGAACTTAAAGAAATTGCCCAACGCCTTAGCGTAAAGGGCTATAACAAGCTCACCAAGCAAGATTTGATCTATAAAATTCTTGATGAGCAGGCATTGGCCGAAAAAAACAACAACCCCAAGGCTGTGCCTGTGGTGGATGAACCCAATCCCCAGACAGGCCGCCGCCCCCGCAAAGTGGTGCAATCAGGTGATGAAAAGCCTGAAAAGCCTGAAAAACCTGAAAAGGTTCAAAAGCGGCAGCCTTCGCGGGAATCTCCCGCTGCTCCCGCTGCTCCCGCTGCCGAGGCGACCAGCACACCGCCTGTGACTGGTGGCGATGCGCCCCGCGAGCGCCCCTTTGAACAACGCGACCGGAACCAACAAAACCGGGATCGTCTTCCCAATCAGCAACAACAGCGTCGCCCCGATTTTGACAATCGCCGCAACGAGCCACCCCGCGACCAGAATCAGCCCCGCGACCGCGTTCAAGGTCAGGGACAACCCGATCAACAACGTCGCCCAGACAACCGCGACCAAAACCAGCCCCGCGACCGTCCGCAAGGGCAGGGCCAGGGCCAGGGAGGTCAAGGCCAGGGAGGGCAACAACAAGGCCGTTGGGAAGATCGCCGGGGAGCACGCGACAACCAGCAAAGAAGCCGGGACCGTTGGGAAGAACGCCGCAACCGGGACCGTCCCAATCGCGAGCAACGTCCGGGTGGCCCTGGGTTTTTAGATCCTGAAGCCAGCAAGCTGAACTATGTAGAGGAATTTGTAGCTCCTGTGAACGGGGACGAAGAGGAGGAAGAGATGGTCGTGCGTCGCCCTGTGCAAATCGCAGAATTGCCCGAAACCCATCCCGAAGCGGCGCGAGAGGAGTCTGAACCAGAGGTGATGCCGCAGATGCCCAAGGAAAAATTTGATGTTGAACTGGACGGCATCATCGAAGGGCTTGGTACGTTGGAAATGATGCCTGATGGCTACGGCTTCCTGCGCTCCCCCGACTACAACTACCAGACCAGTCCCGACGATATCTATGTTTCGCCTTCGCAGATCAAACTTTTCGGTTTAAAAACCGGCGATACAGTACGTGGTGCTATCCGTCCACCGAAGGAAGGTGAAAAATATTTTGCCCTGCTTCGGGTCAGCAAGATCAACGGCCTCGATCCGAAAGACGTGCGCGACCGCGTACCGTTCGATTATCTCACGCCGCTGTTCCCGACTTCCAAATTCAATATGCTTACCAGTCCCACGGGGCGAGACTTTGGCAACCGGGTGATTGACTTGTTCACGCCCATTGGCAAGGGACAGCGCGGATTGATCGTGGCGCAACCCAAAACAGGCAAAACCTTCCTCCTCAAGGATATTGCGAACGCCATCACCAAGAACCACCCGGAATGTTATGTCATCATCCTCTTGATAGACGAGCGCCCGGAAGAGGTGACGGATATGCGTCGCAGCGTGAAAGCCGAAGTAGTTGCTTCTACTTTTGACGAAGCCGCCGAAAACCACGCGCGCCTGGCCAACATTGTGCTGGAAAAAGCGAAACGGATGGTCGAATGTGGTCACCACGTCGTGATCCTGCTCGACTCCATCACCCGGATGGCGCGCGCCTACAACACCGTGGCGCCGGCTTCCGGCAAAGTATTATCCGGTGGTGTGGAAGCAACGGCGTTGCAGAAGCCTAAAAAATTCTTTGGCGCTGCGCGAAACATTGAAAATGGCGGTTCGCTGACCATCCTTGCAACGGCGCTCATTGATACCGGCTCCAAGATGGACCAGGTGATCTTCGAAGAGTTCAAGGGTACCGGCAACATGGAACTGCAACTCGACCGCAACCTGGCCAACCGCCGCCTCTATCCGTCGGTAGACCTGACCAAATCGAGTACGCGTCGCGAGGATCTGCTGCTCGATAAAGATACGCTTCAACGTATGTTTATCCTGCGCAACCACCTGGCTGATATGAAGCCGGAAGAAGCGATGGAATTCATGAAAAAACAGATGATGCACTCCTCTTCCAATGAAGAGTTCCTGGAATCCATGAACCGTTGATATGATGAATGAACAGTCTGTAACTGCTCAGGAGGGCTATGTTCGCACCGATATCACGTCCAGCGGTGTTGCCAACATTACTTTTTTTCATCCGCATCACAACAGCCTGCCGAGCCATCTCCTGACCGGTCTGGTAGATGCTTTGGAAGCAGTAGGCCAGAATGTAGCCGTGAAAATCGTGGTGTTGAGAAGTGCAGAGCATAAAACTTTTTGTGCCGGTGCGAGTTTCGACGAATTAGCATCCATTGATGATTTTGATACCAGCCACCGCTTTTTTTTCGGGTTTGGCAAAGTCATCAATGCCATGCGTACCTGCCCCAAAATTATTGTCGGCCGGATACATGGTAAAGCAGTCGGAGGTGGGGTAGGCTTGGCAGCAGCGACAGACTATTGCATGGCTTCGCAGTATGCTTCCGTCCGATTGAGCGAATTGGCAGTCGGCTTTGGTCCTTTTGTGATCGGTCCTGTGGTAGAACGCAAGGTGGGCCTGGCGGCTTTCAGCAAAATGGCACTCACACCCACAGAATGGCAAACTGCCCGCTGGGCTGGTGAGCGCGGCCTTTTTGCAGAAGTATTCGACACCGTGGAACAGTTGGATGCCTATATCCTGCATTTCGCTTCTGCTTTGTGCAGTTATTCGCCCGAAGCGCTGGTCGAACTCAAGCGGGTTTTTTGGGAAGGAACTGACCATTGGGATGTACTTTTGTCGGACCGGGCGAATATCAGTGGACGGCTGGCCCTCTCAGATTTTACGAAGGGAGCGATCGCCGCGTTTAAAAAGAACTGAATCGGTATGTTTTATAAAAAAAATTAGGCGGGAGTTGGTTTTTTACTTTGTTTGAAACTACCTTTGCCGCCGCTTTTAAAAGAAGCGCTGATCTCGTAGCTCAGCTGGTAGAGCACTTGACTTTTAATCAAGTGGTCATGGGTTCGAATCCCATCGAGATCACAACTACTAAGGCTAATGCTCTGACTGTCAGAATGTTAGCCTTTCTTATTTTATTTGGGTGTGGATTTGGGTATAGACGCGCATTTTATCTCCTTCTCAGGCACCCATAAATCCATCGGGTTGCCACACTGCATAGTCAGCACGAAAAAACCCCTGACCTCAACACTTGAAATCAGGGGTTTAGAACACCCGCAAAATGTAGGGCTTAGAATGCTGGTTGCAACTCATGTGGTGTTATGAAAAACATCCATTACAAATCCCTTGTCATTACTGATAACCATCATATCGGCTAATCTTGTGCCCATAAGCCCCCTTACCCCCTATCGCTATACCCCCGCAAAATCTCCTGATAAACAGGCTTTACCAAAAAGCCGAAAAGTTCGCTGGCAAACCTTTCATCCGTCAAAATCTTGGTGAAAAACTCGGGGTTCTTGTTCAGCCGCTCGATGGCCTTGTTGATGAAGATTTCTTGCCGCCTAAAATGCTCTTCATCTCTTTGGTGCTTTCCCCACTCTGCGAACTGTGGGCTTCATCAATTATGACAGCGTATTTGTTTTGGGCGATTTTGCTTTTTGTGGCGGCCACGTCTGCCCCTGTTTCCTTTGCCAGCCGCTCGATGCTATCAAGGACGAAGGGAAACTTTTGCAGCGTGGTGATAATGATGCTGCTCC
>Ga0209181_10003750_pt1 | contig 23120 bp, 15 predicted proteins | sample MAT05_FD_187208 | JGI IMG/M metagenome (GOLD analysis project Ga0209181, IMG submission 187208) | Freshwater microbial communities from Lake Fryxell liftoff mats and glacier meltwater in Antarctica - MAT-05 (SPAdes) (version 2) | ecosystem: Environmental > Aquatic > Freshwater > Ice > Liftoff...
AATTTTCTGAATTTCACATGATAAAACCTGTTCAGGTAAATAAAAAGAAAAAGGATATTTGCGGCTATGTAATGCTGCTTAAAAAAGTAAAGTAAAACCAGTGCTTGGTTATACTTAAAGTCCTTCCCGATGAATCTGGAGGGATTTTTTATTTTCCCTGCGGGAAGAAAACTTGCCACAGAATAATAAAGAAGAAGATTTTTATTCCCTTAGGGAGTAGGGTTTGCCACAGAGGCACGAAAGCACGGAAAAGATGCAAGCGGATGAACGTTAAAGATGACCTTTCGGATAGTGAAACGCTAAAAGATTTTGACTGGTAGATGAAGTTCGGTAGTAGTTCTGATAGGATAACTCGTCTTATAACAACTCCTATTAGCAACAGTTAAATAATCTTAAATCGTTGTAGAATTTTCGTACCCTCAATAAAATTAATAGCGTTCCTTTTGACATGGTCAATTCCAAATTGCTCTTCGATTTTATTAAGTAAAACCCTATTCGTCATGTCAGTGTTTCTTGCGTCTAACAGTTTGTTGTCTTTATTAACGAGCAATGAGAAAAGAGTTCTACTAGGTTTTAGTTGAAATAAAACAATTTTGTCGATTTTTTTCAAATTACTATAATAAGATTTGGAAACTTTACCAACCCCACACCACAAATGGTTTGCTTTGTGTTCAACTGCATACTCAATATTCGTCTTTGCCAATGGGATAACAATAACTTCAATTTTGGCAGATTGGAATTGTTTTAAATAAAAAAAGAATTTCTTTAACGCTTTTTTGTCGTCTTTGTATTTGTCAAGAAGTAACCAACTCCAGTTCATTGGAGAGCTTTCATAGTTGTATTTCAATATTCCTCCAAGCCATGCTGTAAATAATGAAAAGTCAGGATAGCCCGGTTTCTTGCCATAAAGTTGTCCAGCCCCAATCATAAAACCTGTCACAAAATTATTTAAAGCAATTATTCCAAAGTTATTGCCAAGATACATTGCTGGTCTCTTTTCTATACAATCAAAACTTTCGTAAATGCTTCTCATTTCTTAAATGTAGTTAAGGTTCAAATATACCCAACCCAACTAAGCTTTTCAGTTGTTTGTTGATGTAAAACAACAGAAGCATAAAATTTTAAAATACCTTTTCAATTTAAATTATCATTATTTGCTGTTGGCCGGGAGGCCAGACAGCGGCGAAGATAGTAGCGAAAAAAAAGCACAGAATCAACATTTGTTTTTTCTGTGCTTTCCGTGCCTCTGTGGCAATAAATCTTGCCGAAGGCAAAATATATAAAATAAATTGTTTTCTATTGTGTCAAAGATATCCTCACCTGCAAACCTGCCCTGGTATTAACTATGGGCGCACTTGATGAGATATAAGGATTAACCCTGCGCTGATCGAAATACAATTTTACATTTATGCGGTTATTCAGGAAATAATCTATCGAAGGCGAGATGGTAATATCCCTGCTGCCGCCCGTTGCAAAATTATTATCCTGGTCTAAACGGCTGTTGGCTGTAACATTATCCCTTATACTGAAATCGAGACGGAAGTTAATTTCATTCTCCAGTTTCTTTCCGTCGCCACCCTTGGGTGTAAGGAATTTGGGCCATTTTATATTGATGAAACTCAATGGATTCTTCATACCACGTTTGCGCCAACCGGCACCAATTACAAATTCGGTAGTGCGTACTTCGCTCAGCTGAAAATCAACCAGACTTAAACTTAGCTGCCTTGTTTTAGAATATTCAAATTTAGCCTGAAGTTGGTTGGTAAACATCATATCTATACCCAGCAATGGCGAAAACTGCTCACCAATGCTGATGTTTGGCAAAAGGAAGTAAGGCACGTAATTCTTTGAAATAGTATCAAAGAAAGATGGATATCCAAATTGCGATATATCCTGGTAAAGTAAGGCTGATGTAAAGCCATTCATGCTGAGGTTACCTGTGTATCCATGAGAAACAGAGAAATTGGTAAACAATTTATCTAAAGGTTTTACTTTGCTCAAACCATTATAATCAACTTTCCAGTTCAGCTTGGGTTTAATACCCCTGAATGGATTTGATTTAATATTTGGATTATTCTGCCTGATCAATGAAACCGAATTTGGATCATCGCCTGTATACGCTGCCAGGAACGCCGGTATCAACACATCAATAGCGTATTTGCCATAGCCGTAATAATAACCATCGGTACCAACCGGCTGGCCGGCACTGTAAGGATTTGACTTACCCAGCCTTTCAGATAATATCAACCTGTAATCCTGGAATTTTTTAAAGGTTGCAGAAACACGGTTTGGATCAAACTTACCAAATAGTGTTTTAAATGCTATGTACGATACATCAAAACCACCGCCTGCATAAGGGTTCAGGTGCTTAAAGCTGTGATTGGTGCCGCCACTTGTATCAATAAACCTGAATGTTTCTATGTAGTTCTTGTTAAAGGTCTTACTCATATTCAGCGTGATGTTCAGGTCACGTATTGGTTCCAGCTGAGCCGAAAAAGTGATACGCTGATTAAAACTTTGCTGGAAAATGGAATTGAAAGTAGTATCCTTTGTTATCAATCCTTTTCGGGCAGCAGCATTCATCCAGGCCGTATCCGGTTGTCGTCCTAAAATAAAATCAACTCCGGGTGCCATGCTCTTCCAGTTTTGGCCCACGTACTTGGTACTATCGGTATAACCCGGTAATCTTGTATTTGCATTTTCAGAAATAGAGAAGCTGGCCTGTTTTAAACTGGTTGCCAGTTTTCCAATAAACTTCAAAGGCGTGCTTACATAAGGCATTGCAGACTGATCTACCTTGCGGTGCTTTTTAACTACTTTTTTGCCGTTCTTTTTAACAATGGTGTCTTTATACCTCGTAATTCTTGCCCTCCATTTTTCCTGGTCGGCTTTGTTGCTTGGCGCTTCCAGTTGCCTTAACCATTTAGATTTCTGGTAAAGCCTGTTAAAATCAAACTGTGCAGTGGCTTCACTTTGCTGGCCATTCTCCAGTATATTGCCCAATTCAACAGCCAGTCTTGATGCGGCAATCCAACTATAATTAGCCTGGTAACGCAGGTTTACTGTTGTCCAGTCAACCAGCGGGAATTTGGCAGTAGGCAATGTATAAGTAAAGTTGGCGGTATGGTTGTAGGTGGTGTTACGTCCACCTTTCAATAAATTACGCCATACCGTATCTTTTTTAGCACCGGTATTCAGTCTTCCTTCTGGTTCGTCAATACGGCTGTTATTAACTGCTGTAAAATCAAAATTCAAACTGCGGGTAATATTCCAGCGGAGGATGTAGTTACGCTGGAAAGTATAGTACTTGTCGTAGGTTTCCGGTATTTTATATTTGGATGTACCAATGCTTCTTGGCCTGATGGCCCCAAACTGGCGGTTCACATCGGCCCTGAAGCTTAACTGAGACGGAACCAGGTTAATATTGAAGTCTTTCACCAGGTCAAACCAATGTGTTTTTCTTTTGGTAAAAAATTTCAGTTTTTTAAATGGCTCAATGTATTTTGGCTGAGGCGAAAAATTATACCCCAGTCCATACTTATGTCTGGTTATCTCATTGCTTTCAATCAGTGGAGTATGGTTTTTAATTTTCAGGTAAGAATAGCTGACATCAAAATTGGAAATATCATAAACCTTTGGCTTCTTACTACTGGTTCTGTTTTTACGCACGTTGGTAAAGTTTACCGTAGTGGTTGAAGTAAAATCAGTTGCCGCATTTTTAATGGAATCCTTTGCTGTGGCAGAGGCGGCATCTTTCAGCTTGTCTTTTAGTTTAATATCCATATCAAACGGATCGTACTCCGGTGTGCTTACCGATTGCTGGTAACTGGCAAAAACCGGTATTGACATAGCTGCTTTTTTAGGCAACAATTTACCCAGCTCAAGATTAGCCGAAACATCAAACTGATAAAAATTATCACGAAAGCGCTCATTTATTCTTTGCTCCAATGTTCCAAAACCGCTGCTGTGTGTATTGGCCGATATTGAAACCGTACCCAGGTCGGCCAGGTTCAAATCAATCCTTCCCAAAGCGGCCCAGCCACCTTGTTCATCAATGGAAGAAAGGCGCAATTCATTTACCCATACCTCTGCGCAAGCCGATAACTGTTTGGTATTTTCAACACCAATTAATATACCTCTTATTTCTGCCAGATTGGGGTTGCCCATTACAGAATAGGTATGCCCGTTTGATTGCAACTGCCGGAAAATAATATCGGGAACACCATTTAAATTTCTATCCTGTTTTAATTTAACCAGCGTTTGCAGGTCCACATCCAGCGAGTTTCTGGGATTCCACAAGGTATCGTTATAGGCGTTAGAATTGGGATCCATGGTAGAGCCCGCCAACGGATCGGTTAATATTAATGGAATACGTACCTCGTAATAATTATTGACAAAATCGGTACCCATACGGAAAACCGCTGTAAGGTCTTTATCATTGAGATTTGCGGGGCCTGTTTTTGCATTTTTTTCAGCATGAATATACATTTGCATTTTGCGGAATTGACGCAGGTCTCTGTTGGCAAATGTTTGCTGTACTCCCCTTGCATCATTTTGTGCAAGATTACAGAACTGTAAGGTTAATGCCTGCTCATTCAACAACAGGTTTACTCCGTTGTTGCTTAATTCTTGTACTCTTTGAATATCAGTTGGGGTACGGTAAGGCAATGGTGTTCGTTTGTCATTCTCTTCTATATTTACTGCGCCCTGGTTAAAGGTTGTCGCATTGCCCGGAGGTATTTGGGTGTACATACCAGAAGTGTCTATTTTGTATGTATACTTACGCCAAATATTGCGGGTAAACTGCAACTCGCCAAAACGTAGTACCACACTGTCTTCAAAATCTGTCAGGAACATACGTACAAAGCGAATTGATTTAAAATCAGGAATATTACCGATTTTACGGTCGTATTTTTCAATAGGGATACGGAACTGGTACCAGGTTTCATTTCTGGGTGTACCATCTACCAGGTTAATAGTAACAGTTTTTTTATCAACAATAAAGTTTGTACCAATTGCCATTTCTGGTTGGGTAGATGGCTTGATGTCGACTATGTATTGAAAATATTCTTCCGTCTGGTTAAGTGTATTATCACGGTTAAAATCTTCTGCATCGGGGTATAATGTTGCTGCAGATGAAAATGCAGAACCTGTATTGATTGGAGAATTACCCTCAGGATTATTGTAATTTTTGTACCTGCCAATAATACCAAGCCCCGGTTGCTGATCCAGATCATCGCCACGGTAATAATGGTAATTATCCGTTGAAGGATCAAGCAAGGCCTGCCTGTAAGTAATAGAGCCTATTCCAAAATTTGCTGCCAGGTTATTCAGGTAAGCAGTACGTTTTGATACTTCAGCGGTATCATCAAGCCCATCAAAACCTATATCCTGGAATTTTCTGTCATCCGGATCGTTGCTAAATGCATTGGTTACCTGTACGGGATTTGATGGCACCCTTCCCCAGTTTGAATTGCTAACCGGCGAAGGCGCATTTGGTGTAGGTAAACCATTTTCATAAAAACGCTTACCATCCTTTAATATATCTTCTGAAATATTGCCGAGGTTAAAATACAATTTACCGCTGGCTGTACTGGGATAAGTTAAATTTTTGGCCGGGTAGTTAATATACGGATCCTGCATCCAGAATTCGATAAATTCTATATTGGCTGTTTCAAAATCGGTTTGGTCAATACCCCGCATTAATCCACCCCAGCGTGTTTTTGGGTTTTTTAATGTTCCATTTGCATTCACCCCGGCTGCGGCATCGTCATAATTATAAGGCCCCCGTTGTGTTGGAAAGTAAGAAAGGTCAAATGTGGTTAGGAGGCTTTCTCCAAAACCGGTTGTTCTTTGCGGAAATATTTCACGCTGGTAAACTTGGCGTACCCTGGGGTCACTTAATTCAATACGGTTGTCAGAGTATGGATTGTTGGAGCCTTTGTACTGCTGTAATGTTTGTTCTATCTGGTACCAGGCTGTTTTTGCCCTGTTTTTTCCATAATTTATATCATCACTTAAAGCAGCTTCCGGGAAAAGAATATTACCATTCCTGTCTGTAGCCTGGTAAGGAGCAGATGCAAGACCCCAGCTAATAGGTGGAAACCGCAGATCAAAACCAGACTGTGTTCCGTCAAAATCATCAATGTTAATAATCCCCTTTGAACCTTTACCTATCTGTGGCGCATGGCCGGGTTTTAAATAAGCCCCTTCGGCAAATACATTTATGGTAGATGGCACCGTTGTTTTGTAAAAGGGAAGCTTATCAAGTATCTTGGTAAGCCTTGGTATTTCTTTTCTGTAGTTCACATCCAGTCCATACATAGCGTTGCGGATGGGCTCATTGGTACCGCCAGAATTAGCATTATCGTAACTTACTTTAGTGAAGAAAGGCCTTTCGCTTAAACGTACAATGGTACCGCCTATTGATAATTGCTCCTTTGCTGTATTCTTTGCCATATAATCCCATCGAAGCCCCATATAACTTCGTTGCTGTAATCCAAAGCTTGCATTATTCTCGTAGTTTACCTGAACCGGAATGCCCGAATTTATGACTGCTGAATTGGTTATTTTTATTGTCCCCAAATCGTAGTTGATATCATAATCTATGCCCTCTATCAATACCCTGCCACCGGCAGAAACTGAAACAGAACCTTTTGGAATATTATAACCGATGCTGATATCGGATGAGCCGGAAATTTTAGCCGATCCTTTTAAAACAAAGCGGTTAAGATTGGGAAACTGCTGCGCCACTGCTTTTATGGAATCGTACAGGGCATAATACAAACTATCTTTTATACTCGGTAAATTTGGGTTGGTATAAATGCCTGCTGCCAGGTCTCGCCCAAATGGTTCCAGTACCGGGAACATGACCCGGCTGTATTGAGAGTAAACAGTGAAGCCTTCCACATAATCAAATACACCATCCGGCTGTGGATCTAACTGGTTATTTAAACGGTCTAAGTTGATAAGTGAAATGATGGGAGTGCCCTGGTTCTTATCTCCAAATGGAACATAACGTTTCCATCCAAGTCCGGGTTCCTGATATAATACATCCAGCTTAAAATCGGTAGGCGTTAAAGTGCCAAAACCAATAGCATACACATTCTTCAGCATCAGATCCCAGATGGCCAATGTGGGCCTTTGCGATGTAGCTTTTAATAATTTTAAGAACAATACACGCTGCGTAGCCAGGGTACTGTCGGGCGGCAAATCCTGCGAAAATTCACCAACCTGGAAAATTTTTCCGTTGTATGAATATTGATAGGCAACTGCAAGTACCTCATCGGTTTGCAATGGCTGGCTTAAAGAAATAAAGCCTACCTGCCGGTTAAATATATACTGAGATGAATCGAGCTTACGTGCAAATGTTTTTTCAAAATCCTGCACTGGTTGTAAACCCAGGCTTAATAAATTAGAAAAAACAAGCGAGGGATTTCTGTTTCCCGGGTTTGAAATAATGGATGCATATAAAGGATTGCTACCATTGGAAGGAATAGTTGAAGGTGAACCACCTGACTCAGCCAGATTTGTTAAACCCACTACATCTCTGGTTTCGGTGGTAGTTCCATTGCGATTGGTGACCCAAACCTCCAGCCTTAAAATTTGAACGGGTGCAATAATAGCCGGCAATTTTTTCATTACCGTATTGTAATTCTCTTTAAAATACTGCCCCAGTAAAAAGTGGCGGTTCTCTTCATACTCATCTGCCTTTATCTCAAACAACTGTGCTGCTGTACCCCCTGCCAGGTTAGCCGACTGGCGTACCGATTTTTGATTGGCAATTACACCGGTAACAAACAGTTTTCCAAATTGCGCCGTGGCTTTAACACCAAACAATTGCTGAGCACCGGGTATAAGCGTGCTACGGCTTGGAAAAGCAACATTACCCAGTTCAAAGCGTTTAATAATCTCATCATCCAGGCCGGTATAATCAAGTTTCAACTGGTTATCCTGACCAAAATTGGCTAACGTGTTATAGTTGATAGGGAATTTTAATTTACCTCCAATATCAGCATTTACATTTACCTGGGCATTCATGTCAAAGTCAAAACCACCATTCTTCCGGGCCCTTTCCGGCAATGTTGGGTTCTTTATATTCTGACCCTGGTAACCTGCCGTTAAATCCACATTTCCCTGCGGGGTTATGTTTATTTTACCGTTACCAAATAGCCGGTTGAACAAATTATCATACAGTGATAATTTCGGTTTTATACGGCCGCGGTTTAGAATGCTCATTAAATTGGAGCGCTTTTGAAAATATTCTGTTTCGGCCTTCTTGCCCTTTATTTGCCAGTATTCATCAAAACTGTAGGTGGTTGTGGTGCGGTAATATTTTGAGCCTATTTTTTCGTAAACGATATAGCGGCGGGTTACGGGGTCGTAAACCACTGAATCCTTAATGTTTGAAGGGGTTTTCAAATCCAGGGTTCTGTTATTGCCGCTTCCGAAGAAGTCGCCACGGCGGTCCCTGATGGGATACTTCAGGCTATCACCGTAATTGGGTACAACGGTATCTCCTTTATTAATTTTGCTTTCGTAATGATATGGGCTGGCCTTAACAGTAAATGCCTGCATAACAAACAGGGTTACCGCCAATAGTCCACAGCCAAACAGTCTAAAGTTTTGTTTTCTAATAAGCAACATCCAGTAAATCGATTAACGTAGCGTTCTTGTCAAATGGCTTTTAGGGCTTTTTTAATTAAGTCTTCTAATCCTGTTATGGGCGGTTCGGCACGGATAATTTTTTGGATAGCATTTTCTGCCTGTGTTCTGGAGATTCCAAGAGCAGTTAATGCATTTAACGCATCTGTTTCCAAACTATTGCCCAGATGTACAGAAACATTTGCGTCCAATGAATTTTTGCCCAATTTATCTTTTAATTCCAGTACAAGTCTTTCAGCTGTCTTTTTTCCTATTCCTTTGACACTCTCCAGCAGCTTTATGTTGCTTTGCACTATTGCCAAACTCACTTCTTCGGGTTTTAAGGCCGATAACATCATACGGGCAGTGGCAGCACCAACGCCCGATACGCCGGTCAAAAGCACAAACATATCCTTTTCCTGCTTATCAAAAAAACCAAATAATACATGGGCATCTTCCTTAACCTGAAGATGGGTAAATAGCTTACCAGCTTCCAGGTTTTGTATATGCGAAAATGTATTCAGGCTGATATTAACTTCATACCCAACACCATTAACATCTACATAAACCTGTGCCGGGCTTTTATACGTAAACTTTCCTTGCAAATATGCGTACATAGTTAATATAAAGTCGGTAGCGAAAATAAGGGTTTTTTATGAGCCGCAACCGTTAAATAACAACTAATGCCATCTTTAGCTAATAAGGAGGCATTTGAAGAATACCTTTAAGTATAAGTTGGCCTTATTCCGATTGGAAATTGTATTGGATTCTTTACTGTTACAATCTGCATAATGTTTTTATGTATTTTTACCCATAGTTATTAAATTAAAGTTAATTCAGTAAAAAAGCGACTTCATGCGAAAAATACATGCAGGCATTACGGCCGTTGGCGGATATGTACCCGAGTACAGGCTTACCAATGCAGAGCTGGAAACAATGGTAGATACCAATGATGAATGGATACGCACCCGTACGGGGATTAGCGAACGCCGGATTTTAAAAGAGGAAGGCAAAGGCAGCAGCGACCTGGCAGTACCGGCCGTACTGGAGCTTTGTAAAAAACGAGGTATCAGCCCCACTGAAATAGAGTGTATGATTTGTGCCACGGTTACACCAGATATGGTTTTTCCGGCAACTGCCAATATTATTTGCGATAAGATAGGCGCAACCAATGCTTTTAGTTTCGACGTAATGGCAGCCTGCTCAGGCTTTTTATATGCTGTAACCACGGCTGCGGCATTTATTGAAAGCGGCAGGTATAAAAATGTGGTAGTGGTAGGGGTAGATAAAATGAGCAGCATTATTGACTACAGCGACCGGGCCACCTGTATTATTTTTGGTGATGGCGCCGGTGCCATTTTAGTGGAAGCAGTTGAAGAAGGCCTGGGTGTAAAAGACAGTATTTTAAAAAGCGATGGCAGCGGTAGTAAGTTTTTGCACATGAAGGCTGGTGGATCGGTAAAACCCAGTACCGTTGAAACCGTTTTGGCAAAAGAACATTTTGTGTACCAGGAAGGGCAATCGGTTTTTAAGTTTGCCGTAAAGGGTATGGCCGATGTGAGTTTTGAATTGATGGAACGAAACAATTTAACTGCCGATGATATTGCCTGGCTGGTGCCACACCAGGCCAACCTGCGTATTATTGACGCCACAGCCAGCCGCATGGGATTGCCCAAAGAAAAAGTAATGATCAATATTCAGAAATATGGCAACACCACAGCCGGCACCCTACCCTTGTGCTTATGGGAATGGGAAAAACAACTGAAAAAAGGTGACAATTTAATACTGGCGGCTTTTGGCGGAGGTTTTACTTGGGGGGCTACGTGGGTAAAGTGGGCGTATAATAGTTGATATTTTTTGTTTTATAAGCTGCGTTTTTTCAACATTTACCCATAGATAAAATGTATTTTTTTTAAATACTCAAGCAGCAATTACTGGCTGTTTTACATCTGTACTTATATGATTAAAGTAATAGCACTTTTACTGGGTATTTTATTTTTTTGTAATTGTGATGCTCAGATTTATGTAGAACCTATTGTGGGGTTTCAGAAAGATTTGAATAAGGAAAGCAAATTGAAACAAATAAATTCAGCACTAAATATTAGCTGGAAAGTTGGGCGTACGTTGGAAGTGATTTTGCAGGTACAACGAAGCTGGCCAATAGCATATAAATCTTCAGACGCTTCATATACCACTAACCCTTCATTGCCGGTATATGCTGCCGCAAATAAAAGTATTTCACCTTCTGCCCTTTCGTTATTGGTAGGTCAACGTCTCAAACTTGCAGGAAGAGCAACCAATAATTCGCTGTTTTTTACTAGTTATCTCGGTGTAAGCAATCAACAAATAAAAGTGGATTACAGCTACGATAAAAATAATTACACCATTCTTAATCCTGATAAAAGCGTAAACGAAACAGGCCTTTATGTGAGTGGCGGTTTAGAATATATGCGGAATCTTAAATTCGGTAGAGTTTTTGCTCAACTATTGGCTGGCGGCTTTATTCATGAAGATATTAATTACCCCAACTCTTTTTATTTTTTAGTGCCACTTTCAATTAATGTTGGTTACTCAATACCTGTTTTTAAAAAGAAGAAACATGAAAAATAACAATTTGCTTTTTTTTGCTTTGCTGTTTTTTTTCAGCAGCACCCTGTTTAGCTGTACTCAAACCGAATTTTACGCCGATTCACAGGCTGATGGGCTTGGCATATTTTCAAACACGGGTAATAACTTAATGTCGGGCTATATTCAAAATGAGCCGTGGCGAACAAGAGATCGAAAAACAGGGGGGTTTTTAGGTAGTCCAACCTTTGAATTAAACATAAGAAAGCAAGTTACCAGCGGCTCGTTGGATAATTTAATTTTTACCTGGTATGTTAACCCCACTGCAAATAATACACTTAACGGAGATATTAGTTTAGTACTGGCTATTCCTAAAGTTTTTGGATACAAAGAATTATCTGCTCTTAAAGGGCAGCGGGTGGCATTGGATACATTAAATGGATACTTTACTTTTTCCACACCCCTTACAAATCTCATCAAAGGAACCGGTAACATATTCTTTCACGACATTCAGATTGATTCTATAAGTCCCAATAATTTTACAGGCCGCATGTCGGGTTTACTGGATGCAAAATTTGGCAGCAGTTCCATCCTGAAAAATGGCAGGTTTGATCATAATATAGCAGCAGCGCAAATTCAGTTTTAAAAATATTATTTTAGGCTGGCATCCTTGTTTCTTTATTTTCAGATGTTTTGGTTTTAGGCATAACAAAACTCATCATGTTACAGAAATTAGACGAATACTGTGTACTATTTAGTAGTTTTGAATCTAATTAAAGCATACCATGAAAAAAATTATACTCCTCATTTTTATCGCATTATTTGTTGCAAAAGCCGATAGCTACGCCCAATTCTCAAAATACATCATCCGCTTAAAAGATAAAGGCACCAACCCTTTTTCTATCAGTAATCCATCGGCTTATTTAACCGCACGTTCTATTAGCCGCAGAACAAGATATGGTATCGCCATAGACTCAACTGATCTGCCCATTACTCCAAGGTACATTGACAGTATCCGCATGGCTGGTGCAGTAACCATTCTTAATACATCCAAATGGCTTAACCAGGTATTGATACAAACCACCGACGCTGCTGCACTCACTAAAATAAACGGGTTTCCCTTTGTATTAAGCTCGGGCCCAATGGCTCCATTCAGCAATTTGAATGATAAACCGGTTAATAAAAAATTAGATGCCGAATTTACACAGGCACCGGAGCCTACAACATCCAATACCATTGCAGCCGACTATTACAGTTATGGCGCAAGTTATGGACAGGTTCGATTGCACAACGGCGAGTTTTTACACAACCGTGGTTTTCGTGGGCAGGGTATGCACATGGCAGTTTTAGACGCCGGTTTTTTCAATTATTTAACCCTGCCAACATTTGATAGTGTGAGAAACAGTGGACAAATTTTAGGCACCTGGGATTTTGTTACCGGCAATGCCAGTGTAAATGAGGATAACGCTCATGGTACGCAATGCCTGAGCACCATTGCAGCCAATATGCCCGGCACTTTTATGGGTACCGCACCCAAAACTTCTTTTTATTTATACCGTACCGAAGATGTAGCATCAGAATACCCCATTGAAGAACAAAACTGGGTGGCCGGTATTGAAAGAGCCGATAGTTTGGGTATTGATATTTCTTCCACTTCTCTAGGTTACTTTACTTTTGATAACCCTTCATTCAATTATACCTATGCCAATATGGATGGCAATACAACCCTTAGTGCAAGAGGTGCCGATTTTGCCGCAAAAAAAGGAATACTTTGTGTTTTTGCTGCGGGTAACGAAGGCAATGGCTCCTGGCATTTTATTATTACGCCCTCCGATGCTGATAGTGTAATGGCTGTTGGCGCCGTAAATACCAGCGGCGTTGTAGGTGGTTTCAGCAGTTACGGCCCAAGCAGCGACGGACAAATTAAACCCTCTGTTGCAGCCGTGGGTGTTGGTGCTACTATTGCCAATCCATCAACGGGCCAGCCGGGCTTTGGCAGCGGTACATCATTTGCCTGTCCCAATATGGCCGGGCTCACTACCTGTTTATGGCAGGCTTTTCCTGAAGTAAACAATATGCGTATCATTAGTGTGATGCAGGAATCGGCTACCAGAGCAAACAATCCCGACGACCGGGTTGGTTACGGAATACCCGATATGAAAAAAGCTTTTGTAAAACTCATTAAGCAATTATATACCCAACAACCTGCTGTGGCAAACTGTGCAGTCACTTTACAATGGACTGCCAAAACAGATTCTGTTATCAGCATTGTAGTGGAAAGAAAATTACCGGCAGCAGCATACACAACCATCAGCACACAAACTTCAACAGGTGCATTTCAGTCAAGAAATTTTACGTACACAGATGACCTGAGAAGTTTTCCCGCAACCGGCATCTGGTATCGTTTTAAAATGAACATTGCTGCCGATACCAGTTTCTATTTAGATTCAATACTAGTTAATTTTACGCCAAGGCCAAATTTGGGTGCTGATAAAAATGCAAGCGCCTGCACTGGCAATACTGTTAATCTTACCACACAATTTACAACTGCCGGTTTAACTACAAACTGGACACTCGGTGGAAACTCTGTTGCAAATCCCACTGCAGTTTCAACTGCCGGCGCATATCAATTAATTGCTGCCAACAACAGCGGCTGCGCAGATACTGCCATTGTAAATGTCACCATGAATGCAAAGCCTGCTTTAGGTGCCGACCAGGCTATAACAAAATGCACAGACAGTACTAAAAACCTGACGACACTATTTTCAACGGCTGGCTTAACAACCAGCTGGACCATAGGCGGAAACGCCGTTGCAAACCCTGCAGCAGTAAGTGCTGCAGGCGTTTACCAATTGATTGCCACAAACAGTTTTGGCTGTGCCGATACTGCTTTGGTAACCATTACCAACAATCAGCAATTGTGCCCGATAAATCCTCCGCCACCGGTACCATTACCTGACCAAATTACCATCAGCCCTAACCCGGTAAAAGATAATCTTTCGGTTTTGGTGGTGAGAACTGCTGCAGTAAAAGTTGGAATCACTATTCATAATTCAGCCGGCCAGATAGTTTACAATTCAACAAATCAGCAGGTTGCCGGGCCAAATACCTACAGCATTCCCATGAAAAAAATGGGCGGCGGTATTTATTTTGTTACCGTAAGACTGAATGACAAAAAAGAAAAAGTGAAGAAAATAATGCGACAGTAATTTTATTGCTTTTTAAAAACAGCTACAAACATAGAGTCTGCTTTTTTATCATAACCTTTTAATAATTCCATCTGCAGCAATTGCAGGTGGAATTTTTCTTTGATGAAGGTTACCATGTCTTCATTTTCATTTTTAAAAACAGAACAGGTAATGTAGATAAATGTGCCGCCCTGTTGTACATGTGGAATAACGTTACTTACAATTTGCTGTTGCATGGCCACATACACATCAATTGTTTTCCTTTTTAAATAATATAATTGCTCCGGTGTACGGCTCCAGGTGCCGCTGCCGGTGCAGGGGGCATCGCAAATTATAATGTTGAATGTTGAATATGGAATGTCGAATGTGTTTTCGGCAAGATCAGCAATAAATGATTTATAGTTACTGATGCCGGCAGTTTCAAATCTTGTTTTAAGGTTTGATAAAATACTTTCTCTGATATCGGAAACTGTCAATTCTATTTCTCTATTTAAAATATCGTATGCTAAAATTGATTTACCGCCGCTGGCAGCGCAGCAATCCCAAACGTAAGCTGGTTGCGGGATAGCAGATGGCGGTTCTTTAAGAAAATTCAAAACCTGCTGCGAACTGTAGTCCTGTATAATTGCTTCCTTATCAATTTCAAGCACGGTATCAACCTTTGTAGAATTGGGCAAAGCAATACATTCATCGTTTACCATCTCAAATCCAATCCCGGCATCCAGCAATTTTTTTGTAACGATATTTTTTTTATCTGGCCTTATCCTTAAAAATAAATCAGGCTGATAAAAAAAAGAATACCTGAAAAGTTCCGCATCAATACCTGCACTTAATTCTTCTGCCCAGGGAAATACATCTTCAAGTGTAAAGTCTGCAACCAGCATTTTTTCTGCAAGTGGCTTTGTAATAATTTCATTCCATTCCGGTTTATGAAATTGCAAAAAATCACTGCTTGTTTTTTCACATAAAAAAGTGGCTACAATTATTTTTTCTTCAACCGGTAATTGCGGTATGGCTTTACCCAGGCGGTAAAAATTATAACAGAGTGCTGCAATTTGCTTCCTGTCCTTGCCCCCGTATTTTTTATTTGCGTTAAAATATTTTTTTAAAAAAATGGCAAAGGGCACTTCTCCCCGATACGAATCAATAATTGCTTTTGCAGAATTTAAATAGGAGTGATAACGCATATTTTTTTGCCGGGAAGTCGGGAAATTATTTTTAAACCACTGAGCTAGTCAGTTCAAGAAGCAAAAAATCTTATCGTCTTTCCGACTTACCGGTTAATTTTATAATTCCAGTAAACTCTTAACCGGGTCTTTACCAAACAGCATCAATGCCGGATTCTCAAGCAATTCCTTCACCCTTACCAAAAATCCAACCGATTCTCTGCCATCAATAATACGGTGATCGTAACTAAGTGCCAAGTACATCATAGGTCTTATAACTACCTGTCCGTTTACTGCCATGGGCCTCTCCAAAATATTATGCATTCCTAAAATGGCACTTTGCGGAATATTGATAATCGGCGTACTCATCATCGAACCAAAAACACCACCATTAGTAATGGTGAAAGTTCCACCGGTCATTTCTTCAATCGTTAATTTATTGTCTTTTGCTTTGGTAGCCAGTTCTATTACTTTAGCTTCAATACCTGCCATGCTCAAACTTTCGGCATTGCGTATAACAGGCACCACCAGGCCTTTGGGGGCACTTACAGCAATAGATATATCGCAGTAATCGTGGTAAATAATGTTTTCTCCGTTAATGTATGCGTTAACAGATGGCCACTCCTGTAATGCAAATGTGCAGGCCTTAGTAAAGAAACTCATAAAGCCCAGGTTAACCCCGTGCAGCTCTTTAAATTTATCCTTGTATTTTTTTCGGATGTCCATGATGGCGCTCATATCCACTTCATTAAACGTGGTAAGCATGGCAGTAGTATTTTTCGCCTCTACCAAACGCCTGCTGATAGTTTTACGCAGGTTGCTCATTTTCTGTTCACGCTCATTTCTTTCAAATAAAACAGTACCGGGTTTTGTGCCAGGATTATTCAACGCATCCATTACATCCTGCTTCATAATTCTTCCGTTACTGCCCGAAGCGGTTACGGCTTTTACATCTACTTTTTTATCGGCAATAATGGCCGCTGCAACTGGTGTAGCTTTTACATCCGTTTGGGGTTTGGGGTCCGCCTTCGCTATAGCTTCGGTGGATAAATCTGTTGTTTGTTGTTGAGCTTCAGCTTCTTTAGAACTTTCCGGTGTTCCTTCCTTAACCGGTTCAGCAGGGACTTCGGTATCTTTTGAAGCCTGCTCTAATCCCCCCTTGGGGGGCAGGGGGGCGTCAGTATCAATCGAGCAAACCACATCACCAATATTCAACGTAGCACCTTCCTGGGCAATAATTTTTATTGCTCCTGCCTGCTCGGCATTCAGTTCAAAAGTGGCTTTTTCACTTTCCAGTTCGGCAATTACTTCATCGCGGTTGGCCCATTCGCCATCTTTTTTATGCCATTTAACCAGGGTTACTTCACTGATACTCTCACCTACTGTAGGAACTTTTATTTCAATTGACATTTACGTTAATTTATTGTTGTGCAAATTTCGGGGAAAATAAAGGATTATTAAAATTGATTTCTGAAGCTATTGGCCGGTATTTTTTTCATTGCCTCATTTACCCCCAAAAAAAAAGCGCTGTTTCCAGGCTGTTCATTAATCACGATAACTCGGGCAAAAAAATTTCAGCCCAGGTATGTCTTTAAAAGTTTGCAACGTGATGCCGTGCGTAACTTGGTAATGGCTTTATCTTTTATCTGCCTTACTCTTTCACGGGTAAGGTTAAAGTGTTCGCCAATATCTTCCAGGCTTAATGCATGATCTACCCCAATACCAAAAAAGAAACGTATCACATCCTTTTGCCGCTCGGTAAGGGTGCTTAAAGAACGGTCTATCTCGGTTTTCAGCGATGCTTTAAAAGCAAGTGCATCATCCGTTTTTTCCGCATTGTGGTTTATCATTACATCAATCAGCGTTCCATCCTCACTATCCGATAATGGCTGATCCATACTTACATGCCTGGCCGCCATACCCAGTGTGGCGGCTATTTCCTCGGGATCCATATCCAGTAAAAAAGCAAGTTCTTCAGGCGTGGGTTCTCTTTCAAACTCCTGCTCAAGTTGCGAATAGGCTTTACTAATGCGGTTGGTTAAACCTACTTTATTTAATGGTAAACGTACAATTCTTGATTGCTCGGCCAATGCCTGCAAAATGCTTTGCCGTATCCACCAAACGGCATACGATATAAATTTAAAGCCACGGGTTTCATCAAAACGTTGCGCTGCTTTTATCAAACCAAGATTTCCTTCATTGATAAGATCGGGTAAAGAAAGCCCTTGGCTCTGGTATTGTTTGGCTACCGATACAACAAAGCGAAGATTTGCTTTGGTAAGTTTTTCAAGAGAAAACTGGCAACCCTGTTTTATTTTAATCGCAAGTTTAACTTCTTCTTCCGGAGAAATTAATTCCACCTTACCAATCTCCTGCAGATATTTTTCTAAACTCTGACTCTCACGATTTGTGATGGACTTAGTGATTTTTAGCTGACGCATACTCATAAGCCGAGGATTTAATTTGGTTGTTTTGGAAAAAATCTGGGTTAAGAAGATGTTAAAAACTATTCTTTTTATTAACGTAAATTATACTATTTAGTATACGTTTCCAAAAAAAAAATTCTAAATCACTGGATTTCAAAGTCTTAAAAGCCAATCTGTTTAACATTTCACCAAATAAATAAAACAAAAAAAAGTAAATAAATAATTTGTACTGTGGATTATTTTGTTATTATTGCATGAACACAATGATCTTTAAATAAAAAGAATGAGTAAGAAAGTTTTATATACACTGGAATACCCCGTAAGATGCTCTCCGGGTATCTTGTACGAATTTTTAAGAACGCCTGCCGGTATTCAGGAATGGTTTGCAGATAAAGTTGATGAACGTGATGGCAAGTTTAGTTTTTCTTGGAATGGCACTGAAGAGAAAGGAGAATTAATTGACAGCGAAGAAGATAAATTTGTTCGCTTTCGCTGGGATAATATGACCAAGGACGAATACTTTGAGTGGCGCATAGAAAAATCAGAAGTTACCAATCAAACCATTTTGGTCATCAGCGACTTTGCTGAGAAAAAAGAAATTAAAGACCAGAGCCAGTTATGGGAATACCAGGTGAAGGATTTGTTTCACCGCCTGGGCAGTTAATCCTTCAGCATTGTTATTAATTCTGTAAAAGCTTCGTCAAACAGTGATGGAATATTGTTCCATGACTGTAAGGGAAACTTTATGGCTAGTTTAATAAACGTCTTTTCATTAATAATCTTTCGCAGTTTATCCTTTTGCAAATCTTTTATGTCGGCATAGTTATCAGCATCAAAACTATGCTGCCACTGGCTTTCGTGAATGCAGATAAAAACATCCTGCTGTACGGCCCCAACATTTTCGGTTATTTGCTGCTGAAACATTTCTTTGTATTTGCCAGATACATGCAATGTGATGCTGAAAAAATTTCCCCACCAGAACATCGTACGCACCGCAAAAATATCATCCGCATCAAAGCATCTCGGGTAATCAAGTAACAGGTATGGTAGTCCCAGATAATTCTCTCCCTTGGCTATTTTTGGTGTAGACCGTACAACCGCATCCGGCAGCCAGTCTTTCTCTTTTTCAATAATGTTTTGCTGCATAACAGATACATCTCCCAATAACCCGTTTACCTTATCTATAATTGTACGTTTAGTTAAAATCCACTGGGTGTTGGTTACCAGTTGCTGTTCATCAGCAGAAAGCGTTAATTTTGAAAAAGGATTCATCGGCATAAATTACTACAATTAATTTTTATTACAGTTACTGCACTGCATGATAAAGAAATTAGACAAACTTATTCTTAAATCTTTTATCGGTCCGTTTATCATAACGTTCTTCATCGCTTTTTTTGTGCTGATGATGCAGGGCCTTTGGAAATACCTGGATGACCTGGTAGGCAAAGGACTGGATTTTATCACCATCGGCAAATTTCTCTGGTACGTAAGTGCTTCTATGCTTACGCTGGCCATGCCTATCGCAATTCTCATTTCCTCCATCATGACCTTTGGCAACCTGGGCGAAAGTTTTGAACTGGTTGCTATTAAATCTGCCGGCATTTCACTGCTGCGGTTCATGCGTCCGTTAATTTGGGTAGCCATATTCTTCTGCGGTATCACTTTTATGTTTGCCAATTATGTAATACCCTATGCCAATTTAAAATTTGTAGCACTGTACAATGATATTTTTTATAAGAAGCCCGCATTCGACCTTAAGGAAGGCGTTTTTTTTACCTACATCCCAAACTATGCCATTAAAGCCGGTAAAAAAGATCCAGATGGAAAAACCATTCATGATGTTTTAGTTTACGATCAAACCAACCCGCTGCAAAACAATACCATTATTGCCGAAACCGGTGTAATGGCCATTTCGGCAGATAAGAAGTTTCTTGAATTCAATTTGAAGAACGGTTACCGCTACCAGGAAAATGGAACCGTGTACGACAGCACCAATGAGTACATCAGGCTTGGTTTCAGTACTTTTAAAAAACTGTTCGATTTAAGCGCCTTGCAAAAACAAACCACCAACGACAGTGTTTACCGCAATAATTTTAAAATGCTGAGTGCAGGGCAAATCAACCGGCAGCTTGATACTTTGTATAAAATCAACGACAGCGCTCTTTCAAAAATGAACAGGGCCATCGCATTCACCTTGCCCTATATTGCCAAACAAGACAGTTCAAAAAAGAATGAACCCGTCATTAAAACCAAATATAACCGATTCGATTCCATTATACCCGATTCGGCCCGATTTCAGGTTTATAATGCAGCCATTAGCATGGCCAATAATTTAAAATACAATATTGAAAATTCGGGTAATGAAATAATGGCCCGCAAAGACGAAATAAAGTATCATAAAATAGAGTGGCACCGCAAGTTTTCTTTATCTATGGCATGTTTTGTATTGTTTTTTATAGGAGCACCGCTGGGTTCCATCATACGCAAAGGGGGCCTCGGTATGCCCCTCGTTGTAGCTATTGTCTTCTTTTTACTTTTTCACCTGCTCAATATGTTTGGCGAAAAATTTGTAAAAGAAGCTATTTTGCCGCCATACATCGGTATGTGGCTTGCAGTAATTGTACTAACACCTGTTGGTGCTTTTCTTACCTATAAAGCCACGCACGATTCGCAGCTTTTTAATAAAGAGCTTTACAACAAGGCTTTTAAAAAATTAAAAAATCTTTTTACTAAAAACAAACAACAACTAATTACGTAAAATATTTTTTATGACAACGCCAAACAAAACTAACCGCAGAACATTTATTTCTCAAACTGTAAAAGGCGGATTGGCAGTTACCGTTGGCCTTAGTGCTGCAGCCCCCTTATTACAATCTTTTACAACAAAAGAAAATACAATTGCAACAAATTTTAAAACCGGTTTCGATCAGCAGCCATTGCCCTATCCATACAATGCCCTGGAAGATGTAATTGATGCCATGACCATGGAAATACATTACAGCAAACATGCAGCAGCCTATTCTAAAAATTTAAAAGATGCTGTGGCTGCCGAAAAAGTAGATGTTACAACGTCGCTGGAAGATGTACTTGCAAATGTTTCTAAATACTCTGCCAAAATGCGCAACAATGGTGGCGGACATTATAACCACGAAATGTTCTGGCAATGCATGCGCCCTAAAACAGAAAATAATAGGCCAACCGGCAAATTAATGGAAGCCATAGAAAAGCAATTCTTCTCTTTCGATAATTTTAAAAAACAATTTGCCGAATTTGGCAAGAACCGCTTTGGAAGTGGCTGGGCCTGGCTTTATATTAACAAGGATAATTTAATTACGATAGGCTCAACAACCAACCAGGATAACCCGCTGATGGATATTGCCGAAATAAAAGGTTTTCCTTTACTGGGGCTTGATGTGTGGGAACATGCCTACTATTTAAAGTACCAAAACAAAAGAGCCGATTATATTGAAGCCTGGTGGAAAGTAGTGAATTGGGATTATGTGCAGCAGCGTATGGACAGTTATAAAATGTAACCAATAAACATTTGTATGAAAAAACTACTGCTCCCCTTTTTCTTTTTGGGTACTGTTGCCATGATGCTTGTGATGGCCAAAACCGGTGCCATTTTAAAAACAGCAGAAGCACCCATGGGTATCCTCAATTTAGAGTTTGCTTACAACGCCGCAAAAACAACACCCATCATCAACTCCTGGGCAAGCATTAAAAAGGCCGACGTAATAACTGCAGCAAAAAATAATACTTACTGGGATTTTGTATTCCTCTTCTTTTATGCCGGATTTTTATTTTTAGGCTGCAATAAAATTGCAGCAAAAACCACCGGTAGTTTTACAAGGGCAGGCAGGTTAATTGCCAAAGGCGCTTTATGGGCGGGCATTTTAGATATTATTGAAAACGCCGGCATGCTCCTCACACTCAGCAACCAGGGTTCATCAACCATAGCTTTGTGTACAACAATTGTTTCTGTAATTAAATGGGCGCTGGCCATCATCGCCGTGCTGTACACGCTTACCGGGCTGCTGGTATTGGCTTCCCGTAAAATAAAAAGTTGAACCCAGGGTGGAAAGGGTTTTGCCTTCGGCAAAAAAAGGTTTACCACAGAAGCACGGAAACGTATCCCGCAGATTTCGCTGATTTCGCAGAAAAGGTTTTGCCTTCGGCAAAAGGGAGTTGCCACCGATACTTCGACAAGGTCAGTACGCAGATGTACACGGATTAGCGAAATAAAATACTCCTCAGATTTAAATTTTCTTTTCTGCGTAGTTTGTGAAATCTGCGGGACAAAAAAAATCCGTGTTAATCTATGAAATCTCCCGAAAAAATCGGGACAGGCTGTGGCAAATAACAAGTTGCGCAGCAACTTTCTTTTATGCTTCCGTGTTGCCACCCATTGCACGGATGTACACGGATTAGCGAAATAAAATACTCCTCAGATTTAAATTTTCTTTTCTGCGTAGTTTGCGAAATCTGCGGGACAAAAAAATCCGTGTTAATCCGTGAAATCCGTAGTTCCCACAATGGACTCAGCCTTTGTGTTAGACAGAACCAAGTGCGATCCAGCTAAAACAAAGGCTGATAAATTGACAAAAACAATCTGATGCAAATCTAATAGCACGCTGCATCAATCAAACCATTAAACTCTTAAAATTTTGTGAAAATTTTTTAACCTCAAAAAATACTATTTTCGTTATTGGTCTGACGCCTCGTCAGACCAATAAAATCATTCATCATTCATAATCACCTATATGCAAGTTTGGAAAGATTACCAGGAAAAAAATAAAGACCGTTTTTTAGAAGAACTCCTCGCCCTGTTACGCATACCCAGCGTGAGTGCAAGGAGTGAGCATGCCCCCGACATGGTTGCCTGCGCCGAAGCCGTAAAGCAACGCCTGCTTGAAGCCGGTGTTGACAAAGCCGAGATACACCCAACCGCCGGCCACCCCATTGTGTATGCCGAAAAGATTGTTGACCCCGGCAAACCAACCGTACTGGTGTATGGCCATTACGATGTGCAGCCCGCCGATCCCTTAGAGCTTTGGAAAAGCGGACCCTTTGACCCCGTAATTGTTGACGACAAAATTTTTGCCCGTGGCAGTTGCGATGATAAAGGCCAG
>Ga0209181_10003751_pt1 | contig 23118 bp, 22 predicted proteins | sample MAT05_FD_187208 | JGI IMG/M metagenome (GOLD analysis project Ga0209181, IMG submission 187208) | Freshwater microbial communities from Lake Fryxell liftoff mats and glacier meltwater in Antarctica - MAT-05 (SPAdes) (version 2) | ecosystem: Environmental > Aquatic > Freshwater > Ice > Liftoff...
TGGCGGGAAGCATCCCACCGGGGTGGCCAGACGACAGCGGCCAGACACAAGCAGGGCTCATCGGTCGAGGCGGAAGTCGTGGGCGAATGCGCCGAAGAGCCCCGGGGCGTTTGGTGCTAGGAGCGTCGGGAGGGAGCGGGCATCATGAATCTCGAACTCCATGTCCCGACATCTGAGGCTTCGCGTGGAGAGAAGGAAGCGTCTCCTTCGCTACTCTCGAAGAAGCTGGCACGCTCCACTGCGAGGCCGTCGTTGATGATGTTTGGAGCCCGCATCTTGAAGCCGAGCGAGCTATCCGGGTTCCCTTCAGGGTCGCAGGTGGTGACAGCGTCGAGATCGCTCGCATCTCTGATGGAGTTATTTTCAAGCTGGGCGCGCTCGGATTATGCCTGCTCGTCTTCGAGGTCTGGGTGGACAAACATGCTGTTTTGCAGGCCGGTCTGACGTTCGTGCCGCACCAGGGCTTCGTCATACCGGCCATCCTGAAGGCAGGCGGCGCCCTTCGTCCTCCCGCAGAACTTCGAATGACAGCGCGGCCCGCGTGACGAATGGGTCAGCCGATCCCGGAACCGGCTGTCACGACGCCTGCGATGATCTCGCCCAGGCTCCCCCGACGAACCGCGACCAAAGCCGCGCCCAGGAACCGCAAGGGACCTGGGCGCGCGTCGCGGAGGCGCCCAACGACAGCTTGATCTACATCCCCTTCCGGGAGACCAGGCGCGCGTTCCTCTCGATCTCGTACTTCGTCGCCACCACCAGCGCTGTCGACGTGTGGTCGCGCACCCGCAGCACCCGCAGCTCGGCGTAGGTTTCGTCGGGCAACCGATCGTTGTCGACGCCGAACTTCATGGGATCGACCTTGGCGAACCGATCGTCTTCAACCCGGGGCCGCACCACTGCTTGCGAGCCGGCGCCCTTGATGTTCTGGATCCAGCGGTCCCCGCGGCGGATCGCGAAGAAGCGCTGGCCTTGCTTCACGCCTTCTTTCTCGCCCTTGTCGAGGAACACTATCTGGTGCTGTACGTAGACCTGGTTCGGGTACAGCGAGGCGATGATGTTGGCGTCGATGTCTTCGTCGGCCGGCACGGGCGGCACTACGTCGAACTTGCGGCCGACCGGGCCCACCTTCACGCCGCGCTCGATCACGTCGAGTGACTCGATGATCTTCGCCCGCACCATCCGCGACTTGGGGTTGTAGCGATCGATCTTCACCGTCCCGCGGATCGAGACGAGCTCGCCCTTGGTGTTCTCGGTCTCGACCGTTCGAATCGGGCGGAACAGCGTCAGCTCGTCGCCGACCTGCACGTCGTGGCCCTCGCCGAGCTGGAGGTAGACCTCGTCGCCGTCGGTGAGCATCAGTTTGTCGTCGGGGGCGCCGACGAGCTCGCCCCAGGTGTCGTCGTTGCGATCGTCGACCCAGCCGGTGTCGCGGAGGAAGACCGTCTGCGGCGGCACGGCCGAGTGCGACTTCATGAACCCGATGTTCCCGACCTGGGCGCCCTCCGAACCGTCGCGCAAGCGCACGCGATCGCCGGGGTAGATCCAGTGCGGGTTCTGGATCTGGGCGTTGTACGACCAGAGCTTCGGCCACTGGTAGGGGTTCTGGTAGTAGCGCCCCGCGATCTCCCAGAGCGTGTCGCCGCGGCGCACGGTGTGGCCGTCGGGGACCGACTGCCCCTCGACGACGTAGCTCCCGTTCGCCGTGCCGCGGTACGACGAGGGACCGGTGCTCCCGCGGTTGTTATCGAACGAGTCGCCCTTGTTGATGTCGGTGACCGCGTGCGAGCTCGAGCCGAGGTGCGCGTCAGGATCGAACCCCGCGGCCGGGAGCGCGCCCGGGTACCCGGTCGCGCCCGGCACTTGCACGATGGTGACGGCGGGCCCCGGCGCTGCGCCGTTGCCGTCGCCCGCGGGCGCGGCCGGCGGGTCTTGCGCCCACGCGGATCCGGCGGTCGCCGCCACGAGCGCGAGGGCCTGGAGGGAGATCGAGATGGTGACGGTCACAAACTTCATGGCTTCTTCTTCTCGTTCTTCTCGCTGCCAGGCTTCTTCTTCGGCTTGGGGCCGCGATCGACGATCGACTTGATGCTGTGATCGACGACCGATCCGCTCGCACCCTCGGCGCGGACCGTGGGGCGAGGCGTGTCGGCGTCGGTGTCGTCGGTGGTGTCGGCGTCGGCCTCCGGCGTGAGGCGAACGACGTCGAGATCCGGGCGATCCGGATCGATCGGCTTCGTCGTCTGCGGCGACGCGAAGGGCGCCTCGCCGCCGCTTCGAAGCGCGCCGCGCGTGATCTCCAGCGCGTCGAGGCGCTCCTGCGTTCGCGCTTGATCGGAGCGCAGCTTCGCCAGATCACTGCGCAGCGCCGACAGCTCTTTGTCGGTCGCGTCGCGCGCGCCCGCGCACGACACCAGGCACGGCGCGGCGATCAGGACGGCCAAAGCGAACGCTCCGCACCTCATGCCGGCGAGCCTAGTCCGATGGTCGGGCGCTGGCCAAATCTCCGCCGGGATGGCGCGGGTTATCTGCTAGCGTCGCCGCGCTTCAGGGGGTAGTCCCCGGCCTCGACGAGGAACTATGGCGAACGCGCGATTCACAATCCCCCTCCTCTTCACGCTCCTCGCGACCACGCTCGCGGTAGGCGCCGGCAGCTCGCTCGCCGGCTGCGGCGGCGGGTCGAGCAGCACCAGCGGCGACGGCGGCGGCGGCGGGTCGAGCAGCAGCGGATCGAGCAGTGGCACGTGCGGCCTCGGCGCCGACGGCTGCTTCGACTACAGCGCCGCCTGCTTCAAGGCCGACGCTCCCGTGGTCAGCTTCAAGACCGACGTGCTCCCGATCCTCCGCACCTCGTGCGGCCTGTCGAGCTCTTGCCACAACAGCGAGAACGGCCCCGGCGGGCAGCACTACCTCGGCCCGAAGAACTCCGATCCGGCGCCGACCACGGCCCAGATCGCGCACATCTTCGAGCTGTGGATCAACAAGCCCCCGGTGATCAAGGCGGGGATGAACCTGATCACGCCGAGCGATCCCGAGCACAGCTTCTTCATGTACAAGCTCGACGGCTTGAAGTGCTCGAACCTGGCGTGCACCGGCGACGACTGCGGTACGCTCATGCCCCAGGGCGCCACCGAGAAGACGCTCTACGACGCCGACAAGCGCGACACCCTCCGCCGCTGGATCGCGCAGGGAGCAAAGAACGATTGATCGGCCGGCTCACAGGGCGAATCGTCGCTGACAGCGCGGACGGCATGCTCGTCCTCGACGTCAGCGGCGTGGGCTACGAGGTCATGGTCCCGCTCGGGACCGTGGGGCGCCTCGCCGTCGAGGTCGGCGTCGTCACGCTCTTCGTGCACACCCACGTGCGCGAGGACGCCCTGCTTCTTTATGGCTTCGCCACGCTGGAAGACCGCGCCGCGTTCCGGCTGCTCACCGGTATCTCCGCCATCGGGCCGAAGATCGCGATGAGCATCCTCGGCGCGCTCACCGTGGCCGATCTCGCCTCTGCGGTGACCCGCGGCGAGACGACGCGCCTCACGAAAATCCCCGGCGTGGGGAAGAAAACGGCGGAGCGAATCGCCCTCGAGCTCAAGGACAAGCTCGTGGCGTCGAAGGTCGTGGGCGCGACGCCGAGCGCCGCCGCGGCCCCCGCCAACGCCGCCAAGGCCGAGCTGGTGCACGGGGCGCTGACCCGGATGGGCTTCCGCCCCGCGGAGGCGGAGCGAGCCATCGCCTCGCTTGGATCGCGCTTGGAATCGGCTCCGATCGGGGAGCTGGTCCGCGACGCCCTCGCGGTCCTCTCTCGTTAGAAACTTCGAACTGTCGACATCGGGCCACGGGCGCGCCTATGCTCCGGGCGTCTGTTGGCCCTGCCCGTGAGGAGAAGCGGTGATCACCTGCCCGAAGTGCTTCAAGGAGAATCAGGACCATTACAAGTTCTGCCTCGGCTGCGGAGCGGAGCTGCCACGCGACGCGTCCCCGAAGAAGTTCGCGGCGGGGACGCCGCCGCACGGCGTGCCCGCCGTCCGCCCGTCTCCTCAGGGGATCGCGGACGAAGTCACGAGCCAGGGCGCCGGGATAGCGCCGCCGCGCCCGAAGATCGCCGTGGCGGCGACCGTGGCGTCGGCCGTCGCGCCGGTCGCCGCGCCGCCGGCAGCACCGCCGCCTGCGGCCGCGCCGCCGCCCGTCGCGGTGGAGCCGGCGCCGACCGCCGCGCCGGTCACGCCTCCCCCACCGGACAAGCCCGCGGGCGGCGGGGCCAGCACCTCTGCGACCGCGCTCCTCTGCCCGCAGTGCGAACATCCCAACCCCGGGAACAACAAGTTCTGCGCCTCGTGCGGCTTCAAGCTCTCGCGCGCCTCCGGGACCGCGCCGGCCGCCACGCCGATCGCCGCGACCCCTGCGGCGCCGAGCGGCGTGATGCTCACGGCGCTGCGCGCTGACGGCACGGAAGCGGGCTCGTACGCGCTGCCCTCGGGCAACGCCAACATCGGCCGCGACGTCGGCGCGATCTTCGCGGGCGACAGCTACCTCTCGCCGCGCCACGCCACGTTCATGCCGCGCGGCGGGAAGCTCTTCATCCGCGACGAGGGATCGCTCAACGGCGTCTACAAGCGCCTGCGCCGCGACGAGCCCATTGCGATCAACCTCAGCGACGTCTTCCGCATCGGCCAGGAGCTCCTCCGCTTCGAGCCCCTCTCGCCGCTCCCCCCGACGGCGGACAACGTCGAGCGCCTCGGCAGCCCCTCGAAGGGCTACATCGGGCGCATCGCGCTGATCATCGGCCGCGACGCGACGGGCAACGCCTTCCCGCTGCCCGAGGCTGGCATCCACCTCGGCCGCGAGCGCGGCGACGTGCTCTTCCCCGAAGACGGCTACGTGTCCGGCCTCCACTGTCGCCTCGCGCCGGTGAACGGGCAGCTGTACCTGACGGATCTCGGGAGCTCGAACGGCACGTTCGTTCGCATCAACGGCGAGACGGACGTGATCGACGGCGACATCCTTCTCATGGGCCAGCAGCTCTTCCGGATCTCGATGTGAGCCCAAGCGTTACGGGTCCGCTTGCACCAGCACGGACCCGTGACAGATAGAGCCGGCCTCCCTGTTCGGGGGCCGCGCGCCGCGAGCGCGGCGAGGATCAACCCGCAGAGGGATAGAGGAGGGTCGGGATGGAGACCGTGCGCACGATTCGTGTCGTCGCCGCCGTGATCGAGCGCGAGGGCCGCTACCTGATCACCCAGCGCCGCCCCGCCGCGGTGCTCCCGCTGCTCTGGGAGTTCCCGGGCGGCAAGGTCGAAGACACGGAGACGGACGCCGCCGCGCTCAAGCGCGAGGTGCGCCACCGCATCGCCGTCGAGATCGACGCGGGGCAGCTGATCTCCTTCGTTAGCCACCCCTACGAGCGCTACGTCGTCGATCTCTATTTGTACGAGTGTCGGATCACCGGCGGCGAGCTCTCGCCGCTGGCGGTCAACGCGTTCAAGTGGGTGACGAGCGCGGAGTTCGATCAGTACCCGTTCACGCCCGCCGACGAGGCGAGCATGAACAAGCTACTCGGCGTCGGCTAACGCGAGAGCGCTCTCAGCCTCCGCCTCCAGAAAGCATCGTTGTCAGCGCGTGCGTCTCGCGCGCGCCCATGACGCCGAACTGCACGCCCATCCCGGTGGGCTTCCACCACCGCACGATCGACTCGATCCGCACCTCCTGAACGAGCCCGGGGAGCCGCAAGAACACGCGCACCGCGGTGCCGTACGGCAGCGGCTCCGGCGTCTCGATGTACATGCCGCCGAGGCTCACGTCGTGGCACGCGGCCTCGACACGGGGACCTTCACCGAGCTGGAACGCCACGGGTGAGGTGAAATTCTTTCGGGGGTGTTCGCGATGCTCGGTCACAAGATCTCCTTGGCGTGATGCTCTAGGATCTCAAGCATGGCGTCCAGATATCCACAGATCGTTCTCACGGGCTCGGCCGCCACCCCCGTCAAGGAATTGGCAAAACCACGCGGCTGGTCACGCCATCTCGATGGCTGGCAACCAGCGATGCTCACTTTATTGCTCGCTGGCAGCACGGCGGCGCTCGCGATACCGCGATCGGTCGCACCGATTGACATTCCAGAGCCGCGCCTCGACCCGCGTGCTTTGCAGCACATCGCAGAAGAAGACGCGGAGCTCGCCGCGTCGGCGGATCGCGCTCGGCTCGACATCGACGTGCTCAAGCTCGGCACCGTCCTCTTCGCGTATGGCGTCGCCGACGCCTCGAGAGACACCGAGGCGCTCTCCCGCGCGCGGCGCGACGTGCTCGACGCGTCGGTGCGCGCCCTCCGCGTCGGCGTGGCGCCGGTGCTCGCGCTGCGCGCCCACCACCTCCGCAGCTTCCTCGTCGAGATGGCGCGCTACGACGCGACCGGCGAGGAGAGCGACAAGCTCCATCAGGTCGCGGGCGGCATCCTCCATCGCCTCCGCCACAACGGTTGGGTCGACGAGACGCGCCGGCGCCACCGCGTGCTCCCGGACGGGGTGGTGCTCTCCGTCCTCTTCAAAAAACACTGGAACGAGGTCGCGGACGTGCACGGCGCGCCCTTCGAGTCGACGCTCGCCGAGTCGCGCGCCTTCTACCGCTTCCTGATCGCCCACCCCGCGCTGCCCGAGAGCGCGGGCTCCCCGGCGCTGTTCGAGGCCCGCGCCGCCATCACCGGGCAGTACCGGCTGAAGAAGCTCGATGAGCTCTCCGCGCTCGACCACGACTACCCCGTCCAGCTCGCGCGCGGCGTGGTCTACTTCCAGCTCGGCCGCTTCCCGCTCGCGGTCGAGGCCTTCCGCCGTTACCTGGAGGGCACGCCCGACGGGCCCTACGCCCTCCGCGCCCAGAACTACCTCCGCGCCGCGCTGGGCCGCAGCCGCGACGAACCGTGAACGAAGAGACGACGATGTTGACGACCGAGCCCAGCGCAGCCCACCCCGTGACGACGTTGCCCGATCATGTCCGCGCGCTCCCCGAGCTCGACCTCGCCTGGCGCGCCCCCTCGGCCGGCGATCGGCTCATGGCCGTGCGCCGCGCCGCGCCGCGCCTGCGCGCGCGCATCCTCGAGAGCGGCCGCGTCACCTGCGCGCGCACGTTCGACATCTCTCCCCTGCCCTACCCGACGCGGTTCGCCTTCGACGGCGCCGCGCGCACGCCCATCCCCTACGTGGTGATGACCAACCGCTGCAACCTGCTCCAGTTCGAAACGAGCGCCGGCCTGAAGACGCTACTCTTCAACCCGACCGACGCCGCGCGCAGCGCCAAGACGCCGTTCTTCGCCGATCTCACCAACCGCCTCGGCCCGACGATCGCCGCGCGCGTCGAGGCCCACCTCCGCCGCCCCACCGCGGTCGAGAGCCTCTTCCACCTCGGCGTGCGCGCCGAGGACGTCGACTACATCGCCTTCGATCACCTCCACACGCAGGACCTCCGCGGCCTCCTCGGCACCCACGCGATCCCCGCCGCGTTCCCCAACGCCAAGCTGCTGATCCAGCGCGCCGAGCTCGCGATCCTGTCGGCGCTCCACCCGTTCCAGCGCCCGTGGTTCATCCCCGACGCCATCGAAGACGTCGCGCTCGATCGTTTCCTCGTTACCGACGAGGATCTCCTCCTCGGCGCGGGCGTGGCCCTGGTGCGCACGCCCGGCCACACCGCGGGCAACTGGTCGCTGGTGATCCACACCGACCGCGGCGTGTGGGCCGTGAGCGAGAACGGCATCGCCTGCGACTCCTACGCTCCTGAGGCGAGCAAGATCCCCGGCGTCCGGCGCTTCGCGGCGAACCACGGGCTGGAGGTCGTCTTGAACTCCAACACCCTCGAAGGCCGGAACGAGCAATACACCTCGATGATCCTGGAGAAGGCGCTCGTCGATCGCTGCCCCGATAACCCGGACTTCTACCAGCACGTCTCCTCGTCGGAGCTGACCGCGAGTCGGCTCACCCCCGGGCTCGCGCCGACCTACCATCATGGTGGGGTGAGCAGCGGCAGCGTGCGGCGCTCCGTTGCCGCGCCGTCCACGCCCTGAGATAACCCGCGCTCTCTCCACCCTGCTTAAAGGTCATCTCATGCTCAAGCCTTCACGCCTCCTCGTCCTCGCGCTCTCGAGCCCCCTCGTGGTGCTCGCCTGCTCCTCGTCGCCCTCTTCGCCCACCGGCAGCGGCGGCGCCGCCACCACCGCCACCACCGGCGCCACGTCGTCCAGCGGCCTGGGCGGCGCGGGAGGCGAAGAAGAGCCGATCACCGTCGGCACGGGCACGGGGATGGGCACGGGATCGGGCGGCGCCTCGTGCGAGCCGCCCGACGTGATCATCGCCCTCGATCGCACCCTGACGATGCACAAGACGCCGTCCGGCGGCGAGCCCATGGACGCGCCGGACTACGCGTCTTCCAAGTGGTATCAAGCGCTCGCGGCGATCAAGGGCCTGGTGACCCCCAAGCTCGACAAGGGCATTCGCTTCGGCCTCGAGATGTGGCCCAAGGATCCCGGCGGCTGCCTCACGCTCACCGAGAAGATCATGAACAAAGCCGCCACCAACCCCAACTGCGAAGACGGGGAGATCCTGGTGCCGCCCGGGCTCGGGACGAGCGCGCAGATCGCCCCTCTCCTCGATCCCAAGACCGCGCATATCTGCACCTCGACCCCGACCGGCAACGCGCTCCTCACCGCCTCGGGCTACCTCAAGGTCAACAAGAAGCCGGGCCGCGGGCAGTACATCATGCTCGTCACCGACGGCGCCGACTGGGACCAGAGCTGCCCGACGCCTGATCCGCTGGTGATCGTGCAGCAGCTCGCCAAGGACGGGATCAAGACGTTCATGGTTGGCTTCTCGGCGACAGGCGACATCCAGCCCGGCGGCACCGGGGCTCCGTTCCTCAACGACATGGCCTGCGCCGGCCTGACGGCCAAGGGCTTCCCCGACGCCTGCATGATGACCGCCGAGGGCTACAAGGCCAAGGACTCGAAGGGGGCGACACTCTACCTCCAGGCGAGCGACGGGGCCGCGCTCACCACCGCGTTCAACGCCATCGCCACGGAGCTCTGCTGCGACTGCGTCAACTGACGTTTGGAGCGGGCGCTTCGCCGAGGAAGAGCGTATGTTCCGCGCTCTTCCTCGACCATGACCACCTTCGTCGCCCTCGACTTCGAAACCGCCGACCGCTTCCGGGACAGCGCCTGCGCGGTGGGCCTGGTCCGCGTCGAGGGTGACCGCATCACCGCGCGGGCCTACGAGCTGATCCGCCCGCCGCGCCGAGCCTTCGAGTTCACCGGCGTTCATGGCATTACCTGGGCGCACGTCGCGGGGAAATCGGGGTTCGCCGACGTCTGGCGCAAGGTAGCGCCGCTGCTCGAAGGGGCCGAGTTCATCGCCGCTCACAACGCGAGCTTCGACCGCTCGGTCCTCGGCGCCGGCTGCGCGCTCACCGGCCTCCTCCCTCCACCGCACCGCTTCGAGTGTACGGTGAAGCTGGCGCGGGACCGCTGGCAGATCCGCCCCACGACGCTCCCCGACGTCTGCCGCCGCCTCGGCCTCGCGCTCAGGCACCATGACGCGCTCAGCGACGCGGAGGCCTGCGCGGGCATCGTCCTGGCCGCGCGGCGTTGACCGAAGGGCCGCCCGCGAAGGCCGCATCCGTGCTACTCGCGGGCGGATGAGCTGGAAAGACGTCCTGTCCGCCACCGCCCTCGAACAGGCGGCGATGATCCGCGCCCGCACGATCTCGAGCGAGGAGCTGGTGCGGCTCTACCTCGGCCGGATCGCGCGGCTGAACCCGGGGCTCAACGCGTTCGTCACCTGCTTCCAGCGCCGCGCTCTCCTCGACGCGCGCCGGAAGGATGGAATGGTGCGCGACGGCAGGCCGCTGCCGACATTTCACGGCGTGCCTATCGGCATCAAAGATCTCAATTTCGTCCGCTTCGCCTGGACGCGCATGGGCTCGCGCGCGACGCTCCCGATCTTCTCCCCCATCGACGACAACACCACAGCCTCGCTGCGCCGCGGCGGGTTCGTCATCCTCGGGAAGCTCGCCACCTCCGAGCTCGGGGCGTTGCCGGTCGTCGAGCCCGATACTCACCCTCCGACGCGCAACCCGTGGAGCCCGAGGCACAGCGCCGGCGGCTCGAGCGGCGGCTCCGGAGCGGCGGTGTCAGCAGGCCTCTTACCGATCGCGCAGGGGTCGGACGGCGGCGGCTCGATCCGTATTCCCTCGGCGCTTTGCCACCTCTATGGCATCAAGCCCTCGCGCGGGCGGGTGCCCAACGCCTTCGGGAAGGCCGATCGCGACATCCTCTATACCTGCGGCCCGATCGCGCGCGGCGTCGAGGACGCGGCCGCGATGCTCGACGTGATGGCCGGCCTCGACGGGGGGCGCCCGCACTGGGCAGCGGCGCCGTCAGGGACCTACCGCGCGCTCCTCGCCGAGCCGCTGAAGCCGCTCAGGATCCGGTTCACCACCAAGAACTCGCTGGTGGAGACGCACCCGGAGATCGCCGCGGCGGTGGAGGGCGCGGCGCGTCTCCTCGGCGACCTAGGGCATCATGTCGAGGAGAGCGCGCTGCCGGAGATGACGCTCGAAGAGTTCCTCCCGCTCTGGCAGCACCTGGTCTCCGACGTGCCCCTGGTTCGCTGGTCGCGCGCGCAGGCGGTCACTCGATGGCTGGCCGAGCCGGGGCGGGCCCGCAACAGAGCGGAGATGCTCTCGCTGCGCCGGACAATCGCCGCGCGCCACCTCCGGAGCTCCAACGAGGTTGACGTGTGGCTCACTCCGACGGTGGGAGTCCTGACCCCCGAGGTCGGGGCGTTCAAGCACCTTCCTCCCGAGGAAGAGTTTCGCGGCGCGGCGGAGCTCGGCGCCTTCACGGCGGCCTTCAACATCACCGGCCAGCCCGCCGCGAGCGTGCCCCTCGGCCTCACCCGCGCCGGCCTGCCCATGGGCCTCCAGGTCGTCGGCCGCGAGCTCGCCGATGACGTGGTGCTGGGCGTCTCGCGGCAGCTCGAAGAGGCGGCGCCGTGGCGCGGGAGGCGAGCGCCGGTGGGGGATGACGCGCTGGATTGATAGCCGTTGACCGGGCGCGGCATCGTCCTGGATGGCGTGGATCCTGTCCGCGCGCCTTGACCTCCGGCCCCGATCGCCGGAGAAGGCTGGCCATGGCCGCCGCGACCCCTTCGAGAGACGAGCTTCACCGACGCTTCACCGAGGTTCGACGCTTCACCGACGCGCTGAGCCGCCCGCTCTCCGCCGAGGACTGCGCGCTCCAGTCGATGCCCGACGCGAGCCCGACCAAGTGGCACCTCGCGCACACGAGCTGGTTCTTCGAGAACTTCGTGCTGCTCCCGCTCGGTGAGGCGCCGTTCAACCCACGCTATGGCTTCCTCTTCAACTCGTATTACGAGGCCGAAGGCCCGCGCCAGGCGCGCCCGCGGCGCGGCCTCCTCTCGCGGCCTTCGCTCGACGAGGTGCGGAGTTATCGCGCCGACGTCGAGCGCCGCGTGCGGTGTGCCCTCGGGGAGATGAGCGAAGGCCGGTTCGCCGGGCTCGCCCCGGTGATCGAGCTCGGCCTCCAGCACGAGCAGCAGCATCAGGAGCTGATCCTCACCGACATCAAGCACGCTCTCGGCGAGAGCCCGCTCCGCCCGGCGTACCGCGAGGACGCGCCTCCCCGTCTCAGCGCGGCCGACCCCGGGCCGATGGGCTGGATCGCCTACGACGAGGGCGCGCGGCAGATTGGCCATGACGGCCCCGGCTTCGCCTTTGACAACGAGGGTCCCCGACACGCCGTCTACCAGCGCGCGTACCTGCTCGCCGATCGCCTGGTGACGTGCGGTGAGTACCAGGCGTTCATCGAGAACGGCGGCTACACCCGGCCGGATCTCTGGCTCTCCGACGGCTGGGCGGCGGTGGCGGCCGAGGGCTGGACGACGCCGCTCTACTGGGCCAAGCGGGGTGACGGCTTCGAGGCCGCGACGCTCGACGGCGTCCGCCCGGTGGACCTGAACGAGCCAGTCTGCCATCTCAGCTACTACGAGGCAGACGCCTTTGCCCGCTGGGCCGGGGCCCGCCTCCCGACCGAGGCAGAGTGGGAGATCGCCGCCGAGGGGGCGCCGATTCAAGGCACCTTCGCCGACGGGCTCGCGCTCCACCCGAGGCCCTCGCCGCCGCCGGATCCCGCGCTCAAGCACCCACGTCAGCTCTTTGGTGATGTGTGGCAATGGACCGCGAGCGCCTATTCGCCGTACCCCGGCTTCCGCCCGCTCGACGGCGCCCTCGGCGAGTACAATGGCAAGTTCATGTGCAATCAGCTCGTGCTCCGCGGCGGCTCGTGCGCATCACCGTCTGCACACCTCCGGGCCTCGTATCGAAACTTCTTCCCTCCGGGAGCAAGATGGCAGTTCAGTGGTATCCGCCTGGCCCGGGACGCCTGAGTTGGGCATTTGTGAATATCACCACAGAGTTACGCGCTCGAGGTCGTCAACGATCTGTCGCGCGGGATCGTCATCCTCTTGGCGATCACCGCCGATGACAATGCACGAGTGGACCCTCCCACCGAAAACAGCTTCCTGCACAGGCAGCGCGCGATAATCCTAACCCTGAAGGCCGCTCTTGGCGTAGATTGGGCGAGCGCAGCTTTGTGGCTGGCGCGCTTTGCAACAGGAAACTGGTATGGCTTTGTTCGGCGGTAAGTCGTCTCCCGAACCCAGCGCGACCGCGGAAATCACGGTCGAGCTGGCAGAGGAGGGGTTGCTCCGCATACGGGCATCCGGCAACGTCGACGGGCCGCTTGTCCAGCGGGCCGTCGTCCGCCTGCGCGGGCTGATGGGCAACCGCCGCGCTCGGATCTGCCTGATCGACGCGATGGGGGTCACCGGGGTCGATGCGAGCATGCGCGCGCCGGGCCTCGAGCTCTTCCGCATCCTCAAGGGGTACGGCGTCACCGCCTGCATCATCGCCACCGCGTCACCGCTGGTGCGCTTGGTCGCGAGCACCCTGGGCATGGCGTCGGGCCTCCGGGTCGAGATCGTCCCGACGGCGGAGCTAGCTGCGCAGCGCACCCAGTAGGGGCTGCGCAGCGGTACCTAGAGCACCGAACGGGTTGAAATGGACCGAAAAGAGCCGGAATTTAACGCAGAGACGCAGGGACGCAAAAAAAGAAATCCGATTTTTTGCGCCTTTGCGTCTCCGCGCCTTTGCGTTGAAATCTGGGCAATTCAACCTGTTCGGTGCTCTAGGATCTGGACAGGTCGCCGACGCTGAGCGTCCGGAGCGCGGCGGTGAGTACATTGATCTCGGCCGCGCCCGTGTAAATAGGCGTTGCAACGCGGAGAACGCGCCAGACCGGCGGCGCCCAGGGGAAGACCGGGATTTCAATTTTGAACTGCGTGAACAGCGCGTCCTGAAGCGGGTCAAACGGCTGCTCGGCGGTGAGCGGCGCCGCGGGGCCGGGGAGGATCACGGCGGCCATCGAGCCCACCATCGCGTCCGGGCAGGGCGGCGCCGTGCCGACCGCCGCGCAGATCGCCTGACGCGCGGCGAGCGCTGCCTTCTTGTTCTCGGCCATCAGCTCGGAGAGCCCGCCGGGCAACAGGCCTTCGAGAAAGCGAATCGCCGCGGGGACGGTGAGCGCCGCCGAGGGATCTTCGGTGCCAGTCCAGTCGAATTCGAGGCGAAAACGCGAGCGATCCGCGCGAAGCGCGTTGGCCCCATGGCTGATGGAGAGCGGGCGCACCAGGGTCTGTCGGTCGCGCCGAACGTGGAGGAAGGCCGCGCCCTTGGGAGCGCAAAGCCACTTGTGGAAGTTGCCTGTCGTGAAGGCGGCCCCGGTGGTGCGGAGATCGAGCGGCACCATCCCGGGGGCGTGCGCGGCGTCGACGAGCGTGTCCACGCCGCGGGCGGCGAGCTCCGAGACCAGACGATCGATCGGGAAAACCAGCGCTGTCGGGCTGGTGATGTGATCGAGGAGCGCGAGGCGCGTGCGCGCCGTGACCCGGGCGAGCACCGCCTCGACCACCGACTCGGGCCCTTCGATCGGGAACGGGATCGCGGCCACGACGACGCGGGCCCCGGCCCGCTGCGCCACGTACTCGAGCGCGTTGCGACAAGCGTTGTAGGCATGATCGGTGGTGAGGAGCTCGTCCCCCGGGGAGAGGTCGAGCGAGCGGAGCACCGTATTGACGCCCGCGGTCGCGTTGACGACGAACGCCAGATCGTCCGCGTCCGCGCCGACGAGGGCGGCGACGGCGGCGCGGGCCTCGTTGATCAGCGGCTCGTACTCACGGAGAAAGAAGCGCACCGGCTGGCGCTCCAGGCGCGCCCGGATCTCGCTCTGGGCTTCGAGCACCTGGATCGGGCAGGCGCCGAAGGAGCCGTGATTGAGGAACGTGACCGCCGGATCGAGCGACCAGAGCCGGCGAAAAGAGGCGGCGCGCATCAGTGCTTCGCCGGATCTTCGGGCGCGGCGTCGGCCGCGTCGAGGAAGCCGTCTCCGTCGAAGTCGAGGGTCGGGGCCGGGAAGCCCTTGACAGCAGGCGGTCCGCCGCCGCCGAAGGCCCCGGCGAAGAACCCCGTCATCATCGTTTGCAGGGGCAGATAGGGCTGGGCCAGCGTGATGTCCGCGGCGAGAGCGGGGAACGGATCCAGAAGATCGAACTGGCCGGCAGGGTGCTTGTAGTGATGGATCCCGTTGGCCGAGAACAGATTTGAAGAGTGGGTGGCGGGCCCGACCTGGATCAGCACCGCTGTCGTGCCGGCCATGGGAACCCCGGAGATGACGCCGCCCGACGGCTTCGCCGTGCCGAGCGGGATCTGCGTCATCGAGCCGACGCTCGGGTCGGCGAGGGGGAACCCGGCGGCGCGCGCCAGGGCCTCGTTGGCCTGATTGGCGACCGTCTCGTCCCACAACACCTCGATCTGGATCACGTCCTTCGGCGGGTTCTTCGCGCCGTTGATCGTCAACGGAGAGGTGATGATGTTGCGCGCGTAGAGCAGCGGATCGCCCGGATCAACGATGTGCTGGAGCACCTGCAAGAGCGGGTGTCCCGAGGCGAACCGGCCGTTGGCGAAGCCAAAGTTGAGGGCGGCCGCCTGGCTGAGCGAGGTGGCGACATTGGGGGAGTTGGCGCCGAGCTCGAGCATCAGGCCGCCGCCGGCCACGTTGAGCACGAACGTCTTCACGTGAGGATCGATCGCGGCGAGCATGGCGCCCATCATCCCGCCGAGGGAGTTGCCGAGGTAGGCAATCCTGGACGGGTCGAGCTTGGCGCCGGGGACGGCGGCGAGGAGCGGGCCGAGGTCGAGCGCCGGGTTCCGCACCACGTCGACCGCGCTGCCGAGATCGAGGACGGACTGGCGCATGTGATCGCGCACGGCGCCGAGGCTGCGGAGGCCGCCGAAGAAGTCAGTCGCTCCGTTGGGCAGGTCGACGAAGCCGTCCGGCCCCTTGTAGGCGGCGGCGGCGGCGCTCCAGGGGAAGGTGGACTTGAGATCCTCGGTGTTGATCGCGGCGCTGGCGCGCGCGCCGAAGGTGACCGTCTCGATACCCACGGTGGCCCAGCCCATCTTGGCGAAGGTGTTGGCCACCGAGAGGACGATGGAGCGATCCCCGCTGATGCCGTGCTGCACAATCACGGTGGGGAAGCCTGTGGGCGGCACCGGCCCGCTGGGGAGCGCCACCGTCATCCAGATCTTCGAGGTGGGCTTCGTCGCGTTGACGATGGGCTTGCCCGCGCTGTCATAAGAGAAGGTATGGTGAGCGGGATCGTTGAACTTCATCGCGCTCTCGATCATCACGTTGGGCGCGTTGAACACCGCGGTCCCCACCGCGGCGATCGCGTCGTGGGCCCTGCCGACGAGCTGATCGTCCGCCGGATCGTCGGTCAGGTCGGCGAGCTTGGCCGACGTGCCCAGCCACGCGTCGAGCGTCGCGACATAGGCCGGGTTCCCCGGGATCGCGGCCGTGGCAAAGAGGCTCAGGCCCATCGGCGCGAGCGAGGCTTTATCCCACTTCAGCGCCGGCGGAGGCAGCTTGGTGAAGGCCGCGCGCAGGTCGACGAGCTCGTGGCTCATGCTGTGGGTGGTGTAGACGGCGACGGCGGCGATCTTGCTCTTGTCGGCGAGCGCCGGGACGAGAGTGGCAATCTTGTCGATCGCGTCGCCATAGAGCTTCTCGCCGGCCGTACCGCGCTGCTTGCCGTCGCGGATGGCGCTGAACTTCGCGCTGGGGCTGACGGGCGTGCCGTCCTTGGCGTGGACGCTCGTGGTGAGGACCGCGGCGTAATGATGCTTCTCCGCGAGGACGACGCCGCGCGCAGGATAGATGACGAGGAGCGGCGGCGTGGCGGCGCCGTTGGGGGCGTCAGAGTGGTAGTCGACGCGCGCGGGCACGAGCGCGGTCGCGGCCGAGGCGGCCTCGAGATCGACGAGCATCACCGAGGCGGCAGCGGCGGTGGTGTCGGCCTCGGTGGCCGGGAGCGTGGCCAGATCGAGCGCGGCGGGCGTGACCGCCTCTTTGGTGTGATCGTCGATGGCGAAGATCGCCCCCGCGGTGGTGCCGAACCCGTTGACCTGCGAGAGGCCTGCGGTCAGGAACGCCGAGCCGCTGAGGGAGTAGGCGTTGAGTTTGGGCATCGCCCCGACATGCCCGGTGGCGTCGAGGTAAAGATCGCTCGGGAACGGGACGGCGAGAAAATCGGGCACGTCCTTCGCGGGGAGAGCGAAGCGCGCCTCGATCGGCGCCGACACCTCGCTCCCGCCGCCCCCACCGGCGCCCGATCCGGTGCTGGCCGCCGCGTCGCTGGTCGCCTGGGTGCCCTCCACGGGCAGCTCGAGCCGGTCGCACGCGGCCCAGCACGCCGTGCTCAGGCAGAAGAATCCGAGGAGTCGGAGCGGCGTCGCTGAGGGCAAGTTGCGCATGATCGATCTTTCGTCGGCAAGGATGCCCCGCCAGACCATAGCGGCTGGTCACTCGTGTCAAGCGTTTCAGCCCACGCAGCCGTGCCCGCGTCGCTGAGCGGCTACTTGCCGTCCTTCACTTCGCGGAGCAGCTCCTCGATCCGGTTCACCGCGTCGGGCGCGTCGTCGTAATAGAAGCGCAGCGCCGGCGCGTAGCGGAGCTTGAGCGCGTGCGCCGCGTCCTTGCGCAGCTTGCTCGAGGCGGCCTCGAGCCCGCGGAGGAGCGCCTTGATCTCGACCGCGCCCGAGCTCGTCGCGTGGCGCACGTAGACCCGGGCTGACTGGAGATCGTCGGTGAGCTCCACCCGCGAGATCATCACCCCGACGATGCGCGGATCGCCGAGATCGCGCACGACATTCGAAAGCTCTTCCCGGAGGCGCTCCGCTACCCGCGTCGCCCGCTTGACCTCGCTCATTCGCCGTTCTCCTCGTCCTCGTCTTCGTCGCTGCGACCGAGCTGTTCCAGGCCGCCCGCGATCCCGCTGCCACCCTCGCCGAAGGCCACGATCTCGGTCGCTCGGTCGGTGAGGATGGCGTCGGGCAGCGTGTTCGCCATCGCCGCCACGTCCGCTAGCACGTGATCGCACACGCCGGCATCATTCGAGACGACGGCGATCCCGAGCGTGGCCCGCCGCGGATCGTCGAGGCCGCCGACCTCGGCTATCGAGACCTTGAGCCGCGCCTGCACGCGCTCCTTGAACGAGCGCACGACGCTGCGTTTGTCCTTGAGCGAGCGAGCCCCGACAATCGAGAGGCTCACCCGAAGGACGCCGACGAACATTGGCTTGGGGATTCCTGGAAAGGCGCTCTGGAGGCGCTGAGGGCGTAGAGAGAGGTCGCGAGCAGCCCCATCCTCACTGGAAGTTGAGGCGCGGGAGCGAACCGACGCGCTGCTTGGAGCCGGTGCCCCCGCCCGAGGAGGCCTTGTCGTAGATGCCGTCCAGGTAGGCCGAGAGGGTCACGTAGAACTGCGCGTCGGGGCTGTAGAACAGGCTGCGACGCAGCCCGTTCTCGCCGAGCTGATTGCTGGTGTTCGTGTAACCGAAATCGACGCGGCCGAGGTTGTCCGGCACGTTGTAGCTGAGCGAGACGTCGAACGTCGTCACCGCGCCTCGCTGCGTGGCCTCGGAGAGGCGGCCCGCCGGCTCGCATCCCACTGTGGTCGGCACGTTCACGCAGGTGTCTGCGAAGGTGTACTTGTACCGCTCCGAGATCTCCGTGTAGACGCCCATCGAGATCAGGTCTTTGTAGACGCTGAAATAGGCGGCGCCGGCGACGCGGACAGCGTCGTGAGAGATCGAGTTGGCGCTGAGCTGATCGGAGGTGTCGCTCGAGCAGCCAGCCTCTCCACTGCAGTTCACCCGGCGCGGTCGCTGGGTGACGGTGAGCTCGTTGCTCGTCGGCGTGTACGCTTCGGAGAAGGTGTGGCCCCAGCCGACGGAGCCGAGCAAGAACACGTCCGGAAACCAATCCGATTTGCTGCCGGCGAGCGGCAGCGATTGAAAGAGGGAGGCCGAGAGGTTGGTGCCGAGGTATCTGCCCTGCTTGCGGCTGGTCAGCGAGGTGGGAAGCAGGGCGCTGGCGACGACTTGCACCGACGTGCTGACCGTCTTGGCGGCGTTCGCGAAGAGCTTCTGGGTGAGGCCGAGTCCGGCGCTCGTGTCGCGGAGACGCGGCTCGTGCTTCAAGGGCGTCGAGTCGCTGTTCGTCAGCTCGACCTCGACCCCACCGGAGACGTTGGCGAAGAGCTTGGTCTTCGCCGCGGTGAAGAACGTGTAACGAACGTTGAGGCCGAAATCCATCGAGTAGACTTCGTCTTCCGTGCCGATGTAGTCGGCTCCGACACCGAAGATCTTGGTCGAGCCGGAGTTGGTCCAACTGAACCGGGTGAAGCCGAACGGGTTGGGCTTCTTCGGAGCTTCCGGCTTGACGGTGTCGGGCCCGGCCGGGGCTGGAGTGTTGCCCCAGTTGACGGGAGCGGGCGCCACCGGGGCCGGGGCCGCCGGCAGCGCGGCGGGCGCCACCGACACAGGCTCCGGCGCCGGAGGAGTGACGGGAGCCGGAGGAGCCGGAGCCGGAGCGGGATCGGGGGCCGGCTGGGCATGGGCCACGGCGACACTCCCGAGGACGCCGGCGACCGCCAGCAACATGGTTCGCAACTTCGTCTTCACGTCGACCCTCTCCAAATTTCCGCCGCGATGGGGCGACCTGACCCCAGCGACCCGTCGGGCGCAGTCCGCGTCTCTCACAGGTGACCACTCGCGTCAACGAGGGGCACCTGCCCGGAAGGATCCAGGAAGCAGAAACCGTACCTCGCCTCGGAGTCCAGCTAGATCGTTGAAATCGCGCAGCTAATTGGATCGGGCCCGGCGCCCCGTTACTCCCCTGACGCGCGCCCCCGTTGCGAAGCTGACGACCCTTCGCTAAGGCTCGGGGCCATGGACTCGGGTGAACCAGCGGCGGGGTCGACACGCGCGGACGGCGGCGGCCACCGCCCCACCGAGATCAACGCCTTGCTCGGTAGGGGAACCCACTTCGAGGGGAAGCTCTACTTCGAGGGCCGCGTGCGCATCGACGGGAGCTTCAGCGGCCAGATCCGGGGCGAGGACGTCCTCGTGATCGGCGAGGGCGCGCTCGTGAAGGGCGAGGTCCTGGTCGGGAGCTGCATCGTCACGGGCGGCGAGGTCGAGGCCAACATCCGCGCCCGCGAGGCGATCGAGCTCTATGCGCCCTCCAAGGTGACGGGCTCGCTCCACGCGCCGGCGATCTTCATCGATCGCGGCGTGCAGTTCGACGGCGCCTGCAAGATGGCGCCGCTCGACGACGACGCGATCAGCGCCGAAGGCGGCGCGGGCGAGGCGCTCGGCGTCGAGGACGCGAGCCCGGCTCCCCGGTGACGCGGTGATGCGGTGGCGCTGACCCTCGTCCCGAGCTCTGCCCACGTGGAGGCCGAGCTCGGGAAGCGCGCCGGCGCGGGCAACGTCCGTGTCTTTCAGGACTTCGTGATCGAGGCGCTCGCCCGGCTCGCGCGCGAGATCACGCCGGCGACGCCGCACGCCGTGCGCCTCGTGACAGCGCAGGTGCTGGGCGAGATCGACGGCGAGAGCCCGCGCTGGCCCGACGAGGCCGGGGCGCGCGCGGCCCTCGCGTCCTCGATGGATCAAGCGATCGGGAGGCTGCGGCGCGCTTCGGTGACGCCCGCGCACCTCCGCGCCCTGGAGGCGCCCGAGGCCGCGCGGTTCGCCGACGTGTTAGCGCGGATCGACGCGCTCCTCGCGGCGCACGGGCTCGTCGATCCGAGGCGCGCGGCGACGCTCGCGGCGCCGCGGATCCGTGAGGCACCGCGGGCTGCGCTCGGTGAGATCGACGCGGCGCTGCGCTCGGGCGCGGTGATCATCGCCGGCCTCGTGGCCTTCGAGCCCGACGATCTCGCGGTGATCGAAGCCTTGCACGCGCGCCTCCGCGCTGAGGGCGGCCGGGGCGTGAGCGTCGTGCTCCCGCGCCTCGCGACGCCCGACGATCCGATCGGCGCCGTCGCGGCCGGGCTCGAGCGTCGCTGGGCGGCGATCACCGAGGCCCCGGAGATCGCGTGGATCGAGGCGCGCACGCCCCAGGCGGTCCAGGCGATCACGGCGCGCGACGAGAGCGGCGAGGCGCGCGCCGTCGTCGCGGCGGTGCTGACGGCGCTCTCGCGCGGCGCCGCGCCGGAGCGGATCGGGATCCTCGTTCCGGCCCTCGACGAGGCCCGCCTCTCGCCGCTCCGCGCCGCCCTCGCGGACGCGCGCGTGCCCTTCGCGGAGCCGCGCGGCCGCCCGGCCCATCGAAGCCCCGCGGGGCGGATCCTGCTTGGTTTACTGGCGATCGCGGCGGGCCCCGTGACCCGGGAGCAGGTGATCGAGCTGCTGCGAGCGCCCGGCCTCCACGTCGGCGCGTGGATGGAGTGCGACGGTGCGGGCGAGGCTGCCGGTCGCGCCACGCTGCTCGCTCACCGCCTGCGCGAGGTCCCCGTGGAGATCGATCGCAGCGGTCGACTGCTGGCGGACGGCCTGCGTGATCTGATCGCGACGCGACGCCACAACACCGCGCGCGCGCGCCGCGTCGGCCCGCTCCCTGACGAGAGCTGGATGCCCACGAGCCTCGATCGCCTGCTCGCCGACGCGCGCTCTCTCGGCGACGCGCAGACATCGCGAAGAGAGCTTGTTTCCAGGCTCTTCGAGCTCGCGTCGCGCCTCGCGCTCGGGCGCCCCGAGCCGCGGGAGATCGCCGCCGCCCTGCGCGCCTCGCGTCGCGGTGGCTCCGCGTTGCGCGCCGTGGGCGAAGGCGCGGCGGCGGTGCGAGCGCTGCGTGAAGCGGCGCTCGCGATCGTCGAGGCGGCGGCCTCGGTCGGCCTCGACGATCGCCCCGTGACGGCGGCCGAGCTCGCCGCCGAGCTGGTGATCGTCGCCGACGAGCTGGCCCTGAGCGACGCGGTGAGCACCGCCTGTGCCGTGCGCATCGCCGGCGCCGCCGAGCTCGGCGGCCTCGATCACGATCTGCTGGTGGTGATGGGCCTCGAAGAGCACGCCCACAGCGGGCGCGAAGGGGACGAGTCGCTCCTGGACGAGCCTCTGCGCCGCCAGCTCCCCGCCGAGCTCCGGCCGCTCTCGTCGCGCGATCGCGAGCGATGTCGGCGCGCAGAGCTCGGCCTCGCGCTGGCCGGGGCCGCCCGCCTGATCACCAGCTTCTGCACCGGCGACGAGGGCGAGCTCTCCTCGCCGCACCGCTGGTTTCGCTGGTCCGAAGCCCTGGGCGCCGAGCGGCACAAGGAGCCGACATCGCGCGTGGCGCGCCTCGCTTCGCCGATCGACAGCCGCAGCGCCGAGCTCTGCGCGCTCGCCCGGGGAGCGCCGCCCCGCCCCGAGATCGCCGAGCGCGTGCGGATCGAACGCGCGCGATCGGCTTATTTCCTCGACCCGCGCGCGCCCGGCCACGAGTTCTCCGGCCGCGTCGTCCTCGCCGACGCCGAGGCTCGTCGGCGCTTCATCGCCTCGGTCGGCGGCGACACGAAGGAGCGCCCGATCGCCGTCACCGCGATCGAGCGCGCCGCGGGGTGCGCCTTCGCCGGCTTCGCGCGTCGCGTCCTCCGCGTCCGCCGCAGCGAAGATCTCGGCGAGCCCGCCGACGCGCGCGAGCGGGGGACGCTGGTCCACCGCGCCCTCGAGTACGCCTTCGAAGGCGTGCGCGAGCGCGGCGCGGGCGACGCCGATCCCACGCGCCTGCTCGCCTCGGCGCGCGCCCACGCCGAGGCGGGGCTCGGCCTCGCGGGCGCGCTGGCCCCGCTCCGACGCGAGGCGATCGAGCAGGCGATCACCGACGCGGTCGCGGTGGTGGGGCGCGCGCTCCACGACCACGGGGCGCTGCGCTTTCGCTACGCCGAGCAGTCATTCGGCTCGGGCGACGCGTGGCCCGCGCTCTCGCTGGTCGCGGAGGACGACGATCCCGAAGGCTCCCCGCCGGTGTGGGTCGACGGGCAGATCGATCGCATCGACGTCTCGATCGAGGGCACCACCGCGCGCGTCGTTGACTACAAAACAGGGCGGATCCCCGCGATGGAGGAGCACGGGCGCACCGCGTTCCAGCTCCCGCTCTACGCCGCCGTCGTCGCCCAGCAGCTCGGCTGCGACGAGGTCTCCGCGCTCTACGTCTCGGTGCGCCCGCGGGGCTTCGTCGACGAGTGGCCGAAGGGGGACGAGGCGCGGCGCGCGCTCGGCGGGCATCGCGAAGAGGCGGCGCGGGCCGCGCGGAGGATCATGCTCAGCCAGTGGCGCGGCGAGGTCTTGCCCCGCCCGGCGAAGGCCACGCTCTGCGCCCGCTGCGAGGCGCGCGACGTCTGCCGCCGCCCTGCCGCGGCGCCGATCGACGACGCGCCCTCGAGCAATTGACCGGAAAGGCTCCGGGTTGACGTTAAAGTCACCCGGAAGGCCCCTGGGAGGCTCCGGGTTGACGTTAAAGTCACCGGGCCTCTTCTGACTCGTGTTTCGCCGTTATGCGGTGATGAGACCACCGAGCTCTGCCGAACAGCACCCCCGCCCGGGGTTAAAGAGGGTGGCCCAAGAGAATCCGGGTCACCCGTGGGCCCGCGGGTGGAGAATCGCCATCCAGTTCTGGAGCAACTTCCG
>Ga0209181_10003753_pt1 | contig 23113 bp, 16 predicted proteins | sample MAT05_FD_187208 | JGI IMG/M metagenome (GOLD analysis project Ga0209181, IMG submission 187208) | Freshwater microbial communities from Lake Fryxell liftoff mats and glacier meltwater in Antarctica - MAT-05 (SPAdes) (version 2) | ecosystem: Environmental > Aquatic > Freshwater > Ice > Liftoff...
TGCAAAAACTAGCGGTGCAAGTGGCGATCGCCATTCAGCAAGCCCAACTCTTCAGTCAGTTGCAGCACCAAGCACAGCGAGAACAGGTGCTTAACCAATTGGGGCAAGCAATTAACTCCAGCCTAGACCCTGACCATATTTTGCAAGAAATTGTCGATCGCACGGGCGAAAGCTTTAGAGTCGATCGCGTATTGATGTTCACTATCAACGAAGAGATTAGTGTCCGTAATGAATGGCTTGCCAATCCCTCAATTCCGTCTTTAATCAACCAAACATTTTCGGCTTCAGACTGGACTGACCTAGCAGACCCCGACTCAGAGTTTAATCAAGGTCGCACCTTCTATGTCTTCGACATGGCTCAATTGATAGCCACACCAGGGCGACAACTTCAGGTCAATGACGGGCAAACACTATCAGTATTGTGTGCGCCGATCTTCATTCATGAAAAGCTGTTTGGGGCGCTGAGCTTGCACACCACAACCTGCTACCGCACCTTTACCGCTGAGGAAGTGCAGTTTTTGCAACGCATTGCCGCCCAAACTGCGATCGCCCTCTACAACGCTCAAAGCTATGAATATCTAGAGCAACTCGTTCAACAGCGGACTCAAGAACTAGAACAAGAAAAGCTAATTTCCGAGGCGGCAAATCGCGCTAAAACCGAATTTTTGACAACCATGAGTCACGAACTCCGCACTCCACTCAATGCAGTGTTGGGCTTATCTCAAGTGTTGCAGCGAGAAATTTTCGGCAGCCTCAGCGCTAAACAGCTTGAATATATCAACCACATTCACAGCAGCGGCGAACATTTGCTGATGTTAATCAATGACATTCTAGATTTGGCAAAGGTTGAAGCCGGACGAGAAACGCTAGTGCCAACTGTTGTAGCGGCTCATGATCTCTGTAACTACTGCCTTGCAATGATGCGAGAACAAGCAACCCTACAAGGATTAGAGTTAATTAGCCGATTGGATGCTGACGCTAAATTTTGCACTGCCGATGAGCGGCGACTCAAGCAAATGTTGCTCAACCTATTATCCAACGCAGTCAAGTTTACTCCCGCTGGAACCGTTTTTTTAACGGTTCGTAAAGAGCCGCAGGGAATTTCATTTGCCGTTGCCGATACGGGCATTGGCATTCCTGCCGACAAGCTAAATCTCCTGTTTCAGCCGTTTAGTCAACTCGACGGTCAACTGACCCGACGCTACCCTGGAACCGGGTTAGGACTGGCACTCACGCGCAAGTTGGCACGGCTGCACGGCGGCGATATCACGGTGTCGTCGGTGCTGGGAACAGGCAGCGAATTTACCCTGTTTTTGCCGGATGTAGCTATGGAATCCCCTACGCGATCGCAGCCTTTTTCCGCCAATCCCCAAAGCGCTCAACCTCAACAGTCACCTAGAAAGATTTTGCTGGTTGAAGATGATCTGGTCAGCGCCACATTGCTGCAAGATTACCTAAAAGCGATCGGCTATCAGGTGGAAGCGCTTTGCAATGGTGAAGATTTTCTTATGCAAGTGCGATCCTCTAGCCCTAATTTGATCTTGATGGATGTGCAATTATCTCAAACGCTCTCTGGGCTAGATTTGCTGAAGCAGTTGCGGAATGAACCCGACCTACAGGATCTTCCCGTTGTCCTGGTGACCGCAATGGCAATGGCAGGCGATCGCGAAAACTTTTTAGCTCAAGGTGCTACCAATTACCTCAGCAAACCACTCGATATCGTTCAGCTTGAATTGATGTTGATCCAGTATTTGTAGTTTTGTTGATCCAGTATTTGTAGTCTTTAAATATCTTTTATTACAGTGAAAAAATCGATCGTGAACCTATGAATAGTCTTCAAATAATTGCAACTCTATCAGGATAGAAGTTATGTGCTAAAAGCGTAACTTGAGAGGTAAAAATTGATCTGGCTTAGGAGAGATGAACCGCTGTAACTGGGTTGTTATTCTTGGTCAAGTAAGAGTTTGTTAGAAATACCTCACAACCAGGAAGTAAGACTATGCCACTTCATAAGATTAAAGATTTCGATCCAGATTATCGTACTCACTTTGATGATCAAGATGTCATTGGCTATGACTTGTATTCAGGCAAAGACAAAATTGGTTCTGTTGATGATCTACTAGTTGACGACACAGGTAAAATCCGCTACCTAATTATCAACACTGGCACTTGGATCTTGGGCAAGAAAGTGTTGCTGCCCATTGGGCGATCGCGCATTGATTACAAAGGACATCGGATTACTGCTGAAGGGCTAACTCGTTCTCAAGCCGAAGCATTGCCTCAATATGACGGCAATATGCCTGTTGATTATGAGCATGAAGAGCAAGTCCGCAATGTTTATCGTCCGATGGATGCGGGCACTACTGCTGTAGAAAGTGCTGCTCCTTTAGATGCTGGTGTGGCTGCGGTGGGCTACGATCGCGACACATATAGCTACGATCGCGACTCTTCTTTGTACAATTTGGATGACACCAATCACCAAACCCTCAAGTTGTATGAAGAGCGGCTGATCGCTAATAAAACCCGTGCAAAAACGGGTGAAGTTGCAGTTGGCAAGCGTGTAGAAACCGAAACTGCTAAAGTTTCTGTGCCCATTGAGAAAGAGCGTGTAGTTATTGAACGCACAAGCCCCACGGACAGCGGCGTAGCGGTTACTCCCGGAGATACAGCTTTTCAAGCTGGCGAAGTGGCGCGAGTAGAAGTCTACGAAGAAACTCCTGACATCCGTAAAGAAGCCTTCGTTCGTGAAGAAGTCAGCGTCAGAAAAGAAGTTGATCGCGATGTTGTGAATGCTGAAGAAACGCTACGCCGGGAAGAGCTAGATGTGGATACACAAGGTTCTCCCGTTGTGGATCAAGGAGCGACTACGCGCCGCAATTCCGAGCGCGTCTAGGTGTTACTGTCAGTAGCGTTCAGGAAAACTCAGGTTTAACGTAATCCAGGCAGAGCGATATATCGCTCTGCCTGGACAGTATTGAGGAAAATTAGAGGATAACTAAATAAAATGTTAAAACGAAAAAATCTTGATGCCAAACAATTACAAAACCAAGGTGAAAGTTTGGCGGTTGATCGGACACAACCAAGTGATGCAGCCTGTTATCAACCCGGAGGCAGCCAGTTTTTTGGACCTTTAGAAAATTCGGCTGCTTTAGAAGCACCTAAGTTGATTTATCAATCACCTGCAAATTTGCCCGTTGTTTCAACAGAGAATTCTCCTCAATTGTCGCTTCAATCTGCTGATTCAACGCCACTCATGGCTGAATCGCATGAAATTAGTCCTCAAGCTAATTTAAAATTGGTTTCTAGCCAAACTCATCCAGAGCAAACCGAAACGGTCGAGAGTTTATCTGATGCCAGCAAGTTGCCACTGTTTGAAGAAACAATTTCACTACTAGAAGAGCGCCTGGTAATCGATAGTCATAAGCGCAAAGTTGGTGAGGTAATTGTTCGCAAGGAGATCGAGACGCGCATAATTGAAGTCCCGGTTCGTCGCGAGAAGTTGGTAGTCGAACAAATTAGCCCAACCTTTAAACAGCTAGCAGTGGTTGATTTAGGTCAGGTAAATGACACTGAATTTGATCAGGTTGCATCTAGTCAAACTCCACTGCTTGATACCACTGGCTATGACTTTGATGATGCCAATGCTGCTATTCAATTTTTGGAAGCGATCGCCGCTCAATCGGCTGAATCTCATCAAACGCCACGCATTAGCGTCGTGCTATGGAGGTAGGACTGCCCGAAACCCTGAACCGCCTCCAAGAACTGCTCGTATCGTTGGCATGGAGATAGTAGATTGACCGAGGCGATCGCGCTGACAAACAGGCTAACGGTGTTGGTCAGCGGTAGCTATTACACTTTCCTGGCACATCAATAGCTCTCGAACATCCACTGCAACAGGGTTGCTATGCGGAGATCGCTACTGCGAAGATAATTCTATGACTCACATAGCTATCTACAATTTGATCGATCTGAGATTCTAAATCTTGAGAGTCCATCATGGTTAGATAGAAAGAAATTAATGGTTGGCGATGCCATTAGATGATTAAATTGTTCGACAAAGCACAGTTTAGATTTAAATACTATCAGCTAAGACTTGGATTACGTCCTCACCAAGAACCTAGCTGCGTAACAACTCAATACATAGAATTTTTTCTTGGTAATGTCCAAATTTAGGCATTACCAAGAATTTTTCGTGTTGCATCGCCAACATGGATCATTATCAAGAAAATGTATGACTATTTTCAGAATTTTACTTCGAGTATTGTAGTTTTTTATACATAATCATCCGTTGGTATTGCTTTTGAGCACCATACACGCTGCACTCAATCAAGTTCGTCGTCTTGCAAGATTTGAAGCTGGTGTTGCTGGGTGCGGCGAGAAACTTGGCGATATTTCTTGGGTTCTAGCTTGGGTTCATAGGTCAGGTTGCCCCGATGATGATTTTTAAGTTTGAGGTTAGTTTCTGCGCGACTCTGCCGATCGCAGGCTTGGTGATGCGCGATCGCCTCTTGCAGCATTACCAAATAAATCTCATAGCGCTCCCAGTTTCCCCGCACGACGCAGCCTGGCTCGTCTTGATGCAGGCAATCGCTGAATTGGCAAGAGGCATCTGCTAACCGTTGGCGTGTCTCTGGAAAATAATTGGCTAAATCTTTCGGATGACAATCGAGGTCGGGCTGATTAAATCCAGGAGTGTCTGCCAATAGTCCGCCTGCTGGCAGGTCAAACAGCTCTATATGGCGAGTTGTATGCCGTCCTCGTGCGAGTTTTCCTGAAACTTTACCAACACGCAGTTTTACTAGCGGGATCAGATGGTTGATTAAGCTCGATTTGCCAACTCCCGATGGACCCGCTACAACGCTAATGCGATCGCTTAATTGATCGAACAATGCCTCTAAGCCTGTTTGCTGGTGCAAGCTAATAAATGTTGGCTGATAACCCCATTGCTGGATTCGTTGCTCCCATCGGGCTTGCTCCTCTGCACTAACCAAGTCGGTTTTACTAAAGCACAGGCAAATTGGCAAATAGCTAGATTCTGCTTTGACCAAAAACCGAGTGAGCTGATGGGGATCAAGGGTCGGCTCTGCCATGGCAAACACCAGCAGAATCTGGTCGGTATTCGCAATTGGAGGACGATCTAACTCAGATTTGCGAGGTAAAACTGCGCTGATTGCACCTCGTCCGCCTTGCCAGTCTGGCTTCTCAATTTTCACGCGATCGCCGACCATTACCCGCTGACCCAACTTTTTTAAGCGCGATCGCCGAGTACACAGAAGAGTATCAGGAATAGGTTCCAGGTTCCGGGGATCAGGCATCAGGTTTTGAAGCTGATTCTTTAGTTCCTTATCTTCTGGATTCTGCTTAGAATCTAGCTTAACTTGATAATAGTTTGCTTGAACCGCTACAACCGTGCCCCAAAGATCCTCAGATGGGAAATCTGGAGAGGCTAATGAATTCTGCAAATCAGAACTCATAGTTCAATTAGGACTGTTTGCAAGCGGACGACGGACTTTTAATGCAAAATAGTGTGTTCGATTTTCAACTTGTTCAATCAAGTAGCCTTCCATCGCTAGGCTATCAGGCACTTGCTCAACGGGTTCACCCGGATCAAGCCAAACCTCCAGCACTGTACCCGGAGCCAGTTGCTCTAGCCGCAGTTTGGTACGCACAAAATTGATGGGGCAAGGCGTTCCTCGTAAATCCATTTGGGCATCCGGCTGAATGGTCTTATCTGGGTCGCTCATGAACCAAATACCTTACCGATAAAGCCCTCAATGCCCCCTTTCTCGGTGCGATCGCCCCGAATCTTTGCCAATTTTTCCAGCAATTCTCGTTCTTCAGGAGCAATCTTAGTGGGGATATCTATGGATACTGCAATCAAATGATCTCCTCGACTGACTGAATTACCAAGCCTAGGGACTCCTTTCGCCTCAAGCTTTAGCACCGTTCCAGGTTGAATTCCGGCTGGAATCACTAATTCCTGTAGCTTATCTTGCTTATCATCCAACGTATTTACTTCAACGCGAGATCCTAAAATTGCCTGAATGTAACTAATCTTTAGCTCAGATAGCAGATTGATGCCATCCCGATGAAACTCGGCATCTTCAGCGACAAATAGGTAAACGTATAAATCACCCGCAGGTCCATTCCGCATTCCTGAATCACCTTCTCCAGTTACCCGGAGGCGGGTGCCATTGTCTACCCCGGCTGGAATGGTGATTTTTAACTTTTTGGTTTCTTGACGCTGTCCTCGTCCACCGCAGGTTTCACATTTGTCTTCAATCATTTGCCCAGACCCATTGCAGGTAGGGCAAACGGAGACTTGGGTAAAGCTGCCGAAGGGTGTGCGAGCGGCGCGCCGAACTTGCCCTGCACCATTACAGGTTGAGCAGGTTTGAGGGCGCGTTCCAGGTTTTGCACCTGAGCCATCACAGGTGTTGCAGTTTTCCAAATGGGCAATGCGAATTTCCTTCTCACCACCAAAAATTGCATCTCGAAAATCTAATTTTAGATCTAGCCGGAGATCGTCACCGCGAGCCGGTCCTCGTTTGCGAGTACTAGTTTGGGCACCGCTTGCACCGCCAAATCCACTAAAAAAGCTTTCAAAAATGTCGGCTGCGAATCCGCCAAAGTCACCAAAATCTTGCGCTCCGGCGGCTCCAGCGCTAACGCCTTGTTCGCCATAGCGATCATACCGAGAGCGAAGTTCTGGCTCGGAGAGGACTTCGTATGCTCGATTAATTTCCTTAAAGCGCTCTTCGGCTCCAGGTTCTTTATTAACATCAGGATGGTATTTACGCGCTAAACGGCGATAGGCACGCTTAAGCTCTTCTTTGTCTGCTTCGCGAGAAATACCAAGGGTTTCATAGTAATCACCAGCCATAGCACGTTGATCTAAGGAGTAGAGGAATTGGGCGTTCTAATTTCAAATTCGATAAGAATAAAAAGTTGGCTAAAAGCAACATTGATTTGAGCAACTTGCTTTTTCTTGTAACCTACTTCTCTTTACCTTAGCGAATAAACTTCTAGCTTAAGTAAGAAATTTAGCTTATTCGCTTAGGCGATCGCTGACCCATAGCGGAGTTTTGTTGTTCGCAAATAACTTTTTCGTAAATAACCTAGTCAACTGGCTCATAGTCTGCGGTAATCGTGGCATCGTCTCCAAAATCATCATCATCATCATCATCATCATCATCGATAGAAGCAGTGTCAGAATTCAGATCATACTCAACTGTGGCATCTTGGGCTCCCGTATTGTTGAATTCATCGGTAGGAGCAGGGCTTGTTCGGGCGTAAACGGAGGCTCCAATAGCTAATAGAGTCTGCTGAAGCGCATCTAATCGCTTTTGCATATCATCGACCGTAATATTGGGGGTGGCGATCGCAGCTTTCAGTTCTTCAACTCGCTGCTCCCCTTGCGCTTTTAGCTCCTCAGTAATCCATTCGCTATTGTCTCGTAGCGTCGTCTCATAGCTATAGAACAAGGTATCTGCTTGATTTTTGAGGTCAACTAGCTGCTTCCGTGCCGAATCATCATCTGCATAGACTTCGGCTTCTTGACGCATCCGTTCAATTTCGCTGCCGCTCAAGCCGCCTGTATTAGAGATGGAAATACTTTGCTCTCGCCCCGTGCCTTTGTCACGAGCAGACACCTTTAGAATGCCATTTGCATCAATATCAAAAGTAACTTCTATTTGAGGAACGCCACGAGGCGCAGGTGGAATTCCAGGCAGTTGAAATTTGCCTAGGCTTTTGTTATCTTTCGCCATCGCCCGCTCTCCTTGAAGGGCGTGAATTTCGACTGAAGTTTGCCCATCGGTTGCGGTAGAAAAAACTTGGGTTTTGCTAGTGGGAACCGTGGTGTTGCGCTCGATAATTTTGGTAAATACTTCACCCAAGGTTTCAATCCCTAGGGAAAGAGGTGTTACATCAAGCAGCAACAAATCTTTAACTTCGCCACCTAAAACTCCAGCCTGAATCGCAGCCCCTAGGGCGACCGCTTCATCAGGGTTAACCGAGCGATCGGGTGCTTTATCATTGAAGTATTTACGAATTGCATCTTGAACTGCCGGAATCCGGGTAGAACCGCCGACTAAGATGATGCGATCGATATTAGTAATGCTTAAGTCTGAATCTTTGATCGCTTGTTCGGTGGGCTGAATGGTGCCTTCGACCAACTGATTGGCAAGCTCTTCAAACTTAGCGCGAGTTAACTCCGTTTCTAAATGTTTTGGACCGGTTTCATCGGCGGTGATGAAAGGCAGATTTATAGAAGTAGTTTTGGTGCTAGAAAGCTCAATCTTGGCTTTTTCTGCTGCCTCTCTCAGCCGTTGAAGCGCCATCTTATCAACGGAAAGATCGATGCTTTCTCCAGATTTGAAGTCCTCAATCATGCAGCGAACGATCGCATCATCAAAGTCATCTCCCCCCAAATGGTTGTTTCCAGAAGTCGCTTTGACTTCAAAAACTCCATCCCCCATCTGCAAAATAGAAACATCAAAGGTGCCGCCGCCCAAGTCAAAGACCAAAACGCACTGATCTTGGTCTTGTTTATCCATGCCATAAGCGAGAGCAGCAGCAGTTGGCTCGTTGATAATTCGCAGAACTTCTAGTCCAGCAATAGTTCCCGCATCTTTAGTGGCTTGTCGCTGGGCATCGCTAAAATAGGCAGGAACCGTAATTACGGCTTGGGTAACCGCTTCACCCAAGTAATTTTCTGCATCTTGCTTAAGCTTCTGCAAAATCATCGCAGAAATCTCTTGGGGAGTATAGGATCTACCGCGAATTTGAACATCCACCGTGTCGTCTTTGCCACGCACACAGTTGTAAGGAACGCGCGATCGCTCTTGTTCAGTTTCGTCCCACCGCCGACCGATAAACCGCTTAATGCTAAAGACGGTGTTTTCGGCATTCGTAACGGCTTGGCGCTTGGCGAGTTGCCCCACTAAACGCTCACCCCCTTTGCCAAACCCCACCATACTTGGAGTGGTTCGTCCGCCCTCGGAGTTAGAAATTACAACGGGCTGACCGCCTTCTAAGACAGCAACACAGCTATTTGTCGTACCTAGGTCGATCCCAATGACTTTTCCCATGGTTGGCGGCAGTAAAGGTACATGCGGTGAATGTGAAAATCGGCTAGCCAGTAAAGCTTAATGATATTGTCTAACGCTAATTTGTCTAATGCTAACTGCCTAGACTTCTTAGCACCAAACTCAACCTTGCGGTTATCACCCAATCTATTACTCAATCAGAGTTAGCGCTCGGAAACTCTTAGTCTGAATTATTTTGGTCGGCTTCCTCCGAGGGTATCACGGGTTCCAAAGGAGCGGCAACTTTCACCAGCGCATGGCGCAACACGCGATCGCCCACCAAATAACCCCGCTGTAGTTCTTCCATCACAATCCCTTCGGGATATTCGTCGGTTGCTTGCCGCATCACTGCTTCATGCAAGGTCGGGTCAAACTCCAATCCCTGTGCCCGCATCGGTGCAACTCCGATGCGCTTTAAGCAATCTACTAATTGCTTATAAACACTTTGGTAACTTTTATGAATCGTTGTTTCTTGCTCAGTTTGGGGTTTGATTTGCGATCGCGCCCGTTCAAAATTATCTACAACTGGCAACATCTCAATCACCGTGGAGCATTTTATCTGTTGCTCAAGCTCTTCCTTCTCACGTTGGGTTCGCTTCCGGTAATTATCAAAATCTGCGGCAATTCGCATATATTGTCCAGTGCGGTCTTCAAGTTGAGTCTTCAACGCCTGAACCTCATCTTGTAGCGCACCCAGCTTTGCCAGATCCGCATCTTCAAGCGTTCCATCAACCCCCACTCCTGCTTCAGCAACTTCAGCTTCAACACCTTGCTGCTCTGCAAAATTAACCTGTTCCCCTCCTAACGCTGCTGCGTCCTCAAATATCACCTCGGTCGATGCACCTGAAGTAGTGTTTGCATTAGCGATGGACTTTTCCATTTCCTCTATCTGATTTTCTTCTTCCATCATTGTGGGCTTTCCAATTGCGACGAAGACTACTGACTGTATTGCGATTATCCCTGATTCTAAATCCCAGCCCATGCGGAAATCTAGCAGACCTAAAAAAAGACCCTAGACAAGTCTGACTTAATCCGTACCGTTTGAACTCATCTAAAGATAATCAAATTTTTTGTAAAAATGCCGTTTTTTCTTAATTTAGACCGCGAAAATTTCGATTTCCACCTAGATTTGGGTCGATTCTAGTCAAAAGCTATCCAAAAACTCACAGATCCTCAGTCAGAAATTTTGCTCCCATTCAAAAAACATCACAAAACCTGACGAAAACCTGACGAAGACAGCAGCAAAAGTTATCATCTGAGTAATCAAGATTTGTCAAAAGACCTAGATCCTGCTGCCCAGCAATTTGTAGAGGCGGCTGATGATAGGTCAACTTTATTCATCTGTGTTCTTTGATCGTTCGTATTCGACAGTTTTGGGAATATCTTATAAAGAGTTCATCTTCCACAGGCTATGACTCACTCCTCTTCTCCGCGTCGAGCGCTCGTTGTCCAGAATAACTTCTCACCGTTTGGAAACAAGCTGGTTCAGTCTGGCTATGTCAATGACGGACAGATGAAACAAGCCCTGATAGATAGCCGAAAATCTGGCAGATCTTTGCTGGATGTTTTGGAATTATTGACCGGGCAACAGCTTCCCCCAGATTTAATTCGGCAATACAAAAAGCAACAGCTTTTCGAGCTAAAGATTCTCTATGGAGTTGAATCGCTTGATCCAGAGATTAATCAAATTCCAACGGGGCAAATTGGCGAGCTGATTGGCACATTAATTCCGATCGACATGTGCCGTGCCCGTAAATTGATTCCGTTGTCTAAAGGGGAAGAGGGCGAAAAGCCCTATATCCTTGTGGCAATGGTTAACCCAGATGATTTGACCGCCCAAGATGATTTAAACCGGGTGCTGCGTCTTAAGGGCTTAGCGCTACAGCGTTTAGTGATTACCAATGAAGATTACCAACGTCTAATTTCTAGCTACTTAGATGAGCAGGTTGAGAAGCAGAAAAAACTTGAAGATCATCAAAAAGTTGACATTGACGCGGATTTAGAAGACATAGGCTACATGGATCTGCAAGATGTTCAGGATGAAGCAGAAGCTGATCTGAACGTTGCTGATGCGGAAGCTGCTCCGGTGATTGCTCTGGCAAACAAGATTATGATCAAAGCTCTCCAAGAAGGGGTATCAGACATCCACATTGAACCGCAGGAGGAGTTTTTGAGGGTGCGATTTAGACGGGATGGGGTGCTGCGTGAAGCCTTTGATAAGCCGTTTCCTAAGAAAATTATTCCGGCAGTAACGGCTCGCTTCAAAATCATGGCTGACTTAGATATTGCTGAGCGCAGGTTACCTCAAGATGGTCGGATTCGCCGTCGCTTTGACAATCGTAATATTGATTTTCGGGTGAGCACGCTGCCTAGTAAACATGGCGAAAAAGTGGTGTTGCGGATTCTGGATAATTCCGATACACAATTGGGTCTGGTTAAGCTGATTAGCGATCCAGACACGCTGAAAATTGTTCAAGGCATGGTGGCAAAACCGTTTGGACTAATTTTAGTCACAGGTCCAACCGGCTCTGGCAAAACGACGACTCTCTACTCTGCTCTGTCTGAACGCAATGATCCTGGCGTAAACATCAGCACGGCGGAAGACCCGATTGAATACACGATGGCGGGATTAACTCAGGTGCAGGTGATTCGTGAGAAGGGCATGGATTTTGCGATGATCCTGCGGGCGTTCTTGCGACAAGATCCCGATGTGATTCTGGTGGGTGAGACGCGCGATCGCGAAACTGCAAAAGCCGCGATTGAGGCGGCTCTAACCGGTCACCTAGTTTTAACCACCTTGCACACCAATGATGCGGCTGGCGCGATCGCTCGGCTCGATGAAATGGGCGTTGAACCCTTCATGGTTTCTGGCGCACTGCTCGGAGTGGTTGCCCAGCGGTTGGTGCAGCGAGTCTGTAGTGAGTGCCGAATACCCTACACTCCCAGCCGAGATGAACTATCTCGATTTGGCTTGACCAGTTCTGGGGATGGTGAACTGACCCTGTATAAAGCGAATGCATTACAGCCTCAAGAAGTTCAAGAGGCAAGTGCAAAAGGGCAACTTTGCCAGAAATGTCACGGGGTCGGTTATAAAGGACGGTGCGGTGTTTACGAAGTAATGCGAGTCACTGAACAGATCCAAACGCTGATTAACCAAGGTGCGCCCACAAGCACCTTAAAAGAAGTCGCGGTAGAAGAAGGCATGACAACCTTACTTGCCTACAGCTTAAATTTGGTTAGGCAAGGAGATACAACCCTAGAAGAGATAGAACGGGTTACTTTCACTGATTCTGGGTTGGAATCAGAACTCAAAACCAAACGAAAGAGTGCCTTAAGTTGCCGCACCTGTAGTGCAGAACTCAAGCAAGAATGGTTGGATTGCCCCTATTGCCTCACTCCACGCTTTCAAGATTAGCTATGAAAGCTTGATCACGATTGTGGGTATCCTAGGAACTTGCAATGCCTAACCAGTCGGAAAACAAAATGTTGAGCGGGTTACACTGCGCGATCGCAAATAGCCCCATAGACAATCCATAGAAAATCATTCGCGAGAAGGAGCAGCCTAATGGAATTGATGATTGAAGACTTGATGGAGCAGCTAGTTGAAATGGGCGGCTCTGATCTGCACCTCACGGCTGGATTGCCACCCTACTTCCGCATTAGTGGTCACCTACAGCCCATTGGCGATCAAGCCCTAAGTGCTGAAGAATGCCAACGCCTCATCTTCAGTATGCTAAACAACACCCAGCGAAAAAACCTTGAACAAAACTGGGAATTAGATTGCTCCTATGGCGTTAGAGGACTGGCTCGTTTTCGCGTTAACGTCTACAAAGACCGAGGCACCTATGCCGCTTGCCTGCGGGCACTGAGTTCCAAAATTCCCAACTTTGAAAAACTGGGACTTCCTGATGTGGTGCGAGAAATGGCAGAAAAGCCGAGAGGGCTGATTTTGGTGACCGGTCCCACCGGGTCTGGCAAAACCACCACTCTTGCTGCCATGATTGATCTAATCAATCGCACCCGCGCTGAACATATTCTGACGATTGAAGATCCGATCGAATTTGTGTATGAACCGATCAAAAGCTTGATTCATCAGCGTCAGCTTGGAGAAGACACCAAAAGCTTTGCCAATGCACTCAAAGCAGCCCTGCGGGAAGATCCAGACATTGTTCTCGTGGGCGAAATGCGTGACTTAGAAACCATTTCTCTTGCTATTTCTGCCGCAGAAACAGGTCACCTGGTTTTTGGCACCCTACACACCAGTTCTGCCGCACAAACCGTTGACCGGATTATTGACGTGTTTCCTGCTGATAAACAAACCCAGATAAGAGTACAGCTTTCTAACTCTCTCGTTGCTGTTTTCAGTCAAACCTTAGTCCCGAAAAAGAATCCTAAACCCAATGAATATGGTCGAATCATGGCACAGGAGATTATGATCATTACCCCAGCAATCTCCAACCTAATTCGAGAAGGAAAAACTGCCCAAATTTACTCTGCCATTCAAACAGGCGGCAAATTGGGGATGCAAACACTAGAAACTGTGTTGGCAAACCAATACAAACAAAATCTTATTAGTTTTGAAGCCGCAATGTCTAAAACTTCACGTCCCGATGAATTGCAGCGACTGATTGGAAATTCACCTGCTACTGCTCAGGCAGGTGCAGCCCGCCGCTAGTCAAACTATGCCGCTTTGAATTCAATTTCTAAGCGATCTCATGTAAAAGCGGCATAATAGCACTGTAGTTTACACATTCTACTAATCCTTACAGGTACTTAGCTATGCCGACTTTTGTTGCTCGTGTTCAAGACGGTAGCGGCAGCCGAACAGAAAAAATCGTCGCAGAATCTCTTCGGGAAGCACGGGCTTCCTTTCGGGAGAGAGGATTGCTTGTTAAAGAGCTTAAGCAGCAGGAAAAGCTGTCTTTTAACTTTAGCTTGAAGAGTATAAGTGACTCAATGGCTAAGGTGACCGTTAAGGACAAAGCGGTGTTTTCTCGGCAGTTCGCGGCGCTAGTCAACGCAGGCGTGGCAATGGTTAGAGGATTGGGAGTTTTATCGGAGCAATGCGAAAACCCAAAGTTAAAAAGAGCGCTATTGGGTGTGAGTGCAGATGTGCAGCAAGGGGTGAGTTTATCGGATTCGATGCGTAAATATCCTGAGTGTTTTGATGATCTGTACGTCGCCATGATTCAGGCGGGAGAAGTGGGTGGGGTTTTAGATGAAGTGCTTAACCGTTTAGCAAAGCTTTTAGAAGATGTAGCTCGGTTGCAGAATCAGATTAAAGCAGCGATGTCTTATCCCGTCACGGTAGGCTCACTGGCGATTTTGATTTTCTTTGGCATGGTGCGGTTTTTACTACCAATTTTTGCCACGATTTTTCAGGATATTGGCGTTGAGTTGCCAGCCTTTACCCAGGCAATGATGAATATTAGTGGCTTTGTGCAGAATATTTTCAATGTTGCGATGACGATCGCAGTTGTCGTGGGTGTGGTCTATGCTTTCAAGCAATACTACAAAACGCGGATTGGTAGAGAAACCGTCGATCGCCTCATGTTAAAAGCGCCCTTGTTTGGAGACTTAATTCAAAAAAGCGCAACCGCCCGTTTTTGCCGCACCTTTGGAGCGCTGACTCGCTCTGGAGTTCCTATTCTGACCTGCCTAGAAATTGTGCGTGATACGGCGGGTAACCAGATTATTGCCAATGCGGTTGATGAAGCTCGCCGCGAGATTCAAACCGGGGGCATGATTAGCGTTGCGTTGCAGAAGGAACAGGTTTTCCCGCTGATGGCAATTCAAATGATTAGCATTGGGGAAGAAACAGGAGAACTGGATAAGATGCTTTCTAAAGTTGCCGACTTTTATGAGGATGAAGTGGAGCAAGCGGTTAAAGCGCTGACCAGCATTATGGAACCCATCATGATTGTGCTGTTGGGAGGGATGGTCGGGTCGATTTTGCTGGCGATGTACCTGCCAATGTTTGCCGTGTTTGAGAAATTGGGCTAATAGCAACTGTCATTATGGTGACTCAAAAAGTTTTCTATGAAGAGGCTTTGGCAGAATATAGCAATGCTACAGCCGCGATCGCCCTTTTAAGGCAATATCGTCCCTATCTGGAAATGATTCCCAGTATGCGTCGCCCCGATGAAAGCCTGATCACGATTCCCCTACCGATTGTTCGACTCCGGGGAGCGATCGCATCATCAAGTGGAGGCGTTAGCATCGGGCAAGCCGGAGAAACCTTGTGTCTACCTTGCGATATTGCCATTTTGATGTGCGATCCGGAATGGAAGATCAAAACAGGCGTAGAGATTTTTGTGTTTATCCATCGTCCCGAAGAAGACTTTTCTGATTTGTTGGGGCGCTGGCGACATACCCAAGTTCATTTAAGCCGAGGCTATGAATGGGATATGCCCTTTCGCTATCGTCATATTTTGAGCGACGGAGCAGATAGTACCTATCCACTATTTGTGATTTTTGAAGGAACACCAGAGCGAATTAAGCGCGGTTTAAAGGGATCTTATCTCCCGTTTGTGACTCGCCACGATCCTAATGGGGCGATCGCAGAAGATGCAGTAGAACTTTCAGAAACAGAAGCTCTGTGGATGGATGATCAACAGACCCTGCACGATTAAAGCAGGTTGTCATCGCTATCAACAGATAGCTAAAGGAATTTTGTCGGCTATCTGATTCATCAGCGAAATCAGGATCAGGCGGTTGGGGAGCAGCGCTAAAAGTTTTGGGCCACGCTTTTGTTTCTTCTAAGATTGGCTCTGCAAAATCTTCTGGCGTGGGAGGCTCCACAAAGTTTGTCTGTTCCCACAGCTTCTTGGTATTCTCGAAAAGTGGCTTTAAGGCAATCAAAGCCTCAGTTGCCGATTGATAACGAGCAAAATGATCAGAACCCACCATTTTGTCGAGAATTTCGGCAAGAGTATGGCTGACTTGAACATTTTCTTTCCATTTAAATTCATCAGTATCAGGATCTCGCTTCTGATTTAACTCTTTAGCCGATATCCCAGTCAGTGCCAAGATGCCAACAATGCCAACTGAATAAATATCGCTGCTAAGACGAGGGCGACCATGGGCTTGTTCGGGTGCCATAAATCCATCAGTTCCTATGGCAACTGTCATGTGACTAACGGATTCAGGATCGCCTAACTGTTCAATTCTTTGCTCAACTTCTTTGACTGCACCAAAGTCAATTAGAACGAGTTTGCTATCTAATCTTCGTCGGATAATGTTGGCAGGTTTAATATCTCGATGAATCACATTTTTGCTATGGATAAATTCTAAAACTGTCAGCAGGTCTTGCAGGATAGAAACAACCTTCAATTCGGGCAGCCGCCGCCCAAACATCTCCTCTTGAAGGGGTTTGCCCTCAATGAAGTCCAGCACCAGGTAAAATTCATCTTTTCGATAGGTGAGAAGCCTCGGAATTTGGTCGTGTTCTCCCAAATCTTGTAGAACTTTGGCTTCTCGGTCAAATAAATCTTTTGCTAGTTTGAGCGCATTAGGCTTAGTGTTGACGGGGCGCAACTGTTTGACCACACAAAAAGGTTTCCCTGGTCGGCTAGCATCTCGTGCTTTGTAAGTTTTACCAAATCCACCAGAGCCGATTTCTTCCCACACTTCATACCGTCCATCTAGTATTCTGCCAATGACTTCTAGGTTTCGTTGTTCATCAATCACACCCCGAAGGTCGCTGTCTCCGCTGGCGTAGACAAAATTCTTCACATCTTGAGATGCACCATGCTGTTGAAGAGCTTGGCGACGTTGCTGGGTTGCGCGCTGCTGTTGCAGTTTCTCGCTCCTGATGCCGGTGACTAAATAAGAGGCTCCGCTGAGGACGATCGCCACCACTGGCATTGCAGTCGGTAAAATCAACCGTCCAGCGACAAACACACTGTAGCTAATGCTGACCCAGCCTAAAGCCAGCGCGATCGCGATGCCAAAGCGGCGTAGGGGGCTAATCTGACGATTACGGCTTTGCACGTAGCCCGCAAATAATACCAGCACTGCTACAAGCACACCTTGGGCTGGCAGACTGGGGATCGCTGTTGAGATCGATCGATTTTCGAGCAGTGTGGCGATCGCATTGGCATTCACCTCCACCCCCGGCATCTTGCCAAAGGGCGTAAAATGAACGTCTTGGTAAGATGCTGCTGTCGGACCAATTAAAACAATCTTTCCCTCAAACGTTTTTTGTCGGCGATGATTTTCCCAGGTTTCCGGGTCTAGCACTTCCCAAAAGGGAATTTGAGTAAAGGTTTCTGCAGGTCCATAGAAAAATATATTCTCGCCTTTAGGTGGCTCATAAGTTATCTTGCTGGCGTTCAAGGCTGCGTGAGAAAATGCTGGATACTGACTTGCCATCTGCTCAAAGTTTTTTGCAACTTGAAAATTCCCTGCTCGTGCTGAGTTGAGCGCGACTTGCCGAGGATACTCACTAGCAAACATACGAATTTCATTATCCGTTTCAGTCAAGTAATTAATCGATCCAAGTGATCCAGGCTGCGTTTGAAACATTTCCTGGGGAAGCTTAATCTGAATCTGATATGTTGACCCTGTTTTTGGTATGCTCTCTTCGTACTCAAGGGCTAAGGTAATGCGTCCGGCATAGCGCTGCAAGGTTTTTTGAAATCGCAGATCCTCTTGGGGATAACTACTGGGCAGATCAAAAATCAGATCTACCCCAACAGATTTTGCGCCAGCACTCATCACACGATCAACCGCTTGAGCGTAAGCTGACCGTTTCCAGGGAGAAGTGGTTAATGGTTCTAAATAGGCGTACTTTTTCGGATCGGCTGTATAGAAGTTTTTTGCCTGAGAATTAGAAGCTTCATCCATTGCGAGGATGATGACTTCATTAGGCGGAGCAACGGCACCACGAAGGTTGAAAAACTGAGATTGCATCTGTCGTTCAAGTCGCTGTGACGTTGAGTCGATCGCCACTGACAAACCCGCAGTCACGGCGCAGATCGTCAGCAGTCCATGACCCACGTTAGAAACATTCCAAATATTAATCTGCCGCAATGCAGTAAACCGATTGAAAACAAAATTCCGCAAAAAACGCAAATTAAACCCTGCCGAGTCAGCAATCAGCGTTTTGGCTTGAGGGTGGGATGAGTCTGGCGACATGATTAAAACTTAGCAATAAGGTTGTCATGCTTGGACTGTAGTGAAACTATGAAGCGGCAGCAGTAATGTGGCGATCGCCGCCATAATAAAACCCTTCACTCTAAATCCCTCTCTTAAAGGAGGACTTTGAAGTAAAGGAGGACTTTGAAGGCTCCTTTTATCGCTGTCTCCTTTTCTCCTGCACCTTGCCACGCAGCCTATACTATTAGAGCGTATTCACAGACGACTAGCTAGTTTTCTCAACTTTGCATTAAGGGTCGCAAAAAGGCTATCAGAATATGACGCTGCTGGCTCACCTTATATTTCATCAGTAAAAGTCTTATTTTTTGCGATCGCAACACACTTCTCTAAATTAAATCGGTAGAATCTTTAGTAACCATTGAAAACGTCTTAAACTGCCAATTCACTAAATAAAAAGAGATATGCATATTTTTATAAAACAAGTTAAGTTCAGTTTCTTGAGGAAATAATTAAGCATCAAATTATATGAAATTAGTACTACTTAATTAGTGGCTTGCAATTAAAGATACTTCAATCATACCGACTTCTTAAATCTGAGAAGGTCTTGGAGAAAAGTATTCTCGCAGACTTGATTTAGTTGCAAAGCGCACATTTTCTAACTTTTACAGGTATAAATTGACTCTATAAGTTGCTGTCGGGCAATTCTAGTTACTCTAAATTAACTTGTTACAATTAGTTATTAAAATATTTAACTTCTAGGTTTTGATTCTTTATGCAGTATTCGATGAACCGTCTTTCTATTTTTGTAGACGGCAACAATATGTTCTATGCTCAGCAAAAGAATGGGTGGTTCTTTGATCCAAAGCGCGTTTTAGAACATTTTACTCGTGAAGCTGACACTGTTTTAGTGAATGCGTTTTGGTACACAGGGCTTAAAGATTTGCAAGACCAACGAGGTTTTCGTGATGCCCTAATTAGCTTGGGTTACACCGTCAGAACTAAGATTTTGAAAGAATACTACGACGATAATTCGGGGCGTTACTCGCAAAAAGCGAACCTGGATATTGAAATCGTGGTGGATATGTTTAATACGGTCGATCAATACGATCGCGTGATTTTATTTAGCGGCGATGGCGATTTTGAACGCGCGATCGAATTACTTCGCGGCAAAAGCACACACATCATCGTAGTTTCTACTGAAGGAATGATTGCCCGTGAACTTCGTAACGCTACTGACCACTACATTGACTTGAACGATATTCGTAAAGAAATCGAAAAAACTGATTACTAGAAACTTTATTTTATTTGCTGAATTTTATCTACCGACAGAGCGGCTTTTAGAGACACAGGCATTGCCAGCAAATGATTTGCTATTAGCCATCAAAAGCAATTAGAAAAATTTCTAACTTATTGAGAAGGAGACAAAAATCCCTGGATTGTTTCCAAGGTATTTAAAACAAGCGGTAGGCTAGTAGGCAGAACGATTGTTTTGCAGATAGGATCTTTCGCAACTATGAACACTCAGTCTCAGCCCGACCGGATTATCATCTTTGACACCACACTCCGGGATGGCGAACAATCTCCCGGTGCAACGCTCAACGTGGACGAAAAGCTGGCGATCGCACGGCAACTGGCGCGACTGGGTGTGGATGTGATCGAAGCCGGGTTTCCCTACTCCAGCCCTGGCGATTTTGAAGCCGTTCAAAAAATTGCCCGAACGGTTGGCACTGTTGATGGTCCGATTATTTGCGGGTTAGCCCGTGCCAATCGACCCGACATCAAAGCCGCTGCCGAAGCAGTGAAACCTGCGGCTCATCACCGAATTCATACCTTCATTGCCACCTCTGATATTCACTTGGAATATAAGCTGCGGAAAACCCGCGCTGAAGTGAAGGCGATCGCCACAGAAATGGTTGCCTACGCAAAATCCTTTGCCAACGATGTCGAGTTTTCACCCGAAGACGCGCTCCGCAGCGATCCCGACTTTCTTTATGAAGTGTTGGAGCAGGCGATCGCAGCCGGTGCCACCACCATCAACATTCCCGACACGGTGGGCTACACCACTCCCACAGAATTTGGCGCACTGATTCGCGGCATTAAGGAAAACGTGCCGAACATCGACCAAGCGATTATTTCCGTGCATGGTCACAACGATTTAGGCTTGGCAGTTGCCAACTTTTTGGAGGCAGTTAAAAACGGCGCGCGCCAATTGGAATGCACCATCAATGGCATTGGCGAACGGGCTGGAAATGCCGCATTAGAAGAATTGGTGATGGCGCTGCATGTCAGGCGGCAATACTTCAACCCGTTTTTGGGTCGTCCCGCTACTTCAGAAGAACCGCTGACGAAAATTGACACTCGCCAACTTTACAAAACTTCTCGTTTAGTTTCCACGCTGACCGGAATGTTAGTGCAGCCGAATAAGGCGATCGTCGGTGCCAATGCTTTTGCTCATGAATCTGGCATTCATCAAGATGGCGTGTTGAAAAATAAGCTGACCTACGAGATTATGGATGCCCAATCGATCGGCTTAACCGATAACCAAATCGTGTTGGGTAAATTGTCGGGTCGCAATGCCTTTCGCACTCGTCTCAAAGAATTAGGCTTTGATCTAACGGATCAGGATCTCAACAAAGCATTTGTGCGTTTTAAGGAATTGGCGGACAAGAAAAAGGACATCACCGATTGGGATTTAGAGGCGATCGCGCACGACGAGACACAGCAAGCACCCGATTTATTTCGATTGGAGCGAGTGCAGGTTTCCTGCGGCGACCATGCCTGCCCTACGGCAACTGTGACCTTGCGGACTCCCGACGGTCAAGAGCGAACGGATGCCGCGATCGGAACGGGACCGGTTGATGCAATCTATAAAGCAATTAATCGCGTGGTAACGGTGCCCAATGAACTGATTGAGTTTTCGGTGCAGTCGGTTACTGCCGGAATTGACGCGATCGGGGAAGTGACGATTCGCCTCCGCAATGGCGATCGCATTTTCTCTGGTCACTCCGCTAACACCGATATTGTGGTTGCCTCGGCTCAGGCATATGTCAATGCGCTGAATCGTCTATTCTCTGCGTTGCAGCAACAAGAACCCATTTCGGCTCAAAAAAGCGACATTCTTGTGGAGTCAGTAAAAGTTGCGGAAGCAACCCCTGTACAGAGCTAGTCGGATTTTCGCTAGTCCAATTTTCACAGTGAGCTTTGAAATGTAGAGAGGCTCACTGTGATTCACAAAACCGACTCATTGTAGGCAAAGGTTGAAATAGATGGGACCATTCGAGCAGTTCAAGCGCTTACCCTGGCGATCGCTAGCTCAGGCGAGCATTGTTGTAGTTTTGTTCGTGACCCTGCTGGAGTTCAGCATTGCTTTTGGGTTGCAATTTTCTCAGGTCAACGCAGCCTTACGACTATTGTTTGAGCCGCCGCTAGGATTGCTGACGGAATGCGCGATCGCCTTTGGGCTAGGGGTGCTATCTGTCATTGCTTTAGAACGTATCGATCGCGCCAGTATTCGCGCTGGCAGCCTTTGGGGATTGGTGCTTTGCGTAGTGGTCGCATTTTTGATTAAAGGATGGTTGCCGATTGGCAATGCCTTATTTCGGGTGGAGCAGCTTCAGTTGGGTGGATTATTGGTCGGCATATTTTGGCAAGGTCGTCCCTATTGGCGATCGTTCAAACAGTGGTGAGAATTTAATTGAAAATAAAGCTCTAAGCTGAGCCTTCATCCGGTTGCTCAAACGCATTCACCAACCGTTCTAAGTTATCCGTCAGCCGATCTAACCGTTTCAGCGACTCTTCCTGCGACTCAGCCAACGTTTGCACCGTATCGCTCAAGGCAAAAATCTGGTAGCCCTGCTGCTGCACTTGATTTGCCAGAGAATCTACCCGTTCTGATAATCGATCAACCGTTTCCACCGTCGCCAAAACGGCTTCTCCAATTTGCTGCACGATCGCCTCTAACTGACTGTCTTGCTCATCCACCTCAAACTCTCGCTGCTAAAACAATTCACCTATCTTGCTATCCAGAACTACCCGATAGCCAAAAACACTCATCTTTTTAAGGCTGCTTACTTTGGCTGAATTTTGGCGAGAATTGTATTTTTGTAGTAGTGCAGAACGATTTGTTGATAGCCCGTTCCTTTCTGTGCCAAATTGTGGGCACCCCACTGGCTCAGTCCCAGTCCATGACCATATCCCCCACCGTTAATTTTAAAAGTAGTGGGATTCGCCTGTCCCTGCCCCTTGGTGGATGCCGCAGCATAATCTGACAACACTGTGAATTTTGTGCTTTTCAAGCCTAGGGCATTGCGTAAAGCGTCTCCCGTCATCGTGCGAGTTCCTGCATCCCCCACAATTCGCATGGTTCTGACCCGTCCATGGGGTGTAGTTTGTGCTGTCTCCATAGAAGTAATATTACCAACTCCCGTGATTCGGGCGCTTAGTTCACTGCGAGAAAAGGTTTTCACCCATTCATATTCTGGGGAACCTTGGTCAAAATCTGGAACCGCTTTCAGATAAGGCAAAGGGCGCGTCCAGACGTTTTCAACGTTTTCGGTATGCCCACCCGATGCCGAGTGAAACACCGCCTCAATGATGCGCCCCTGATGGATTAGCACTTGTCCTGCTGTGGCATTCACCGCTGCTTGCGTAGAAGCCGCTTCATCTAAAATGCCTTTATACACTTGCCATCCAGTCGTATCGCCGACATCATACAGGCGATTTGCGGTGCTTTGCCGTTGATACAATGCATAGGAACGGGCAGCAACCGCTTGAGCTTTCAAAGCTTCGATTGGCCAGGAGGGAAACATTTCGCCGCCCAAAACGCTGTAAAGATATTGTTCCAAATCCACATAGTTGACTGCGGTTAACCCTTTAGCCGTGGGAACAACGCGAGTTCTGCCGCGATACCAGCGATCGCCAATAAA
>Ga0209181_10003759_pt1 | contig 23093 bp, 18 predicted proteins | sample MAT05_FD_187208 | JGI IMG/M metagenome (GOLD analysis project Ga0209181, IMG submission 187208) | Freshwater microbial communities from Lake Fryxell liftoff mats and glacier meltwater in Antarctica - MAT-05 (SPAdes) (version 2) | ecosystem: Environmental > Aquatic > Freshwater > Ice > Liftoff...
ATTATCCAACCATTCACGCGCCCATTTATCGGTGACGTTTAAAACCATTTCATCTTTGGTTGGGCCTTTGCAGGCATCAGAAGATTCCAGACCTGTCCACAGGTCAATTTTGACTCGGCGCGCGAGATCCTGCCCGGGCCGTAAAGGAGGCTGGTCGAATGCATACACTTCTGTATATTGATTGTCACAGGAGTTGGATGGTTCTGCGCCTGAAAGTTTGCAGACTATTTTATCTACAATGCCTTCTGGACGATTGAATGGAGTGGGTGCGCCGTTGGTAAGATAAGGAACTGCAAATTCCATGAACTGCGCCCAGATGGGGGCCGCGCCACTTAAACCAGATGAATTAACCATGGGCGTGTAATCAGCGTTGCCGATCCATACGCCGGTGACGAGGTCGGGAGTGTAGCCTAGCGTCCAGTTATCGCGGATATCGTTGGTGGTGCCTGTTTTTGCCGCGACCGGGAAGGTTAAATTTAACGGTGAGTTGGGACCAAACATTAAAGAGCGCGCATTATTATCAGAAAGTATGGATGAAATCAGATACGCATGTTCGGCGCGGATGACTTGTTCACCGGCTTGTGATTTGTATTCGTAAATAATATTGCCCGCGAAATCTGTGATCTTGAGAATGGCAACAGGCGGCACACGTTGACCGCCGTTGGCGAAGACCGAGTAGGCAGAGGTCATATCAATCAGGCTGACGTCGCCGCCGCCTAACGTGAGCGAGAGTCCATAGTCATTGCGCGTGAGCGAGGTGATGCCAAGCCTTTGCGCCATGCCGATCATGCCTTCTTTTTCGGGTGTGTTCGGGTCATCATAAATGCCGACAAATTCCAAAGCTTTGACTGCGGGGATATTGAATGAATTTGATAGCGCAACGCGTACGGTCATGGCGCCGTGGAATTTTCCGTCATAGTTGCGAGGCTCGTATGGCGGATTCGTGCCATCAGGGAATTGTGTGGGCACATCCCAAATGAGTGTGGAGGGAGTCCAGCCTTTTTCAAATGCCGCCACATAGGTAAATGGTTTCATGGATGAACCAGGCTGACGTGTGGGGCTGTTCGCCATGTTGATCTGACCTGAAATGGCGTTGTTGTTAAAATCAGGCGAGCCGACCATGGCCAGAATTTCACCTGTAGATGGGCGAATGGCAACCAGCGCACCGTTATGAGCGTTGTTATCGACCATTGCGGCAACTTGATCGGTGACCAGTTGCTGCGCTTTATCCTGCATGACTGGGTCGAGTGTGGTGTAGACCACGAAACCAGAGCGATAAATAGTCTGCGCATCATATTGCTCTTCAAGTTGCGCACGGACAAAGTTAACCCAATGCGGATACTTCGCATCAAACGAAGGTGCGCGGAAGGGATAAACCTTCATTTCGTTTGCGGCTTGGGTGGCGGCGGTTGGGTCAACGCAAACCGGAGTTTCACTGTTGCTGACTTGTATGCAGTTCTGCTCATTGCTCAGATCGAACATGAGTACCAATACCTGCTGTTCACGGGTAAGTGTGACTTCGGCGTTGGTGTAAATATCATAGATGGCGGGAGATTGCGGCAAGCCTGCCAGGAAGGAGGCTTCCCCCAGCGTCAGGTCTTTGGCCGATTTGCCAAAGTATGTTTCAGAGGCGGCTTCTGCGCCATAGGCGAGGTTGCCGTAATAAATTTCGTTGAGGTACAGCTCAAGGATTTCGTCTTTTGAATAGCGACGTGTGATCTCAGCCGCGAGGATGATTTCACGCGCCTTGCGGGTGTACGTCCGCTCGGCTCGTTCTTCGGGAGAGAGGATCAGCGCGCGAGTGAGTTGCTGCGTAATGGTGGATGCGCCTGAAACTGTTCCGCCGCTTTGATAGTTTTGCCATAGCGCGCGAATCATGGCAAATAAATCAAAACCTGGGTGTGTGTAGAAATCCTTGTCTTCTGTGGCGATGGTGGCCGCGACCAGAATGGGGGAGATTTCTGAAAGCGGGATATATGTACGGCGGCCCGCGTTGGGATCAAGAATTTCGTAAAGTACCTGTCCGTTACGATCTAAAATGCGGGTGGTCTCAAACTGCGAGGCATGGCCGCGCAAGTCTCCCACGTCGGGCAATGTGCTGGCGATGGAATAATATTTATAAACGAAGTACGAACCCGTACATAGCCCTACGATCACCGCCAGAAATGCCGCCACGATCAAGCCGCGCAGAAAGCAACCTGTATTTCCACGCCAGTTGATATTTTTTGCGGCGGATTTAATCTGCCCGTTGCGCGGTTGTGAAGGTGGCGTGAATGCCGCCGCAACTGCAGGCTTGGGCGGCAAGCCCTGACTTGTGGTCGGCTCATACGCAGCACGTGTGACTCGTGTGCCTTCCACATCGATTTCATTAACACGGCGCGGCAAAGGCATGTTGTCTTTGTCTAGCGCGGGGCGATAATATTTATCGGTTGTGGTGGGCGGCGGTTCAATGGGCGCAGGGTTATATACCCCTTGAGTTTCTTCTTCCGATTTTATAATTCGGCGTAATCGATCGTTATCTTCGTTGCTCATGAGCTTCTCGTAAATCCTCAATTACTACTTACCAATTACCAATGACTACTTACATAAGTAGTCATTACAAAACCTACTTCGGCTGACTCAGCACCAGCAGATTCAAAGAACCGCGTTGACATTGCTCATCGCTTTGATTTTTGACCACAATCGCCGCAACAATCGACCCGCCGCCAATGCGCGGCAGAGCCTTGGTTTCTGTGATGGTCAACTCGGCAGTGATCGTATCGCCAATGAAAAAGGGCTTCACGAATTTCCATTCGCTGATCTCACGGAAAGCCAAAACTGTGCCTTCCAGAAATCCCGTCCGCATGATCAAGCCCGTAGCAAGTGACAGGCCTAAAAGTCCATGAGCGATGCGTTGACCGAATTGAGTCGTGCTGGCAAAAGCTGCATTGGTATGTATCTGATTAAAGTCGCCCGTCAGTCCTGCAAAATTAAAAATATCGCCTTCGCTGACCGTCCGCCCAACTGTATTGATCTTTTGCCCGACAGAAAATTCTTCAAAATAAAGTCCAGCCATCATTATTCTCCTCGTCATTTAATCATATAAATATCTGCTCGAAACTACCGAACTACTAAACTATCAAACTATCAAACTGCCCAAACCAAATTATACCCGTTTGACCTTCTGCCATTTCGCCCGTACAATAGCGCCATGCGCGATTGGTCTTTAAATCTCGGCGACCCGCTTTTCCTTTCTCTGGCAGCGGATGCCCGCCTTTGCAAACCCGACTACCTCAACGATCACATCTGGGAAGTGGAACTTGGCGCGGCAGAGCCGGCCTTTGTTTCACTCTACACCACATTTGGGCTGCGCGCGCGCTCCATGTATCTTTACTTGCGCTTCACAGAAAACAACACCACAGTCACAGACCCTAACACCTTCGCCGTCAAACCGTCACTGCGCCGCTTTTACCCAAACTTCCTAACCCTCGATTTTATTCCCCTCGAAGCCCTGCACGCCACCACCGAATTCTGGGTTCCTGAATCCCATGCGGTTGCGGGGCGCGTCATTCTCAGCAACAAAAGCAACGCCACGCGTCAACTCAAACTTGAAGTCTGCGCGGCTCTGGCTCCCCTCGATGGTCAATCCATCATTCCCACTCAACAACAATCCGTCAATATTTTAGCGGGACAAACCAGCGGAATCGCGCCCGTTGTCTTTATGACTGGCGGCCCCAAGCACGGCCCCGGACCTCAGCCCTCGCTCCTGCTCGAACTGGAACTGGGCCCCGGTTCAACGAGACAAATTACCTTCGCCTCAGCCGCGTTAAATACCGTTGCCGAATCTTTTGAGCTTGCACGCCGCAGCGCCGCCCGTCCCTGGGAAGCAGAACGCGCCCGCATTGAAATGCTGGATACCTCACAAGTTTTAGACATCCGCAGCGGTGACCCGGATTGGGATGCCGCGCTGGCCTTCAGCCAAAAAGCCGCGCACGGATTATTCTTCAGCGGCAGCGAACAATTGCCTAATCCATCGTTTGTGAATACACGTCACATAGACAACGGCTTTTCCCGCAAAGGTGACGGCGCAGATTACCCGCCCGCCTGGAGTGGACAATCTCCATTAGAGGCATATTACATCTCCAGTATTTTGCAGGGCGCACCGCACGTGGCAAAAAATATGATCCTCAATTTTCTCTCCACCCAAAAAGAAGACGGCGAAGTGGATAACAAACCCGGCCTCGGTGGTCAGCGCGGAAAATTGATCGCCGCGCCTTTGCTCGCCAGCCTCGCATGGAAATATTATCAAACCACACAAGACGAAGCATTTCTAACTGATGTCTATCCAAAACTGATTAAATTTTTCTGGGCCTGGTTTTCCCCTGCGCATGACCGCAACCGCGACGGCGTACCCGAATGGGATCATGTTCTGCAAACCGGCTTCGACGATAATCCTGTCTTCGATGTTTGGAATCCGTGGTCACAAGGCTTGGATATTTCGCTGGTGCATAGCCCGTCGTTAGAGTCGATGTTATATCGCGAAGCGAAATCGATTGTGCAGATCGCAAAAGTGATCGGCAGGCACGCAGAAGAAACCATGCTGATTCAATCACAAGCTGAAACACTCAAAACATCGTTGATCGCAAGTTGGAATGCGAATCAAAGTTTTTACTCGTATCGTGATCGCGAAACAGGCTTGGTTTCAACAGGCAAAGTCATTGCGAAAAAAAGGGGAGATGGCAACCTGCGCCCCAAAGTGGAGTTCGAGAGCGGCGTCCGCTTATTGATCGAGATCCAGACCAAAAATCCAGCCGCGCGGCGTCCCGAAGTGGAGATCAGCGAATACTTCACAAAATCCAAAGGCGAAGTCGAAACAATTTTGGGTCATCAATTCCAATGGCGCACAGGCGGGCTGGTGGCCACCACTCAAAAATTATTTACACGCGTGGGCCGAGTCAGCGTAACAGGACTCGATGAAAAAGATAAAGTCATCGTAAAGCTGATCGACACCACTGGCGAAGACCTGACGCTGGCACTGCCCTTGTGGGCAGGAATCCCCGAAGCGCAGCAAGCAAACGCATTGATCGGACGCAACATTTCCACTGCGGATCGATTTGACCGCCCGTTTGGATTCCCCTCACTCGCCGATTCACCCGACCCCGAAGCGGATACAATTTCGATGAGTGTGCCTCTCCCGTGGAATCAGTTGATCGGCGAAGGACTGCTCGCGTACGGATTCCGCGCCGAAGCCACGCGCCTGACCGTGCATTTGATGAACGCCGTCATTCAAAACTTAAAACAGAACCGTTCCTTCTATCAACGCTATCACGCAGAAAAAGGCACAGGCATTGGCGAACGCAATTCACTGCAAGGCTTCGCACCTGTCGGCTTATTCATGCAGGCGCTGGGCGTGACCATTCTTTCCGCAACCAAAGTAAAACTCGAAGGTAAAAATTTATTCCCCTGGCCCGTGACCATCAAATACAAAGGACTCACCATCTCACGCGGACTGGAACAAACCGTAATCACATTCTTAAATGGCGAGAGTGTGATCGTGAAGGAAGAAGCGTCGTGTATGGTTGAAATGTAAATTTGAAATTTGTGCAAAGAGACAGTCACTTTTCCAAAACGGGTGACTGTCTCTTTGGTTATTTTACGGGGAATTAATCTTAAGCCTAAAAAAGCATGGTAAAAATTTTATAGAAAAACCCTGTTCAATTCTCTTGAGGAATTATGGCTTTAAACGTATCCGTAAATCTTTCATCTCATCTCACTTTTTTATACGGAACAGATAGCGCACCTCAACTACTTGTCCGTGTTGAAAAACTCATTGCAAAATATCGCGTGCAAACGCGCAGTGCGCTGCGAGACGGGAAATTAACCGAACGCGACTCCATTCTCATCACCTATGGCGATCAGGTTCAAGCGCAAAACCCGAGTCCATTACAGACCCTCAATTTATTTTGCAAAGAATATTTGATTGGCATCGTCAGTGGGATTCACATCCTGCCGTTTTACCCGTGGACTTCGGACGATGGTTTCTCGGTGGTGGATTACCGCAAAGTGGATTCGGCTCTGGGAGATTGGGAGGATATTTCTTCCATGCAGAGTCATTTCCGTTTGATGTTCGACGGCGTCATTAATCACATCTCAGCAGAAAGTGACTGGTTCAAGGCTTTTTTACAGGACGACCCGCACTATCAAAATTATTTTATTGCTATTGAAAACTCACCCGACCTTTCACAGGTGGTACGTCCACGGGCTTTGCCGCTGCTGACTCCATTTCAAACTCCATCTGGTGAGAAAAAAGTATGGACGACTTTCAGCGCAGACCAGATCGATCTCAATTTCAAAAATCCTGAAGTCTTGCTTGAAATTCTGGATGTTCTGCTCTTGTACGTGGAGCGCGGTGCAACATTTATTCGCCTCGACGCGATTGCGTATTTGTGGAAGGAGATCGGCACGAACTGTATTCATCTGCCGCAAACTCATCACGTCATCCAATTGCTGCGTGCCGCGTTGAATGAAGTTGCTCCGCATGTGCATCTTATTACCGAAACCAACGTGCCGCACGCGGACAATATCTCTTATTTTGGCGACGGCACGAACGAAGCGCAACTCGTCTACAACTTTGCCCTGCCGCCGTTGACTCTGCACACCTTCCACACTGGTGACGCGCGTATCTTATCCAACTGGGCGCGGACGTTGACTCTGCCGTCTGACAACACAACCTTCTTCAACTTCCTCGCCTCGCATGACGGGATCGGTCTTAATCCCGCGCGCGGAATTTTATCAAATGCTGAGATTGACTCGCTGGTCAGTAAAGCACTCGCGCAGGGCGGGCTGGTTTCATACAAACACAATGCTGATGGTTCGCAGGCTCCGTATGAAATGAATATCAATTATTTTGACGCGTTGTCAAAACCCAACGGTGAAGAATCTTTGGGATTACAAATTAATCGCTTCATCGCCGCGCAAGCCATTATGCTTTCTCTGCTCGGCTTGCCAGGAATTTATTTCCACAGTCTCTTCGGTTCGCGCGGATGGATCGAAGGCGTAAAACAAACAGGCCGCAACCGTACAATCAACCGCGAGAAATGTCAACTTGACGAATTGCAAAATGAACTCGCAGACGAAGACACGCTGCGTTCAAAAGTTTTCACGCGCTATTCCCAATTATTGAAAGCGAGAAGTAGTTCCCCCGCATTTCATCCGCATGGCACGCAGATAATATTGGATGTTCATCCAGCAATCTTTGCGGTTGAACGCATTTCTCCCGATGAAAAAACACGTATGTTATGCTTGCATAATGTTAGCTTGGAAAAAATCACCACTGAGACGGAACACGCAACAGCCCTTTTACAGACTTCAACAATCACACTCGAACCCTATCAAATTTTATGGATGAGACTATGACACATCACATCGGTTTTATTTCCACACGTTTCGCAGGCACTGACGGTGTTTCGCTGGAAACAGAAAAATGGGCAACCATCTTCGAGCGGCTGGGACACAGGTGTTTCTATTTCGCTGGAGAATGTGATCGAAACAGCGACCAGTCCCACGTTACGCCTGAGGCGTTTTATCGTCATCCCGAAATTGAAAAAATAAATCAGCAGGCCTATTCAGGCAGTTGGACGGTCACGAAAGAAGCGCGCAAGGCGCATCCTGAAATTGCAACGCTGCATAAGGATTTTTTCTCCATGTATATTCGTCCGCCGCAAATGGCGCGCCGTGTGAATGAGTTGAAGGATTATCTCAAAGAGCAGTTGTATGAATTCGCGCATCGTTTCGATTTGGAAATTTTGGTGATCGAAAATGCAGTCACGATCCCGCTTAACCTGCCGTTGGGGCTGGCGATTACAGAATTTATCGCCGAGACGGGTTTTCCCACCATCGCGCATCATCACGATTTTCATTGGGAGCGTCAGCGCTTTCAAGTGAATTGCGTGGGCGATTATCTCGCGGCGGCATTTCCGCCCAGCCTGCCATCGATTCGACATGTGGTCATCAACTCGTTGCAGGCGCAGCAGATCGCTTCGCGCTATGGACTCGCGGCGCGCGTGATTCCCAACGTGATGGATTTTGACACACCACCGCCCGCATCAGACTCGTACACCGAAACGGTTCGGAAAGACTTTGGCATTGGTGACGCTGAATATTTTTTCCTGCAGCCGACGCGTGTCATTCAACGCAAAGGCATTGAGCACGCCGTTGAACTGGTGCGCAGACTTGAACTGCCCGCAAAGTTAGTCATCTCTCACGCCTCTGGTGACGAAGGCACAGACTATGAACAGCGTGTGCGTGAATATGCTCATCTTTTGGATGTGACCGTTCGTTTTGAATCGGATCAGGTGCAGGACGAGCGCGGCACGACCAAAGATGGAAAGAAAATTTATACACTTGGGGATGTATATCCACATGCCGATCTGGTTACGTATCCATCCAGCATTGAAGGGTTTGGAAATGCGTTTCTGGAAGCCGTATATTATCGCCGCCCGATTCTAGTGAATAACTATTCGATCTATGAAGTGGATATTAAGCCAAAGGGTTTTCGCGCAGTCTGGTTTGACGGCTTTATCAATAAAGGTACGCTTGAAATGGTGCGGCACATTTTGAAAAATCCCGCACAGGCACAGGCATGGGCCGAGGAAAATTATCAACTTGCAAAACGGCATTTCTCCTTCACGATGTTGGAGCGCCGTTTGCAATCGATCCTCGCCGATTGTTTGGGACAGCAAATATGAACATTGCCATTCTGCATTATTCCGTGCCGCCCATCGTCGGCGGCGTGGAAAGTGTCATCGCGCACCACGCGCGGCTGATGTCTGCGGACGGACATTCCGTGCGATTGATCGCGGCACGCGGAAAAGCCTTGAGTAAGGATATTTCGCTGGTTGTAATTCCTCTCGCAGATTCGCGTCATGCGCGCGTGACAGAAATAAAAGATCAGTTGGATCGCGGTGAAGTGACAAAGGATTTTGAATCGCTGCGCGATGAACTCATTCACCAATTACAACTTGCTTTATCAAATGTGGATATTCTCATTGCACACAATATCTGCTCGTTGAATAAAAATTTAGCCTTAACCGCCGCGCTTTATCAACTGCATACTGAGCAAAAACTTCCGCGCCTGATTCTCTGGCACCACGATCTGGCATGGACAACACCGCGTTACCAAAAGGAATTGCACGAAGGCTATCCGTGGAGTTTGCTAAAAACTGCCTGGCCTGAGGCAGTTCAGGTGACGATCTCTGAGACGCGGCAGGTGGAAATATCCGAATTGATGGAACTGGATACATCCAAAATCCACGTCATTCCCAACGGCGTGGACGTAGGCCAGTTTCTTAAGCTGGAAGATCAAACACTTGGCTATATCAAAAAACTTGACTTGTTACAAGCCAGCCCGCTGTTGTTGCTTCCTGTTCGCATTACGCCGCGCAAAAACATTGAACTGGCATTACACATTCTGGCAGAGTTGAAACAGGAAGTACCGTCTGCGCAAATGGTGGTGACAGGTCCGCTTGGACCGCATAATGCGGCAAATGTTCATTACTTTGAAAAACTACAAACCTTGCGTAATGAATTGGGATTAAAAAATTCAGCGCATTTCCTTGCTGAGTTGACAAACGAATTCATTCCCGACCAGGTGATTTCAGATTTTTACAAACTGGCAGACGCGCTTTTATTCCCGAGCTTTGAAGAAGGATTCGGCATTCCCATTTTGGAGGCGGGCTTTGCAGGCATCCCCGTCTTTTGCTCAGACATTCCTCCGTTGAAAAATCTTGGCGGTGAGTTTGTAAATTATTTTTCTCCCGAAGAAAAATCGGATAGCGCGGCAAAGATGATGATTGAACATTTCAAAAAGGATAAAGTTTTTGGCTTGCGTTCATTCGTCCGCGAACAATTCACATGGGAACGCGTGTATCTAACACAGATCGCACCCCTGCTCAAAAGATAAAAGGAGACACAATGCTGCCAATTCCAAAGAATGCTTTTGTTGCAAAAGTTCTTGTGCCTGTCTTAAATGGCTGTGACCAAAGGTCCGCTCTGCACGCCGCGCATGCGATCGCGGGCGATGAAAATGTTTACCTCACTGGATTTATCTATGTCCCCGCAGGTCAATCACTGAGTACCGCGGCGGTGGATGCGCGCAAGTTAAGGCAAACCCTCAAACAGCTATACAAAGTAAAACGTGGGGATCGATGGGCGCAGGTACACGTCTCGCATACGCCATGGAGCGAGTTGGTCAATGTTGTAAAAGATGAGGACATTGATCTCCTGCTGCTCGAATGGCCCTGTCATTTTGAATCGCTGCAAGTATCTGTGGCTGAAGTATTTTCACAGGCGCCCTGCAATATTGCGATTGTCAATCAACATATCGCGGCGAATATCAGAAATGTGTTGATCCCCATCCGCGGCGGACCCTACGCGGAGTTAAGTTTGCGTATCGCGTTATCCATTCACAACTCAAACAACGCGCAAATTTCATCCCTGCATCTTTTCCCGAACAACATCACACGCGACCAGGATCTGGCCTTCAAGGGTGTGGATCGCGTGTTGAAAAATCTACCCGAAATTAAACGCGAAGAAGTGGTCACAGATAATCCAATTCAGGCCGTCTTTGAAGCCGCGAAAAAATATGACCTGCTGATTATCGGCGCTTCTGCGCGTTCGATGGAAGACAGCCCATCCATTGGGCCGTTTGCTGAAAAGATCATGCAGGAGAGTCGGCATGGCGTGATCGTTGTCAAAACAAAATTGCCTTATGCGGTCAACCCAGCCAGTGAAGAGGCGGCGCAAAACACCATCTCGGTATTGGTTGATAAATGGTTCGCAGAAAATACATTTCACGCGGATGAGTTTTCTGATCTTAAATATCTCTTGTCTTTGAAGCAAAAACAAAACCTAACCATCAGTCTTGCGCTTCCCGCACTTAACGAACAACAGACGGTGGGCAGGGTTCTCAGAACCATCAAGAATGTTTTAATGACTCGCGTCCCATTGCTGGATGAGATCGTCTTGATCGATTCCAACTCCACCGATCGCACCCGTCAGATCGCGGAAAAGATCGGCGTACCGGTTCACATCCATCAAAACATCTTGCCGCAATACGGCGTGCGCAAAGGCAAAGGTGAGGCGTTATGGAAGAGCTTATATTGCACGCGCGGAGATATCGTGATCTGGATCGATACCGACATCGTCAACATTCACCCGCGCTTTATTTATGGATTAATTGCCCCGCTTCTTCTTCGGCCTGAAATTGATTTTGTCAAAGGATTTTATCGCCGCCCCTTGAAAGTCGGCAACAAAATGCAGGCAGGCAGCGGCGGACGTGTGACCGAGTTGACCGCGCGCCCGCTGCTCAATTTGTTTTATCCCGAACTCTCCGGTATGGTACAGCCGCTTTCCGGTGAATACGGCGGCAGACGCAAAGCGTTGGAGCAGTTACCTTTCTTCTCAGGCTATGGCGTGGAGATCGGCTTATTAATTGACATGCTTGAAAAATTTGGATTAAGCTCCATCGCTCAGGTGGATTTGCAGGAACGCATCCATCACAACCAGCCGCTGGAAGCTTTGGGTAAAATGTCCTTTGCCATTATCCAGGCGGTTATCCGCAAACTCGAAGTCAAATATGGACAAAGTATTTTGGAGAATATCAACAAGACCATGAAGATGATCCGCTATGAACAGGATCGCTTCTTCCTCGACATTGAAGAGATCGCCGAAGGTGAACGTCCGCCGATGATAGAGATTCCAGAATATTTGGAGAGGAAAAAATAAGAGTCAAGTGACAGTCACCCGCTGCGCGAGGTGACTGTCACTTTTTACAATGGAATTAATCATGGGCGGCGAAAGTCATGGTATAAAAAATCAGCAAATTTCATTTCAGTTGAAACCGTCCCGAAGGTTGGCACAAACGACCAAGTTTTCTCGACAAAACCTTCGGGACGTTCTTTTTGTCAACTCATTTGAAACACACCCATTTCATTTCGGGAATAAAACCATGACAAATACCATCCTTTTCTTTATTGCTGGACTTATCATTCTCATCTTTGGCGCAGACCTTTTGGTGCGCGGAACTTCGCGGCTCGCCGCAGCATTTAGCGTTTCTCCGCTTATTATTGGCCTGACCATCGTGTCAATTGGAACTGCCTCGCCTGAAATCGCCGTATCCCTGCAAGCCGCCGCAAACGGACAGGCTGATTTAACGCTCGGTAACGTACTTGGCTCCAATATATTCAATATTCTTTTTATTCTCGGTATCACATCCCTTGTTGCGCCGATTGTGATCGCAGAGCAATTAATCCGTAAAGAAGCCCCCATCTTATTGGGCATATCCCTGCTCGTCTTTGTACTCGCTCTGGATGGAAATCTTGGCGCACTTGACGGGCTACTTCTTTTCTTGCTTGTGGCTATATATATTTATTTTGCAGTGAAACAAAGCCGCTCAGAACGCAGGGAAGTTCAAAAAGAATATGCTGAAGAATATGCGCAAAAGGAATCACGCACGACAAAAAACTTCATTACGAATATCTCCTTTATCCTTGTTGGCCTTGGCTTGCTTGTATTGGGTTCAAACTGGCTGGTGGATTCTGCTGTGCAAATTGCCAAAGCGCTGGGCGTAAGTGAATTGGTGATCGGACTGACCATCGTCGCAGTAGGAACATCCCTGCCTGAAGTTTCCACTTCCGTGATCGCTGCGCTTAAGGGAGAAAGCGATATCGCGGTTGGCAATGCAGTTGGAAGTAATATTTTCAATTTGCTTGGCGTATTGGGAATTGGCGCACTTGTTTCCCCCGATGGTATTTTCGTTGCACAGCAAGTTTTGCAGTTTGATCTACCTGTCATGCTCTTTGTGGCATTGGTAACCTTGCCCGTCTTCTATATTGATGGTCGTATTTCACGCATCGAAGGCGGATTATTACTTTCATATTATGTTGTTTATGTGACCTATGTCATCCTGCGTGCCTCCGAGAGCGCGGCGCTGACTTCCATGCAGTTGTTCATTGCATTCTTCGCCCCGATAACTTTTACAGTACTAATTGTAATTGCGATACGGTCATTACGCGTGAAAGAGCATGGATAGATTCTTACAGCAAATGGGAATTTCTTGAAGCCTTGATATTTTTCGCGTTATACTACTAAAAATTATGAGCCTCTTTCTACAGCTTGCCTTCCTGCTTTCCATAATCCTGCTCTCTGCAAAGATGGCGGGGTATTTAAGCATTCGCTTTGGGCAGCCCTCCGTGTTGGGAGAATTGTTGGTCGGTATTTTACTCGGCCCCTCCATCATCAATTTGCTCAATCTTTCCTTCATTGAGCATGAACTCACAGAGACAGTTGCCAAACTTGGCGAACTTGGCGTACTGCTTCTCATGTTTCTGGCAGGGTTGGAATTGCAATTCGATGAGATGAAGCAGAATATACGTGTCTCCGTTCTCGCTGGATTAATGGGCGTGTTCTGGCCTATAGTGTTGGGTTGGGGAGTAGGCTTGCTCTTCGGTTTAGATCAATCTGCCGCGATCTTTCTTGGCCTAACGCTCGGCGCCACCAGCGTGAGCATCTCAGCGCAGACGCTAATTGAGTTAAAGGCACTGCGTACCCGCGTAGGTCTGAGTCTGTTGGGCGCAGCAGTATTTGATGATATTTTGATCATCCTGTTCCTCTCCGTTTTCGTTGCCCTGCAAGGCGGAGGTGGAAGTACATACGACGTTTTGATCATCCTTGTCCGCATGATCTTGTTCCTTATCTTTTCGGTAATGTTCGGCTTGTGGGCACTACCGTGGATCATCCGCCATATCTCAAAACTTTCCATCAGCCAGGGTTTACTCACCATTTCTCTTGTCATTATGCTGGCGTACGGAATCGCTGCGGAATATTTCGGCGGCATGGCGGCCATCACAGGCGCATTTTTGGCAGGTTTGATGTTGGCACGCACGCATGAAAAAGATAGAATCGAAACAGGCATGCACGCGCTTGCCTACGGCTTATTCGTGCCGATTTTCTTCGTCAACATTGGGTTATCCATTGACCTGCGTGAGTTCCAATTGCAGGCATTGTTCTTTACCGTTGTTATTATTCTGGTGGCGATTGGCGGAAAATGGCTGGGCTCAGGTTGGGGCGCATGGCTGGGCGGACTTTCAAAACAAGAATCGATTCAACTCGGCGCAGGAATGATTTCGCGCGGCGAAGTGGGACTCATTGTTGCAAGCGTGGGGATGCGCGATGGTTTAGTGAGCGCAGAGGAATTTTCTGCGATTATTGTCATGGTGCTGATCACTACGCTGGTTACGCCGCCTATTCTGCGCGCATTATTTTCGCAGAAAAATGCGAAGGCAAAGAAAATGCAACCAGAAGCGGAACAGCATCAGGCGAAGCCTGCATCGAGTTCAATCGAGATGTCTGATACGAAAGAGTCGGAGGTATCCTAATGTATTTGATCATCGTGTTTTTGCATAATCCAGATTTGTTAGAAGAGTTGATGGAAGCGTGGGATCAGGAAGGCGTCAACGGCGCAACCATTCTCTTCAGTGTGGGTATGGGACAGTTCCTTGAAAAGCTGGGCTTACGCGATGACATTCCGTTGATTCCCTCGCTGGAAGATTTTTATGAAGCGTCGGAAAAGCTCAGCCGCACGATTTTCGCAACTGTAAAAGAAGAAGCTCTCATTGATAAAATTGTCGCTGCTACACAGCGTGTGATGGGTGATTTAAATGAGCCTGAAACTGGTATGCTGCTTGTAATGCCAGTGGTGAAGGCTTATGGCTTTTACAAGACAGGGAGAACAAAATGACAACCAAGCCAGTTCATTATCTTTTGATCGCCATTATTCAAGATCAAGACCTGGAGGCGGCTACAAAAGCTTTGCAGGATATCGGCGCGCCAGTCACGTATCTTTCAAGCGCGGGCGGATTTCTCGGCAGGCGTAACGCAACTCTGTTGATCGGCTTGCCCGTTGAAAAAGAATTGGAAGCCTTGGTGGCTTTGCAAATATCCTGCCGCCAGCGTATTGAATATATGACTCTTCCGCTCGAAGGTTCGCCCATGCCGATGCCCGCGCCTGTGCCTGTCACTGTCGGCGGTGCGATCGTGTTTGCCCTGCCTGTGGAACACTTTGAACAAATATAAAACCTGTAGGGTCTATTAGGAGAAATTACCATGAAGATGATTATTATCATTGTGCAGGATAACGACGCAGATACGCTGACACGCGCTTTCACTGCCGGGAATTTCCGTGTGACACGTGTGGCTTCAACGGGCGGATTTTTACGCAGCGGAGTTGTGACCATGCTGCTGGGCGTTGATGAGCCGCAAGTAGAGGCCGCCCTCAAAGTTGTGCGCGATGCGCTGCCTCCCCTGGCGGATAAGAAACGCGCAACTTTATTTGTTGTGCCTGTGCAGCATTTCGAACAAGTATAAATTTTAAACTGTACGGCAAAGACGTTAAACATGGAACTTTCCTGTTTGTTTAACGTCTTTGTTTTTAATTAACTCACTCCGAGGTATACATGCAAAAAAATTTCCGTCTTTTTTCAGCACTCTTCGTATTCGTGATGGTTGCTCTCGCTTGCGCCATTCCTGTCAGTGGAATAACGCCCGCTCAACCTGCCAACGTGGAAACGATCGTCGCCGCCACATTCGCCGCGCTGACAGCCTCTGCACCTGAATCGGGTGTTACGCCTCTTCCCTTAACTGATAGCCTGCTGCCGCATTCGATCTATTTTCTCAACACTGACAGCGCCAGCCGCACGCAAGTGTATCGCCTCGATAATGATGGCAAGACGGTTACACAAGTCACATTTGAACCGGCCAATGTTGAAAGTTATGATGTTTCGTTGGCGGATGGCAGTGTTGTATATGTCTCCAATAACCAGTTATTCACCATTAACGCGGAGGGCAGCAATCGCAGCATGATCGTGGATGGCGGGGCTGTTGATCCAAATAATATCTATCTCAACCAGATCAGCACGCCGCTTTGGTCTTCTGATGGTCAGGCGATTACGTATGGCCACCACGGGCTTAGCGCCTATTCAATTGTGAATGGGCAATCCATTGTGATGTACGCAGATCAATTGACAACAGAAAACGGACTTACGCTGGGAGTGGTGCATACTCCCATTCGGTATTCACCGGATGACAGCAAGCTGTTAATCAATATGATTCCTCTGTCTTCTGGCGGCGGTGCCGTAGGAATTTTTTCTCCAGGCAATACCTCTGTCTTGAGTTTGACAGGCGCCAACCACAGAATTTGCTGCTCTCTGCAATGGTCTGGCGACAGTAACAGCCTGTATGGCGGATACGCAGGCTACAATCCATTTGTCACGCCCGGTCTTTGGCGTGTGGATGCCGCCAGCGGCGTGGTTACCGATTTAGTCCCCGCTTTTTCAAACAACGATAGCATCTTGAATTTTGTATTAAGTCCTTTTCTGGCCCCAGATGGACAATTGTATTATTTTTACGCAGCCGTGCCATATACACAACAGGATGAAGTCACTCGCGCACCTTTACAGCTTGTCCGCTCTGCGGCGGATGGGGTCACCAATAGAACTATAGTATTCGCGGATATTTTCAATACATTGAACGAAGCCTTATGGGCTCCAGATGCAAACCTTGTTATCACAGTCTCCGGGCCGATTGCGGAGGTGTACCAGGGCGGCATCGTTGAGTTGTATTACACGGATGGTCAAAAACCACCGATCTCGCTTCTCAACTACGCATTTGATTTGAGATGGGGGCCGTAGATTGTTTTTTTTATAAAAGGTGTTTTTCGTGAATTGACGGCAGACCGCCGTCTGCCGTCCGCGGTCTGCGGTCAATCAGCTGAAAACCATAATTTCACTTCCCGCCTATGGTGCAGGTAAATACTCGTTAAAAAAACCAACCACCCTTCTTTGATATTTACGCGGATTGTTCAAATACATTCCCAGATGAATAACATTTTCCTCGATCCATACATAGCGCGGCTCGCTTGCGGCGTTGTATAACTTTAATGCAGAGTCAGGCGACGCCATGGTGTCGCCTGTGCCTTGAATAATATAGACCGGGCGCGGACTGATACGATGAATCAGCGCGGCCGGGCTGGAATCTTCCAGATTAACACCGAGGCCCAGACTTAATAAAATTTTTGCAAGCGGATTTACCAACGGATAGGGCGCAAGAAAATCAACTTCTGCATCCACTGAAGAAAAGGAACTATCCGCCACCAAGGCTTCAATTTGTGGGAATTCCGCCGCGGCGCGGATCATGGTTGCCGCGCCCATCGAGCCGCCCCAGGCCCCGATATGATTCACATTAGGCTGCGCCAGCGCAAAATCCAGCGCGGCTTTTACATCCAACACTTCGCTATAGCCGAGCGTGGAAATTTCACCGTCACTCTCTCCGTGTGCGCGGGCATCCCATGCGAGGATGCCGTAATCTTCCTGGGCCAGCATGGCATACACCCATTCCGGGCGGTTATCGCCATAGCCATGCGCCAGCAAAATGACAATCCCATTTTTAGGCGGGGTGTACCACGCAGTCAGACGAATGCCATCCTGTGTCATTAAATCCATTTTTTGGTATTTAATTTTTCTTTCGGCAAGCGTGTACCCGGGCGGCACAATGCGCGGGGGATGCAAAACATCATACACGCCTGCGCCCCCCAGCATTAAAAGCAAAAAGGCGCATCCCGCAACAAGCCTGCTGATTATTTTCATCACAAAAAATGCCTGCGTTTTATAGTTCATATCTTGTCTCATACAAAATACTTTCCAGACCAGCGCCGAAGGTATTTATTTTTTCAGCAGCCATTCATCGAAGAAATGAATCACCCGCTTTTCATATTCCAGCGGATCATTTTCATACATTCCCAAATGCGGCACGCCATCTGCGACCCAAATCTGTTTTGGCTCGTCTGCTGCATCATACAAACGATAGGGTGAATTCATCACTACTGCCGCGCCCTGCCAGCCGTCAATGATAAACACCGCCCGTGGACTGATCTTCCCGATCTCATCCACTGGGCGCACTTGATCGATCTTTGCTGCACTCGACCACTGCCCGAAAAACAAAATGAGCGGCCGCATGAATGCAAACGGTATATTCAGTTTCAGCAAATCTTCCAGTGACGGGTAGGCGCTGTCGCTGACAACGGCTTCGATCTCAGGCCGCTTCGCCGCGGTCAAAACCACTGTCGCCGCGCCCATTGAGCCGCCCCATGCGCCGACGTGTTTCACATCGGGTTGTGACCGCGCGAAATCCAAGGCGGCTTCCACATCCAATTGTTCATAATACCCAAGCGTGGAAATATCACCGCCGCTTGCGCCGTGTGCGCGAAAATCCCAGGCCAACACGCCATAGCCGTTTTGAGCAAACATCACATACATGGTTTCAAGACGGTTTGCATTGTATCCATGCGCGACCAGAATCACCACTCCATTGGCGGGCGGCGTATACCATGCCGCGAGTTTGACTCCGTCTGTGGTGGTTAATTCAACTTCCTGATAGGGAATATCATTTTCTTTGAGCCATTCGCCCGTTGGAACGATTCGCGCGGGATGAAGATAAGCTTGAGTCAAGCGGTTACTGGCGTAGAAAATTAGAATAAAAAATACGAGCGCAAACGAAAGCACTGTGAGCGTGATCAGGTTGATCCAATAGCGCAAGCCAAATCTTTTGTTCCTCATCGCTAGCCCAGCACAAAATTATCGATCAGTCTTGTCTTTCCTAAAATGACCGCCATCGAAAGCAGGCTTTTTCCACGCACCGCTTGCAACTCTTCGAGCGTGTCGTAATCGGCGCATGAAACATACTGCATTTGTGCGCGCGGCTCGGCTTCGATCACTTCTTTCATTTTTTCTCTGATCTTCTCTGCATTTCGTTCTCCGCCCTCGTAAACAGATTTTGCCGCGTTCAAGGCACGGAATATAACAGTCGCAGCTTTACGGTCGTCGCCTTGCAAATATTTATTGCGGCTCGACATCGCCAGCCCATCTGTTTCGCGGATGATCGGGCAGACGACCACCTCAAGCGCAAAATTCAAATCGCGTACCATCTGACGAATGACCGCCGCCTGCTGCGCATCCTTTTGTCCGAAATAGGCTCTATGCGGCTGGACTGCGTTGAACAGCTTCGCCACCACCGTGGTGACGCCTTTGAAATGACTCTGCCGAATCGCACCTTCCAGCGGATGAGTGAGCGCATCCACCTCGACCCAGGTCTGGTAGCCAGTCGGATACATTTCTTCCGCTGATGGATTCCAGACCACATCCACGCCGAGCGGCTCGATCAAACTTAGGTCACGCGCCAAATCACGCGGATACTTCGAGAGGTCTTCGTTCGCGCCGAACTGAGTCGGGTTGACGAAGATGCTCACGACCACATGTTCGCACTCAGCCTTGGCTCTACGGATGAGCGAGAGATGCCCCTCGTGTAAATATCCCATGGTCGGCACCAGAGCAACTGTCCCGTTGAGAGAGAGGCGGGCGGTTCTTAAGTCAAAAAGAGAGCTTATGGTTTTCATGTCTACTCCTGAGAATACGTCTATACAAATCCCCGTTTAGGGGCTTGACAGGCTAGAAATTTTGTTCTACACTTTCTTTACCAACATCAACCAGACACAAGGAGATAATAATGGCTTATTCACATACCAACTCAAAAGGCACCACCTACTACCTGCACACCAACGGCAAGATGTTTTTCTTCTCTCGCGAAGTCAAGGCTGAAGGCGCTTTGGATGCTCTTCCCGCAGGCAAGGTCGTCGTTGAAATGAAGACCGGCATGCTGGTCTTGAAGAATGTTCCCGCTGAAGGCGAAGCGAAACCCGCTGAGACCCCAGCAGCAACTTCATAAAGTATAAACCTGTTCGACACAACCCAATTGTTCTTTTAGATAAAAAGGAGACTATTATGACACGTACACAAGCATCTAAGAGGTATGAAACAAAAGCGGGGACGACATGCCTACACTAAACCGCGTTCAGTTGATCGGCCGTTTGGGCAAAGACCCCGAAAGCAAGTTTACGCCCACAGGCAAAAAGGTGGCTCATTTCAGCCTGGCGGTGAGTAATCACTGGAAGGATAAGAACGGCGAGACGAAAGAATCGACCGAGTGGGTCAACATCGAAGCCTGGGGACGCCTCGGCGAAGTCTGTCAGGAATATCTCAAGAAGGGCAGTCTCATTTTCCTCGAAGGCCGCTTGAAGATCGATAAATACGAAGAAAAAGGCGAGACGAGATATTTCACGAAGATCGTGGCGCAAACCCTGCAATTCCTCGATAAAAAATCTGCTGAAGAACAGATGATCTCTGTGGATGAAGACGCAGGCGGATATGATACGGAGTAAATAAATAAAAGAGACAGCCGCTGAAAAGCGGCTGTCTCTTTTATTTCATGTGACTTTTTTGATACTTGGGGGATAGTATCTCTATGATAAGAATTACTGTTCTTTGATGGTTGTGAAAATTATGGACCTATGTAGGTATTGCGATGCGACACAAAATGGTCGAAGAACATCGAACCGCTGGTTGTCGCATCTACACCTGTGACCGCGCCTAATTTGACTTGATCCAGTCTTTGAGTATCGTTATCCACGTTGACAATGGTCTGCGCCAGTGTATTGTCAATCCACAGGGATAAGAGTCCATTATTTGCCCCTTGAGTAGAGGATGCCTTCCACTCAAGTTCCACTACATGCCAGTTGTTTGTGATCGTCTGTTTATTCCCAAGAATATAGGAATAGGTATCATTGATTACACGCGGACGTAATTTATATATTCCATTCTCGTATATCAATTCCAGGCGGAAGAGAATGGCGCCATCAGAAGTGTCTACGCCTTCAAAAATATAATGTGCGTTTCCTGAACTCATGGCGAGGGAGTTGGGGTTGAAATAGAACCTGGCTTGATAATGGGTCTCGTGAGCAGGTGAGGCATCCAGCGCTTTTATCGAGGCAGTATCATCGATCAAAGCCTGCAAACCATAATTACTCTGCTGTGCAGCCGCAGCGGATATGGAAAGATCACCTCCATCTGTCGTTGAAAGGATCGGATTCCAAGTGGAGAGAGTCCCACTTTCAAACTCATCTGTAAAGAGAGTGTCTGGGCGGGTTGGGGCAGGGAACACTGATGGACCGTTGGGTATCAGTCCGATATGTGCCCCTGTGCGGGATTCAAAGGCATCAAAATACATGCTGCCGCTGGCTCCGCTTATGCCTGTTGCGCCCCACATGATTTCTGTAATTGATTGGGTGTCGCTGTCGATATGATTAAGGCTGGCAGCCAACTGATCGCCAATATATAGTTTAATGAAGCCATCATTGGTTCCAACTGCACTGGAGGCCTGCCATTCCACCTCTACGGCCTGCCATTGATCAGCGATTAATACCGAGTCACTTTCAAGCCAGTTGCCCGCATCATTTTTTCCGCATAAATTCAAACTGTAATAGGCTCCCTGCTGTTCAAAATTCAAACATGCAGCCCAACCTGGAGCGGCAGAAATGCCTAAAAGATAGAATCCATTTGTTCCTGTAACCTGAATCGAATTCGGGTCAAAATAAAATCGGGCGCTGTAGTGCTTTTCACTATTGGGCGTCTGGTCATATACAACCAGCTCGTTATTGTCATTGACTACAGCCCGCATTCCATAGGAGCCAACCGCTGCCGCCTGGGCGCTTACCGAAAGATCTCCACCGTTTGTGGTTGCCCAATTCCAGGCCGAGAAGTTTCCGCTTTCGAATCCATCAACAAAAATAGAGCCTGACACAGCGGTGGCTGTGGACGTTTTGCTGGGTGTTGGTGTGAAAGTAGCCGTCTTGGTAGGCGTCGAAGTTGGTAATGGCGTTATCGTAGCCGTGTTGGTAGCTGTTGAGGTTGGTAATGGTGTTATCGTAGCTGTGACAGTATTTGTAGGAGTTTCAGTAGGAGTAACGGCTGGCGGCACTTGATAATCGACAAGAGAAATCGAGGCTTGATCCATGGTCTGGCCGATGGTCTGTTCAAGCGGATTGAGCGCCTGCTCATTCGTAATCGTTTGTTTCAATTCCATACTGCCCACTGTGTACAAGTGGTCGAGGAAGGTTTGTACGGCTTGTACCTGCGCGCTGGTAATGGCGGTATTACTGCCTTGCCCATCCACCAGAGCTTGCAGGCTGGGTTCCCAAAGTTGGAGGGTTGTAACTGCCTCATCTTTCAACTCGGGGTTATCTTTTAGGATTTGGATTATCTCTATGCCGTGCCCATAATACAGGTCAATATAGTGTTGCCCCTCTGGGGTTTGACTCAATATTTCATCTTCTATGCGATGGAATAATTGAACATCTAATATTGCCTGTTGCATCGGTGCCGCGAACTTGCCGTTTGCCTCTACCGTATCATGTATATAGCAATATAGATCTCCTAGACGAAGAAAATCAATTGCACAATCGCAAGGTGTAGTGGGAGTTGGAGGTGTTGGGGTTGGGGGCAGTGGCGTGCCATTAGGGGGTGTCCCTATGGGCGTACTAATGGGGGCGGTAGTAACATTAAACTTGAGGTCTATCTTTGTATTATCGCAATAGTAGCTTCCGTTTGGATGAATGGAAAGGTAAATAATATCCTCAGAGCCTACGGCCACAGCATTCAACTCATTACCACCGCTTCCGCCTGCAAAATTTTGCGTCCCGCCGTTGAAGATGCTACCAGAAGCAAGTTCGACATAAGCCCCTGGAGCTACTGCTGATTTTCGGTTCAAATACCATAAAACACCGTCACCGCAGGCAGGGTCATTATCAGCTACTCCGCCTGTTATGGATATATAGCCATTTAGCGGACTATGCCACGCAATAATGCCCAACTGGTTTGGACCTGGATGAATATCAACAGTATGAGAGGGAAAATAAGATTGTTGGGTAGCGCTGGCGTTATAAAGGAGCGCTGGAAAATTCCCGTTTCCATCTGTGTATGTGCCATACCAGTCGTTCAATCCAGATATATTGCCGGCGTTGGGCAGGAAATTATCCAATTTATAATAAATTGTGGCTCTCCCGTAATTAACGGGAAAAGCAGAAAGGATGTGCTACCATCGGAGTAGAAAGGTGAACTCCGATGAACAACAACGACTTGCTCAACAAATTGCTCGGCATAGTAAAGCTCCAA
>Ga0209181_10003760_pt1 | contig 23092 bp, 22 predicted proteins | sample MAT05_FD_187208 | JGI IMG/M metagenome (GOLD analysis project Ga0209181, IMG submission 187208) | Freshwater microbial communities from Lake Fryxell liftoff mats and glacier meltwater in Antarctica - MAT-05 (SPAdes) (version 2) | ecosystem: Environmental > Aquatic > Freshwater > Ice > Liftoff...
AAGAGGCAGCAGCTCCAAAATTATTTTTCCGGGGCTTTTGAATAATATTTTTCTTTATTAATATTTCTTCCAGCATTGCTTTAGCCCTCGTATACTGGCTTCGGCTGGTGCTTTCTTCAATGTCTAATAATTCTCCTATTTCTTTATGAGAAAATCCTTCAATCGCATATAAATTCAAAACCGTTCTGTAGCCAAGCGGAAGAATTCTTATACATTCTACCACCTGCTTTGCCTGCATAATGGAAGGAATCATATCCTCTTTTATATGAATGCCGTGAGCATGAATCAAATCCACACTTTCTGCAAATTTTTTATTCTTTTTTAAAATATTAATGCAGGTATGAACCACAATCCTGCGTATCCATCCTTCCAATGCACCCTCACCTCTATATTGATGTAATTGGGTAAACACTTTTATAAAGCCTTCCTGAAGCATGTCTTCCGCATCTTCCCTGTTTTTGGCAAAGCGGTAGCATACCCCAAGCATGCGGGGGCTGAAACGATTATACAATTGTTCCTGAGCGAACGCATTGTTTTTGATACTTCCGGCAAGCATTAGCTCCTCGGTCATAAGTTGTGTTTTTAATACCCTTCAATTTAGACAATTTTCTCTATACTATTGCTGCACACCAAAAAAATAGCGCAAGAAATTTAACACTCATACGTTTTTTAAATAATATTTTAAACTGGCTTGCTATAATTTGCCACGAAGGGTAAATACAAAGTTTCGGCCCGGAGCACTTAATCCTGATGCAAAAACCCGATAATATTTGTCGAATATGTTTTCCATTGCCAGTTGCAAAGAGGCATGTTTATTTATTTCATAAGCCAACCTGATATTGGTAGTAATCCATCCAGGCGTATAGCCACGTACCGGATCTGCGCTATATATATGGTTATCTTCGCCTCTTAAATTATAATTGGCCGAATCTTTTGCACCATTATATAAAGTAAAAATTTCTGTTGTTAGTTTGCCAAATCTTCCGGTTATACTTGTTTTTCCAAACATTGGAGGGATATGGTTTAAAGGATAATTTTTTGGACTTTCTTTTATTCTGCCATAGGTATAATTAAGTGTGGAAGAGAAGGAAAAATGTTTACTAATATCTGCACCAATATTGCCACTGAAACCCCAACTATAAGCTTTATTCTTATTTACAACAGTTATTATATTGCTGGTAACTCCATCATAAACTATCGTAGGAGAACCGTTTATCGTTCCAAAATCAGTAGTAAGGATATCATTATAATTTGTATACCAGATAGTAGTTCCAAACTGCCATTTTTGCTTTATTTTTTTAGAGATACCCACTTCATAGTTAATCGTTTTTTCTGGATTAATATTCGGGTTAGGTACGATCAATGTGCCGTTTCCGCTTTCAAATACTTTTGTCATATCATCTACATTGGGCGTTCTGAAGCCTGTAGCCACAAGTGAGGAGATTTTCCAATCTGTGCCTGGTAAAAAAACAAATCCAACGTTGCCGGATAGCGCATTGTTTTTTTGTTCAATATCGCTGAAAGGAAAAGGGAAGAAAGTTTTGTCATCAAATTTAGAATACAGGCGATAGTGACTATAACGTAATCCTGTATTTAAAATCACTTTAGAAGAAAGCTTATGCAAAATTGTGGTATAAACTGCATACGATTGAGTATTGCTGCCTCCATTGGGATAACGGGTATCTAAGCGACTTTCAATATGTGTAACGATGTTTTCTGCATATGCGGTAGAGTTTACCTTGTTGTAAGTTATTTCTGCACCATATCCCACTTCTGTTTGTTTTATTTTCTTAAAAAAATCGGCGTTTAAAATTCCAACTTTTACACGCTCTGTTCTATGATTCAATTTTGTGCTTCTGTAATTACGGTTATGACGACTTTCTTCTATAGCCTGGTAGGAAGTTGTAAGCTGTGCTTTATCGTAAATATTAGCAGATGGCAGATTTATGTTCCATGCAGCCAGGAATCTTTGTTGCGGCCCATAATACCATTCAGCACTTTTTGCAATGCCGGCACCGGTAGTTTCTGTTAACCTGTCGTATCGATTAATATCGGATGAGGTAGAATATTGAAAGTTAAAAACATGTTGCAGCTTGCCTGTTTGCAGGAGAAATTTTTGCAATAAATCATACTGGTTGTATCCTGTTTTTATCTGTTTGTTTGGTTTTTTATTGGCTACCATGGAATCTATTCCATTAATTCTTTCTACATAAAAAATACGTTTGCCCCAGTTTGGAAAATCGTTGTAATAATTGGAGCCTTGTTTTAAATCTCCAAAATCGGAAAAGGTGAAACTGGTAAGCAAGCCCAGCTTTTTTCCACCAATATTAAAATCTGCGTGGCTGGTTTTTTCATTATAGGCCGAAGCGTATCTTACAAATGCATTGGCACCAACTATAGGCTTATTTACAATTGTACTAAGCGTTGGTTTTTTTGTATAAAAACTCAGCACTCCGCCCAAAGCATCACTGCCATACATTACCGAAGAAGGTCCAAAAAGTATTTCTGTTTTTTCCAGTACGGCATTATCCATGCTGATAATATTTTGTAAATGCCCACCTCTGTAAATGGCATTATTCATTCTTACTCCATCTATTAAAATAAGCACTTTGTTTGCTTCAAAGCCCCGCATAACAGGGCTTCCGCCGCCAAGCTGACTTTTTTGAATAAATACATTGCCAGTATGAGCCAGCAATTCTGCAGTGGTTTGTTGGTTGTAAAATGCTATTTTATTTGTTCCGATTGTTTGTACCTGTTGGGCCAAATATTTTTTATTTTCTTCAAACTTTGTAGCCGATACTGTAATATCATTTAGGCTAATTTCTTTTAAACTATCTGAAGCAGGATTCGTTTTCTCCTGCGCATGCACGCAAATGTATATGCATATCAATGCACAAAAAGTCATTGTTTTTTTCATGAAATATTATTAGGGATATTTATTTCTTCAGGAATACTGCTATGCAGAGCCTGTTCTATCTTAATTTTAGAAATATAAAAAGAGATGGACAAAACCATGGGTGTACTTATGGTTTAAATAAATTCAATAATAAAAACAATATATAAATCTTATTTCTTTTTTCTTATTAAACTGTCTGCAGGATAGTTTTTTTGCATGCTGTCCCTTAGCATATCTGTCCAGGAAGTAATACTTAGTTTTTGTTCAGTACTCAATTTCGTATTGCCATGTATGATAGTGTAAGATTGTAAAGGCATTTCACCTTCCTTTACTTCTTTGTTTATTTCTTCCAGTTTGCGGTATTGCCTGGCAAGAGTATAGTTGGCAAATTCAGAAAAATTCAATTCTTTTTTTGCTTCTACAATATGATCGTTCAGCCACCACGAAACTGGTTGGATATAGGAATACCAGGGGTAAACAGTGTTATTGCTATGGCAATCGTAGCATGATGTTTTAATGATATCCTGCACATCTGAAGGAATAGAATGCACTTTTGTAATATCATTGACTGCACTTGAATTATTATTTTTACTTGCTCTTGGGTAAAATTGAATCAACAGCAACAACACTAAAAATATAAGTGCAATATTTTTTACAATTTTTTTCATTTAAACTTTTTTTAAATTAAAACATCTCCCGTCATTGCTGCAGGTATTGGCAGGCCCATCATTTTTAAAATACTTGGTGCAATATCTCCAAGTTTACCAGGTTTTACTATTCCTTTCCAATCTTTATCAATAACAAATAATGGTACAAGGTTTAGGGTATGTGCAGTATTAGGCGTTCCGTCTTCATTAATTTCATAATCAGCGTTTCCATGATCGGCAGTAAGAAAAATACAGTAATCATGTTCCAGTGCGGTAGCTAATAATTTCTCTACACAAATATCTACTGTTTCTACTGCTTTTATTACGGCTTCCCAAACCCCGGTATGGCCTACCATATCTGCATTGGCAAAATTCAGACAGATAAAATCAGGCGCTGTTAAATTAATTTCATCAATGGCTGCAGTTGTTAATTCATATGCGCTCATTTGGGGCTGCAAATCGTAAGTTGCTACTTTGGGAGATGGAACCATGATTCTTTTTTCCCCTTCAAATGGCACTTCTCTTCCTCCACTGAAAAAGAAACTTACATGTGGATATTTTTCTGTTTCGGCCATACGCAGTTGTGTTTTGCCATGTGCAGCCAATACTTCGCCAAGCGTATTATTCAGGTTGTCTTTTTCAAATATTACATTAATATTTTTGTATGCATGATCATACAAAGTCATGGTGGTAAAATGCAGGTTAAGTGCGTGCATGCCTTGTTCTGCAATATTGGTTTGGCTTAACACTTCAGTAATTTCTCTGCATCGGTCTGTTCTAAAATTAAAACTGATCACTGCATCTCCATCCTGTATTCTTGTTTCCGGTAAGTTTTCGTTGATGATGGGTAAAATAAATTCATCTGTTATATTCTTATCATAAGAGGCAGATATGGATTTAATAAGATCTGTTGATTTTTCTCCTGTTGCATTTACCATCGCATCATAGGCTATTTTAATGCGTTCCCACCTTTTATCCCTGTCCATACCATAATATCTTCCTGTAACGGTAGCTATATTGCCAGCGGATGTTTTTAAATAAGTTTGCAATTCTTCTATAAAACGGATACCACTTTTTGGGTCGGTATCACGCCCATCTGTAAACGCATGAATCAATACATTATGAAATTGATTTGCAGCACACAAATCAGCAATAGCTTTTACATGGTTAATATGCGAATGAACGCCACCATTGCTTACCAGGCCAATAAGATGCAGCGTTTTGTTGTTTTGCTTGCAGTATGTGATAGATTCTAAAAGGGTAGGATTTTGAAAAAAACTTTTATCCTTTATCGCTACATTTATTCTTTCCAGTTCCTGGTATACTACCCGTCCGGCACCAAGATTTAAGTGTCCCACTTCACTATTGCCCATTTGCCCTTCGGGCAAACCAACATCAAGACCGCATGTTTTAAGGGTTGCATTAGGATATTTGCTGTATAAAGAACTTACATAAGGAACGTGGGCATTTTGAATAGCATCACTGCTTTTTATTTTTCCTAAACCCCATCCATCCATGATAACTAAAATAACTTTCTTACTTTTCATCCTGTAAAGCTACTTATTTGAATATTATGCTCAATCTTAAATGATAAATTATGGGTAAATTATTCTTAGTGCAAACAATATTGGCTTTAATTGGCACGTTTTTAGTCAAATAGTGTTTATTAAAAAAATCAATCAAATGAAAAAATTTTTTACAATTTTATTTGCCTCTATCGCCCTGGTTTCTTTTCGATCTCCTACTGGTATAGAAGAGGTAATAACTGCATTAAAAAGCGGCAATGCGGCTCAAATAGCCGGTTTTTTTGATAATACAGTAGATATTACATTGCCGGAAAAAAGCAATAGTTATAGTAAAAGCCAGGCAGAAGTAATACTAAGAGACTTTTTTAACAACAATCCTGTAAAAAGTTTCCAGGTGATTCATAAAGGCGACAATGCAGGGTCGCAGTATTGTATTGGTAAACTGGTTACAAAAAATGGCGCTTACCGTACTACTATATTTATGAAGCAGAGAGGAGATAAACAATACCTACAGGAACTAAGGCTGGAAAATGAATAAAACATTTTTTAAATAATTTACGGCTCCCCCAAAGGGAGTTTTTTTATGTCTAAAAACGATTTCCTTACTTAGCTTTGCATGCATGAATAAAGAAGTTCAGATAAACCTGTTGATAAAAAATGCTCTTTTAGAAGATATAGGCGATGGCGATCATTCTACACTGTCTACAATAGATAGCAATGAAAGGGGTAAAGCGGTTCTTAAAATAAAACAGGAAGGAATACTGGCAGGAATGGAAATAGCAGAAAAGATATTTAGGTTTATGGAACCCGAAGTTGAATTTTTTGCACAAAAAAAAGATGGAGAAAGGATGCAATTTGGCGAACAGGCATTTGAGGTAAAAGCAAGGGTGCATACCATTTTGCAGTGTGAGCGCCTGGTATTAAATTGTATGCAACGCATGAGCGGAATTGCCACACTTACAAATCAATATGTGCAGAAACTTGCAAAGTATAAAACGAAATTACTGGATACCCGTAAAACAACTCCCAATTTCCGGGTATTGGAAAAAGAAGCCGTTCGTATAGGCGGTGCCGTTAATCATAGGTTTGGACTATATGATATGATTATGCTAAAAGATAATCATATCGATTATTGTGGGGGAATAAAGAATGCTATTGACAAAGCATATGCTTATGTGCAAACACAAAAGCCCGGGTTGAAAATTGAAGTAGAAACAAGAAGCCTGGATGATGTAGAAATAGTGATGCAAACCGGAAAGGTAGACAGGATAATGTTGGATAATTTTAAACCGGCTTTAATTAGTGAAGCACTGAAAATTATTAATGGCAGGTATGAAACAGAGGCAAGTGGCGGCATTAATTACGATAACCTGGAGAGTTATGCAGCCACTGGTGTGGACTATATTTCCAGCGGTGCAATTATTCACCAGGCTGTGAGTTTGGATCTTAGTTTAAAAGCCGCCACACTTTAAAAATAATTAAAACATGTCAAAAAATAAACCGGGAGCAATGGGCATTGTTTATTCAACGGACGCTTCATTTAAATATGAAGGAGAGAAACTGGAGCAATCTACCCCGGCACCACAGCTTCAAAAATTAAAAATAAAACTGGAAACTAAACATAGAGCCGGAAAAGCTGTTACATTGATAGAAGGATTTACCGGCACGGTAGCAGATGCAGAAGATTTAGGGAAAAAATTAAAATCCTTTTGCGGTACCGGTGGTTCTGTAAAAGATGGAGAAATATTGGTACAGGGCGATAACCGGGACAAAGTACTTGTATGGCTTTTGAAGCATGATTTTAAACTGGCAAAGAAAATAGGATAATTTGTAAAGTCCTGCCATTGTAAAAAAAGATTAACTTAGAATAAATACACATCGCATGACAAGTAAAATATCCGGGGGAGTTAAAATAAGTGTAGAATCATTTTATCAGCCGGAGTTCAGTAATCCGCTGAACAGTGAATTTATGTTTGCATATAGAATTACCATAGAGAATAATAACAACTTTCCTGTAAAATTACTCTCCCGCCACTGGCATATTTTTGACAGTAACGGCAGTATGAAAGAAGTTGAGGGCGAGGGAGTAGTGGGAATACAGCCCCAAATTGCACCTGCGGAGCAATATCAATACATGAGTGGTTGCAACCTGAAAAGCGAAATTGGAAGAATGCACGGCACTTACCTCATGGAAAATCTAAATACTCATAAAAATTTTAGAGTTGCTATTCCGGCTTTTGAAATGCAGGTGCCATTTAAAATGAATTAACAAGCTTTTCTGTTATCTAAGCCATTTAGGCTATAATATTCCTCATTTATATAGATAATTTAGCTATATTGCCCAGGTCAGAAATATTTATGAAAATCGTTTATAATCAGCAATAATTCTATATGTCAAAAATCATCTTCAACAACAAAAACAATGCTTTCTACCAAAGCCTTAAAGAAAGTGTTGATCAGTATTTTACTCAAAACAATATTAAAAAAACAGGTGACTGGAGATTGTTTTCAAAAACAATTATTCTTATCAGTGCTGCAGTAGGAGTTTATTGCCTGGTAATGTTTGCAGAAATTGCTGTTTTGCCAGCTTTATTACTAGCCATGGTATTTGGTTTTTTGGCTGCCAGCATTGGGTTTAGTGTAATGCATGATGCCAATCATGGAAGCTATAGCGGCAATACCACTTTAAATGATTTTTTAGGTCTTTCTGCAAATGCACTTGGTGCCAGTGCCTATTTTTGGAAACAAAAACATAACATTATTCACCATACTTATACCAATGTAGATGGCATTGATGATGATATTGCCAAGAGCCCCATCATTCGCCAGTGCGAAACACAAAAATGGGTACCTGCCCATAAAGTGCAGCACCTTTACCTATTACCAGTATATGCCTTATCTTCTATCTTCTGGATAGTATTCATGGATTTTACAAAATATTTCAGCAGAAAAATTTATACAACAGAAGCCTGGAAACTAAGTACAAAAAATCATATTGTTTTTTGGGCAACCAAAATTTGGTATGCTGCCATTTTTATAGCAATTCCGGTTTATGTGTGGGGATGGCTCGGATGGCTGGCAGGTTTTATGGCAATGAATGTTGCCATGGGACTTACACTTTCACTTGTATTTCAATTGGCGCATGTATTGGAGAATACAGAATTTGAGCATATACCATTAGATACTACCAAACATGTTGAAACAGCCTGGGCAGAACATCAGTTAAAAACAACGTCTAATTTTGCAATGGATAATAAATTGATATCATGGTTTGTTGGTGGCCTTAACTTCCAGGTAGAGCATCATTTGTTTCCCAGGGTGAGTCATGTACATTACCCCGCTATCAGTAAAATATTGCAGGCAAAATGCAAAGAATTTAATATGCCCTATAATTATTATGATACCATGGGCGCAGCTTTGGCTTCGCATTTCAGAACAATGAAACACCTGGGAGAAAAACCTTCTGCTGCTTTTTTACAGGCGCAGCAACATCAATCACAGGTAGCCGCTTAATTCTTAGGGTTTGTATTTAGCATTCTGAAAAATAGTTTCAGCATCAGTATTCATCATTGTTTCCAGTGATGTTTCAGGAAACTTATCCATGTACTTTTTTACAATCTGCCATCCGCTAAAGGAGCCGATATTGCCCGGGGATGCTTCACCTAACTCTGGTGTTTTAGGTCCTTCGCCAATATAATTTTTGATGATGCTATTATCGATGGATTGCAGCAAACTGTTTTGCACAAAAAGATCCCAGATAATGGCTTCTCTTTGTTTACTTTCCAAAAACTGTTTTTCAGTATATCCAATCAACTGGTAATCTTTTGCAAAAGGTACCAGCTTCTGCAAAAGATACAATCGTTTGCCTTTTTCCACCATCTGTATCACCAGGGTTTTATCTTCTATTTTTTCGGGATACAAATCTGAAACAATATTTTTCATACAGTTGATAGCAATATAATCCGGCTCAAACCGGTTACTGATATATTCAGGGTAAGTATCTCTTACCAATGGAGATTTGTACATCGAAAAATTTTTGCCAAGATGTTGATGCAATCCCACAATAAACGCATCTACATCCAGGATATCCCCATAACCATCCATGGGGCCAATATAAGTGATCACTTTATTAGGTGCGGGATATTTAGGAAAATAATAGCGCAGGTACTGAAGGCTTTTTTTTAATTGCTTTTCGTAAGGAGAGAAATCGGCAAATACCTTTTTAGAGGCATCATACACAGGGCGATAAGCGCTGATAAAACTTTTCAAATAAGCTATAGCCGAATCTGCCGGCCATTTGGAATCTGTATTTAAAATAGTGGAAATAAAATTTTCTCCAAAGGATGGATATCTGGCTATCAGTTTATCCAATTGCATCTGAAACTGTAAACTATCTAACTCAAAAAATTCTTTCTCAAAACGCTGGGTACTCAGTTCAATTTTTATATCCGATACATCCGGCGTTTTATTTAAGTTTTTACATCCTGAAAAAACATAACAGATAATTATTACTCCAAAAATAAATCTCATACTTTTTATGCTATTGAAAGTTTTAACTTTACGATTCATACAAACATAAAGTTAAGATCATTAAGCATATAGGTTTATGAAAATATTTTTAGCTCAGCAGAATTATCACATCGGGAATTTTGAAAGCAATACTCAAAAAATTATTGATGCCATTAAGGAGGCAAAAAAGCAGGGCTCAGACCTGGTAGTATTTAGTGAGTTAAGTATTTGTGGATATCCCCCAAGGGATTTTTTGTACTTCAAAAATTTTATAGATCAGTGTTATCATGCAATTGATATAATTAAAAATCATGCAGACGGCATTGCAATATTGGTGGGAGCACCACATCGCAATACAGTGGCCGAAGGCAAAGATCTGTTTAACGCCGCTTTCTTTTTAGAAGACAAGGATATTAAACAGGTGATTTATAAAACCTGCCTGCCCACTTATGATGTGTTTGATGAAAACCGTTATTTTGAACCTGCCAATGATTGGAACGTGGTGGAGTTTAAAGGAAAAAAACTGGCTATCACTATTTGTGAGGATATCTGGAACCTTGGCAGTAACCCTTTGTATCGTTATTGCCCAATGGATATCCTGATGAGTTCCGAGCCTGATGTTATGATTAATTTATCTGCATCGCCATTTGATTATACGCATGATGCAGACAGGCAGGCCACCGTAAAATCAAATGTGTTGAAGTATGGCATACCCATGTTTTATTGCAATGCTGTGGGTAGCCAAACCGAAATTGTTTTTGATGGCACTTCTTTGGTGTTTGATAAAAATGCCAACCTCTGTGGCAAATTAAATAGTTTTAAAGAAGATGGAAAAGCTTTTATATTGAATGATGATGGCACGATTGAAGGAACCATTTTGGAGCCTGCAAAATTATTGCCAGATGTAGAAATGAATCCCGGCAAATTAGAAGCATCCCTGAATATTGAGCAGGTGTATGATGCTTTGGTGTTGGGCATTAAGGATTATTTTTTTAAAATGGGTTTTACAAAAGCCATCCTGGGTAGTAGCGGCGGAATAGACAGTGCTGTAACACTAGCCCTGGCCTGCAATGCCCTTGGCAGCGATAACGTAAAAGCAGTATTGATGCCGTCGGAATATTCCAGCGATCATTCTGTAAGTGATGCAGAACAATTGAGTAAAAAATTAAACAATCCGTACCATATTATTCCAATAAAAAATATTTACAATAGTTTTTTAAATGAACTGGAACCTGTTTTTGGAGACTTACCCTTTAGTGTAGCCGAAGAAAATATTCAAAGCCGTACCAGGGGGAATTTGTTGATGGCCATTGCAAACAAGTTTGGATACATACTGCTAAATACTTCCAATAAAAGTGAACTGGCTACAGGTTACGGAACTTTATATGGTGATATGGCCGGCGGACTTGGAGTGCTGGGTGATTGTTATAAACTGCAGGTGTATGAATTGGCAAAATATATAAACCGTGATGTTGAAATCATTCCTCAAAATATTATTACAAAACCACCAAGTGCAGAGTTGAGGCCGGGTCAAAAAGACAGCGACAGCCTGCCAGAGTATGAAGTGCTGGATAAATTATTATACCAGTATATAGAAAACAGTAAGGGGCCGGATGAGATTAAAGCAGCCGGTTTTGATGCTGCATTGGTGGATAGGGTTTTAAAAATGGTAAACGTAAATGAATATAAGCGAAACCAGTTTTGTCCCATTATCAGGGTATCACCCAAAGCATTTGGGGTGGGACGAAGGGTACCGATTGTGGGAAAGTATTTGAGTTGAGTTATAGACCATGTTGCTGGTTCATCAACTATGCTCCATGGACGGAGTTTCAGGTAAATTAACATACCATTGTAGCATTAGCTTTCGTGGCAGCATTTTTGTTTACTTTCAATCAGTATTTTGCACAACTAATAAATTATCCGATAAAATATGCTACAAACAGCAGAAGACATTCGCTTGTTGAATGAAAAGATCAGTCATGCAGCCGGCTTTATTACCAGAATTAACGATGAACTTAGCAAAGTAATCGTAGGACAGCAAACCATGATAGAGCGACTAATGATAGGGTTGCTCAGTAATGGACATATATTGCTGGAAGGTGTACCCGGGCTTGCAAAAACCCTCGCTATTAAATCGCTGGCACAATCTATTCATGCCGATTTTAGCCGTATACAGTTTACACCCGATTTGTTGCCGGCAGATGTGGTAGGTACCATGATTTACAACCAGTCTAAAAATGAGTTTTTTGTTAGAAAAGGCCCCATCTTTTCCAATTTTATTTTGGCAGATGAAATAAACAGGGCCCCCGCAAAAGTACAGAGTGCATTGCTGGAAGCCATGCAGGAACGACAGGTAACGATAGGGGATACCAGCTATAAATTGCAGGAGCCTTTTTTAGTATTGGCTACGCAAAACCCCATTGAGCAGGAAGGTACTTATCCTTTGCCAGAAGCACAGGTAGACAGGTTTATGCTAAAAGTGGTGGTTACTTATCCTACCAAATCGGAGGAGCAAATGATCATTCGTCAAAATACACTTGGTTTAGTGGCGCCCATTATTTATCCTGTTGCATCTACTGCAGAAATACTAACTGCCAAAGAACTGGTAAGACAGGTTTACATTGATGAAAAAGTAGAGAACTATATCCTGGATATTGTTTTTGCCACCCGTTTTCCTGAAAATTATAATTTGTCTAAATTAAAACCATTGATTGGTTTTGGTGGATCACCAAGGGCAAGTATTAACCTGGCCCTGGCGGCAAAAGCTTATGCATTTTTAAATAAAAGGGGTTATGTAATTCCGGAAGATATTAGAAGTATTTGCAAAGATGTTTTGCGTCATCGTATTGGTTTAACCTACGAAGCAGAAGCCGAAAATGTAAATGTGTTGGAAATAATTGATGAAATTTTAAAAACGGTAAATGTGCCATAAAGAAAGTTTCTCGTTTCTGGTTTCTCGTTGGGGTTGTAAGGAATTGAAGAATAAAAAAAATGCTCCCTGTTTAAAAGAATGATAAGAATCAGTACTACGTTTAAAACAAGCAACGAGAAACGAGAAACGAGAAACGAGCAACGAGAAACGAGAAACGAGAAACGAGAAACGAGAAACGAGAAACGAGAAACGAGAAACGAGAAACGAAAAACAACATACATATATTAGAGTGCTTACTACCGCCGACATACTAAAAAAAGTTAAAGAACTTGAAATTAAAAGCAAGAAGATTACCACCCAGCTATTTACGGGTGAGTATCATTCTGCGTTTAAGGGTAAGGGTATGAGCTTTAGAGAAGTAAAAGAATACAGTCATGGGGATGATGTTCGTTTTATTGACTGGAATGTAAGTGCAAGGTATGCCCACCCGTATTCCAAAGTATTTGAAGAAGAAAGAGAATTGGTGATGATGTTATTGATTGATACCAGCACCAGCAATTTATTTGGTACCGTAGGCAAACGAAAAAAAGATTTAATTATAGAAATGGCTGCTATACTGGCTTTTAGCGCTATCAATAATAATGATAAAGTAGGGGTTATTTTTTTTAGCAATAAAATTGAAAAATACATTCCTCCTAAAAAAGGCAGACAGCATGCTTTATATATTGTAAGGGAATTACTTACAGTAGAACCACATGCACAGGGAACCAATATTGATGAAGCCATCAAGTATTTCAATAACACTACCCGGCAAAAAAGCATTGCTTTTTTATTAAGCGATTTCCTGGATACCGGGTATGAAAATGACCTGAAAGTAATTGGCAAAAGGCATGATGTAATTGGAATAAAAGTGTATGATAAAATGGATATGCAGTTGCCTGATGTAGGATTGTTGCAAATGCAGGATGCAGAAACGGGCAACACACAATGGGTAGATACATCCAGTTCATTGGTAAGGTTGAATTACCAGCAACACTTTTTTAACCAAACAGAAATTTGTAAAAAATATTTTAGAAAAGCAGGGGCAGAGCTGCTGCACATTCGCACAGACGAGGATTATATCAAAATTTTACAACTGTTTTTTTTAAGAAGAAATTAATAATTTTTGTTCTATTCCTGATGACCGCAAAGCAATTTATATATCACACTATTCTCATTATTGGTTTACTTTTTCTATACCAGCCCGGTGCAAAAGCACAGGCTGTGCAAACAGCCATCAATACAAATGATATCCTGATAGGTGAGCAAATAAAGTATCAAATAAAAATAAACCTTGCCAATTCATCTTACAGGATTGATATAGCGATTCCTGATTCTGTTCCGCATTTTGAAATCATAGAACAGAATAAGTTTGATACTGTTGATGCAAATGGAGTGTACACATTAAGGCAGGATATTCTTTTTACAAGCTTCGATTCCGGAGTTTGGAAAATACCCTCTTTTCCAGTAACCATTTCTTTTCCCAATAAAGCATCCAAGGTATTTTTAAGCGATTCATTTTTGGTGAGGGTAGGCTATTCTCCTGCAGACAGCTCAGGGCAATTGAGAGATATAAAACCTGTGATGGAAGTTTTTGTAATAGACCGTCAATGGATGTATTATGCAGGTGCTTCGCTATTGGCTCTGATACTTGCTTTTTTTATCTACCGTTATTTTAGAAACAGGAAAAAGAAAACACCCCCATTATTCGATGCTGCGCTTTCTCCTTATGAAGAAGCTATTAAAGCCCTTAACCAGTTGCAGCAACAATCATCTTCCGATTCCAATTCGCTTAAGTTATTTTATATTTCACTGAGTGATATCTTTAAAAAATATTACAGCCGCAAAACCAATAAAAACCTGATGAGTATTACAACCGGAGATTTATTGATGTTACTGCAATCTCATACCAATACCCCGGAAATATTATCAGCAGCGGCACAGGCCCTGCGCTGTGGTGATGCAGTTAAATTTGCAAAATATATTCCACCGGCTTCAGAAACCACACAATCTGTTTCGCAAATAAAAGATACCATTGCATTACTGGAAAAAAAAGTAACCTTTTAAAATAATATTTATCATTGATTTTTGATTACTTACATAATATAGAATTTACACAGCCGCTTTTTTTTATACTGATGTTGTTGCTGCCCATACTGCTTGTGTGGTATATACGTGGTAATAATAAACGCAGTGGATCATTGATGGTTTCAGGAACAGGTGCTCATGGATTGCAAACATGGAAATCTGCTATGCGGCATATTCCTTTTGTGTGCAGACTGCTTTGCCTTGCATTTATTATTACAGCATTGGCTAAGCCCCAGGTAAGAAATGATGATCAGCGCACAGAAGGAGATGGCATAGATATTATTTTGTGTATAGATGTTAGTGGCAGTATGACTGCCCAGGATTTTACACCCAACCGGCTGGAAGCTGCCAAAAAAGTGGCCATTGATTTTGTAAATAAAAGATTGACCGATAGAATTGGTATTGTAGTTTTTTCCGGCGAAAGTTTTACTCAATGCCCGCTTACCACAGATCATACAGTGCTGGTATCTGCCATTACCAATATCCGCAATGGTTTGCTGGAAGATGGTACAGCCATTGGTTCTGGCCTGGGCACCAGTGTAGACAGGTTGCGCAGCAGTAAATCAAAATCTAAAGTAGTAGTGCTGCTTACTGATGGTGAAAATAACGGAGGCCTGATTGATCCTAAAACTGCCAAGGAAATTGCCAAAGCATTTGCAGTAAAAGTTTATACTATTGGTGTAGGTTCAGACGGATATGCAAGGCAGCCGGTCAATACGCCTGTGGGTGTAGTGATGCAAAATGAAAAAGTATCCATTGATGAAAAATTGCTTACAGAAATTGCTACTGAAACCGGTGGTAAATATTTCAGGGCAAAGGATAATGAAACACTTGCCGGAATTTATACAGAAATTGATGGCCTCGAAAAAACCAGGATACAGGTAATTAACACGATAAGATACAGCGATAAATTTCTTCCTTTTGTAGTTGCTGCCATATTTTTTCTTTTGCTCGAAGTTTTATTAAGATACCTGGTGCTTAGAAAATTTCCTTAAAATTTTATGTTTCATAATCTTGTTATCTTGCAGCCATGAGGGCGCTAGTTTATAAATCTACCGGAAGTTGGTACCAGGTAAAAGACCTGGATGGTCTTACACATAATGCAAGATTAGTAGGCAAACTAAAAATGGAAGGTATTACTTCTACCAATCCTATTGCTGTGGGCGACTGGGTAGAAATAGAAAACCAAACTGATGGAGAAAGTACCATCATCACAAGGGTTCACGAACGCAGCAATTATATCAACCGTACTTCGCCTCACAACAGAAACCAGCATCACATAGTAGCAGCCAACCTCGATCAGAGCTTATTGTTTGCTACCCTTAAAGATCCAAAAACTTCTTTTGGTTTTATAGATCGTTTCCTGGTAATATCAGAAGCATACCGGGTACCGGCCATTATCGTTTTTAATAAGGCTGATCTGTATAAGAAAAAAGAGTTGGATAAATTTGAATTGGCTAAAAGTATTTATGAGCCCATTGGTTATACCGTTAAGCTGATAAGTATTGAAAAAACTATTGGAGTAGAAGAATTAAAAGAACTTTTAAAAGACAAGACTACTTTATTAAGCGGTCATTCCGGTGTGGGTAAATCTACTTTTATAAATTATATATTTCCAGATTTAAGATTAAAAACAAAAGAAGTGAGTGGATGGAGCGGAAAAGGAATGCATACCACCACTTTTGCCGAAATGTTTGATCTGTCTTTTGGCGGCAAAGTAATTGATACACCGGGGATACGTGAAATGGGAATTGTAGATGTAAGTAAAAATGAGCTGGCACATTATTATCCCGAAATGAGAGCAGTGATGAACCATTGCCAGTTCAACGATTGTATTCACCTGGATGAACCGGGATGTGCTGTAAAGGAAGCAGTAAATGATGGAAGTATCCATGAAGAACGCTACCTGAGTTATTTAAATATTCGGGATACGATAGAGGATAAGAGTTACTGATGAAGGAAGTCAAAAGTCAAAAGTGAAAAGTCAAAAGTGAAAGGTGAAAAGTGAAAGGTGAAAAGTCAAAGGTCTAAATGATATAACAAGTTTAAAAAAAGTTAAACCTTAAACCCTTAAACGTTGAACCTCTTGAACATTGAACCTCCTAAAACGCCTTCTGCTCTAAAAAATGAGCCACTTCCATCACAGCATTGTTATCTTTCTTAACGCTTTTATGCTGCTGAGGATAAATGCTTACCCCGTTAAAAATATTATAGTGTAATGTAAGAAACTGGTCTTTGTATCTAAAGTCCCAGTCAAGTGTATCAGCATCATCTACCTGGTTCATAAACTGAATTTGCAGATGATCCGTCAATGTATTGGCAATGGCATAAAATTTAGAAATACCGCAGTTGTCATCAATAACTGCTTCAGTACCGCCATACTTCGTTTTTAATGAATAGCACATTAGATATTTGTTTTTATGGGTAAAAGGAAATCTATAAAGAATTTTTCAACATCAGTTGCCTCTAAACTTTGCTTTATTACTGGCTTTAATTGCTTTAGGATCACCGGATGCAATTTGTTCTGCACCCACATTTCTGCCATTGGTTGGGCAGCCATATTTTTCTTTTTTCTTAAAAATAAAGCAACTGCTCAGCAATGATACAACGGTAAAAGCAAGTATAATTTTTTTCATAATTTAAAGATAGAAAACTGTATTGAGTATTTGTAATTAGATTATGTCTCACTAACCTTACAAACCTCTTAAACCTCTTAAACCTCTTGAACCTCTTAAACCTTTGGAACCTCTTAAACCTCTCAAACCTTTGAAACCCTATTTAAACCATTTACTATACCTCAAATAATTCTCTGCTATCCTGTTTATCTCACCACTTATCAGTTCCTGGCTGATGTCTTTTACCTTTTTGGCCGGCACACCAGCATAAATGCAACCCGGTTCCACCACGGTGTTTTCCAGTACCACCGCACCTGCAGCTATAATACTGTTGCTGCCTATTTGCGCATTATCCATCACAATCGAACCCATACCTATCAACACATTGTCATATATAACGCATCCATGTACGATTGCATTGTGTCCGATGCTCACATTATTTCCAATGATGGTTTTGGTTTTTTCAAAAGTGCAGTGAATAACGGCCCCATCCTGCACATTTACCTTATTGCCAATACGAATACTATTCACATCGCCCCTTATCACTGCATTAAACCACACACTGCATTGGTCGCCCATTTTCACATCACCCACAATAGTGGCATTGGGAGCTATAAAACAGTCATTGCCCATCTCTGGCATTACTCCATCTACAGGAAGAATTAAACTCATAATAATTATGTCCCTCAATCCCCGGGGGGGAATAAACGGAGGAGATCGCTTTAATAAATAATAAAATATTTTTTGCCGGCATTTGAATTACTAATCAATATCGTTGTGTCATCTTATATCCCGGGAAAGGATTGTGTGTTGCCTCGGGACTCTCTTATACTGCATATCATTTAGCAACTTATTTTCATCCTTCCTTTTATAGCCAGAACATATCTGTTGACACTTTACGGATCTTATATTCTTTACGTGAAACTAAAAGCTAATTTCGCATTAATTTTTATAAGATTACAAAATGAACAATCGCCAGCTTTTTTTAGATCATGTAGGCCAAACCTCCGAAGCTCCCTTATGCCTCAATATTGTAAAAGCAGAAGGGAGTAAAATGTGGGATGCCGATGGAAAAGAATACATAGATATTATAGCAGGTATTAGTGTGTGTAACATTGGTCACAGGCATCCGGCAGTAGTAGAAGCCATCAAAAACCAGGCAGATGCTTACCTGCACATCATGGTCTATGGAGAACTGGTAGAAAACCCACAGGTAGGGTATGCAAAAAAACTCACCGATTTTTTACCATCATCCCTCAATTCGGTTTTTTATACTGCCAGTGGCAGCGAAGCAACCGAAGGCGCTATGAAACTGGCCAAGCGATTTACAGGACGAACTCAAATTGTTTCTTTTAAAAACTCTTATCATGGCAGCACTCAGGGTGCGTTAAGTATTATGGGCAGCGAATACTGGCAACAGGCATTCCGCCCTTTATTACCCGATATTTTGCAACTCAGGTATAATAATTTTGAAGACCTGCACCAAATAACAGAACGCACTGCATGTGTTGTTGCAGAAACCATACAGGCAGAAGCTGGTGTAAAACCTCCTCTAAACGGTTGGCTCACGGCATTGCGTAGCCGCTGCACAGCTACCGGAACTTTACTGGTGCTGGATGAAATTCAATGTGGTTTTGGCCGCAATGGCAGCCTGTGGGCATTTGAACAATTTGATGTAGTGCCTGATATTTTATTGTTGGGTAAAGCACTTGGTGGCGGTATGCCCCTGGGAGCTTTTATTGCCGATAAAAAATTGATGGATACACTTTCTTATAACCCTGTTCTTGGGCATATCAATACTTTTGGTGGTCACCCCGTAAGTTGTGCAGCAGGCCTGGCAGCTTTTAATGTTTTGCTGCAGGAAAATTATGTAGCTGATGTAAAAAGAAAAGAGCAGTTATTCCGTTCCTCGCTTCAACATCCGCTTATAAAAAATATCAGCAGCTTCGGGCTCATGATGGCAGTGGAGTTTGACAGTTATGCAACCAATAAAAAAATTATTGATGCCTGTATTGAAGCAGGCGTTTTTACAGATTGGTTTTTATTTGCAGCGCATGCAATGCGAATAGTGCCACCACTCAATATGAGTGATGAAGAAATTGTAGCAGCAAGCAAAATAATAACAGCAGTGTTGGATACTTTCCAAATAAAATAGATGACTGGATATATGAAAATAGTTAAAAGGAGAATTGTTCAATTACTGGGTTTACTCATTGTTTTATACCTCATTTTATTAATACCGGATTTTGCAAATAAAAGTCCGTTGGTAAAAGCCAATGCAAAACCTTTTACATGGAATAAAGATCAGCTTTGGCTTCAACTGGAAAATGATTTTAGAAATGCCAAACAAATGCAGCCCGTGCAATTAGATGCTGAAATAGCTTTATTAAAATTGAATGCAATCAATAAACTGGCTTTTGTGCAAAAGCAGCAACTTTCAGCAACAGACAGCAATCTTATTTCCATTCAAAATAATTTTTTTTCACTGGCTCCACTCATTGCAGTTAAGCCTGCTGAATTATTGTGGTACATGGATTATTACAACCAGGTGCGTAATTATATAAAACTACAATCGCAGCATTGGAACATGCAGCAACCCGTTGCCCGCAACAGTGTATATAGTTTATTGTATGGCATGCGTGCCGCAGTAGAGGAGGTCTTGCTGCAAAGCAAGGATGTAGATTTTGCATCTGCCATGTTGGTTAATAATGAAAAATCTGTTACCCCTCTCACCAAAATATTTGGGATAGAAGTGCATAGCGGCGACTTGCTCGTATCCCGTGGAGGTGCAGAAGTGTCAGCATTGATTTCGAGAGGCAACGATTATCCCGGTAATTTTTCTCATGTGGCATTGTTGTATGTAGCCGAAAAAACAAACCAGCCTTTTTTAATAGAAGCACATATTGAAAAAGGCGTAGCTGTTTCATCGGTGGAGGGATATGAAAAAGATAAAAAACTGCGTTTTATGGTGATGCGGCCAAGGGCCGGATTGCCAGCTATGATGGCCGATCCGATGCTTCCTCAAAAGGCTGCGAAAAAAATGTATGATGAGTCTTTCACCCGGCATATTCCTTACGATTTTAAAATGAATTATTTTGATTCATCTGCTATGTTTTGTTCGGAAGTGGCTTCTTATGCTTATCGTAAAAAGGGGCTGCAAATATGGCCATCGCTCTCTACCATTTCTTCGCAGGGAGTGGTAAACTGGTTAAATGATTTTGGAGTAGAAAATTTTGTAACACAAATGCCCTCCGACCTGGAATATGATCCACAACTATCTGTAGTAGCGGAATGGCGGGACCCGGAAACTTTGTTTAAAGATCATTTGGATAATGCCGTAATGGATGCAATGCTGGAACAGGCCAATGAAGGGCAAAAAATTAATTATAACATTTGGAAATTACCTTTGGTAAGATTGATTAAAGGATACTGTATGGTAAAGAATGCCTTTGGGGGAGTAGGGTTGATACCTGAAGGTATGAGTGCAACAAAGGCATTAAAAAATCAAACCTTTGTTGCCATGAATGAAAAAATAAAGAACCATACTCAAAAGCTGGCAGATGATTTTATAAAACAACATCATTACCGGCCTCCTTATTGGCAACTGGTAAAATTTGCAGAAACTGCTGCCCCGGAAAAATAATTATAAGGATGAATTATTTGGGATGATAAATTCTTTCAGCATTTTTATACACGGCAGCTTTGTCCAGTGTCATTGGTTTTAGTTTTTGTGCTACAAACATTTCCATCTGGTCACTAAAATGTTTATTGCCTTCTTTTTTGCTGGCACCATAACTATGAATGGTTTCAATTACCGGTCCGTCTTTTGTAAAATTTACCAATTGAATAAAACTCTCTCCCTGCCTGCCTTTTACCATCCCGTTTTTATACGGTTCACTTTCCATGCTGGCAATTACATCCGGCAGGCCAGGTAATGCTATAGACTTGTCAGCTTTTACCAGTTTTTGATACTCTCCCAATGTAACCGTAGCTTTTCCAAAATTAGACAGCATATAATTTTTTGCATAGGTAAGTATATTTACAGCAATTTCTTTTGTAAGATTATGGTATTCATTTTGTCCTTTTGCAAGTTTATCTATAACATAATAATAGATGATGCTAAATACTGCCGCTCCATTACTTTCTATCGATGCTTTTTTATCCCAGGTTTTTAAAGTTGTTATCATATCAGCAATGGCAGGATAATCATTTTCATTCAGCATAAACAGGGTATCTACATTGCTTCCTATGTATTGTAATTGATTGGGTAGCTGGCGGTCGAATTTAATTCTTTTAAAATCTTCATAACTGATCTTTGCAAGTGGTTTTATAAGATCCATGAATCTAACACTGCGGTTGTTCTCCCATGTTTCGTAGCCCATGGTAGGATCGTACTTAGTGGCATTTAAATTGTTTTCTTTTGAACTGGCATTATAAGGCGAGTGGTTGCTGTTAAATAAATAGCCGGATGACGGATTGATATAATGTGGTAAATCTTCTATTGGGTGATAGCTGTTCCATAATGTGTTGGAAGTATTGCCTGGTAAAGTTCCTTTCCATTTGTATGCTTTATTACGAAAGGGAATTTTACCATTACTCATGTAAAAAATAGTATCAAACCTGTCCGCATACATCACATTATAACCTGGTAAAGCTTCCATCTTTAAGGCATTATAAAAGCTGGTAAAATTGCTGGATTTATTCATACGGTACCATTGTTCTAAACCCCGTACTTCAAAAAATGCAGCAGTACGAATAGAAAATGTTCCTTTTTTGGTAACAATCGTAGGGCCGTATTTGCTCCAGTATATTTTTCGTTTAATCCCGATCTTTATACCCGCTGCTTTAACCTTTAGCTTTACTGTTTTCTCTTCAAGGTTAAGCCATTCCTTATCCAGTTTATATTGCTGCTTATTGGCTGGGTTTATTTCAAGTTGATACACATCTAATTTGTCAGGATAGTTTACGGTGTGTGCCCAGCCGAGGTTTTCATTATTACCCAACAAAATACTGGGAGTGCAGGCAAATAATGCTCCTGTTATGTTCCAGCCTTCTTCACTGCACAAGTGCGCTTCATACCAACTAACAGGGCCATCCAGTGGTTGATGAGCATTGATGTTGAGATACGTGTTTCCGTCAATCGTTTTTTTAGAATTAAAAGCATATGCATTGCTGCCGCCCGAACTAAAATCATTTAATGTTGCTATGCTTCCATTATAGATTTGCCCCAATGCCTTATCAGTTCCGGAAGATATAGACAATTGTAAAATGGAGTAGGCAAGCATATCAGTGGGCACAAGAGGTAATATACTTTTTACCAGTACTTCTTTGGGATTTGCTTTTGCATAAGCATTAAAACCCTGGCAATATCCTTCCAATACTTTTTTATAATCCGGAGAAATATCGGAAGCATATTTTTCTTTTGCCGTTTGCTGGCAACGGAGCAGGTAGGCAATGTAATCAATTTGCGCACCGGCCTTTCCTTTATACAATCCCAGCATCGACTTGCCGGATAGGAAACCCAGTTGTATCGTTTTAAAATCATCTTCGGCATGTGCCCATGCAAGGCCATAAGCTACTTCTGCATCCGTTTTTGCAAATATGTGCGGCACACCAAAAGAATCTCTCACAATTTCAATTGTAGCAGGATCAATTTTTGTTTGTGCAATTACCAATTGCGAAAGGCCAATAAAAAACAGGGGAATAAAAATGTATTTCATGTGTGAGACAACTAATTTGTAAACGAATAGTGATAAGAGCTTAAATGGAAAAACATCATGTGGAAATTTAAACAAAACAATAAACCCTTTAGTTCAAATTAATATTTATAAGCAAGAGCAGAAAATTTATTTGATAAATTGAAGTTTTAGTATTTACTTTGAATTACAAAGTACTTTTTT
>Ga0209181_10003761_pt1 | contig 23091 bp, 21 predicted proteins | sample MAT05_FD_187208 | JGI IMG/M metagenome (GOLD analysis project Ga0209181, IMG submission 187208) | Freshwater microbial communities from Lake Fryxell liftoff mats and glacier meltwater in Antarctica - MAT-05 (SPAdes) (version 2) | ecosystem: Environmental > Aquatic > Freshwater > Ice > Liftoff...
ACCCTTTTCCGATGGCGGTGGTGGGAGTCGCGTGCACTCGAATACCGGCGCTGCGAGGCACCCCCAACCCCCTTGGAAAGGGGGCTTTCTGAGGGAATTGAGCGAAGTTCGGTTCAAGCGCGGTACACCCACGCCACCAACGGCGTCCGAGAAACCCGACCTCTTACGCGACCCAGACAGCCCGCAGGTCTTCGCCCACCGCCCTTGCGATGCGCAGCCAACTACACAATGCCGCTCGACCATCCTCCCCCGAGAGGACTTACTTACGAAAAAACTCCTCCCCCAGCGGGGGAGGCAGGGAGGGGGTGAAAGCCCGCCCCTGCCAAGGGGCAACTTCGCAAAGCGACGGCGGCTTCTCGCGAGATGTGATCAATCTTGAACCTCCCCCAGCCCCTCGTTCGAGGGGGGCTTTTCCGTTGGCGTCGGTGAGCGTCACGTGCACTCGAAGCGAGGCGATGTGAGGCACCCCCAACCCCCTTGAAAAGGGGGCTTTCGGAACGTCGCGGCGAGGCCACGTTGCCAGCGGCGTCCGAAAAAAGCCAGATCTTACCCGACCCAGACAATCCGCAGGACCTCGCTCACCGCCCTTGCGATGTGCAACCAGCTACACAAGGACACTCGACCATCCTCCCCCGAGAGGACTTACTTGCGAAAACCCCCCTCTCGAGGCACTCCACTTATCGCTTCTATACGTGGACCGCCGCGCAGAAACGGCTCCTGCTCCTCGTCTACGACCGCTACAACTGAGCGCAAAGTCCACATCTCCTTCTGGCAGTGATGAGGCGCTGCGCAGCTCTTGGGTGACTCCGTCGCTCAAGGCTGCAGGACCTCACGCACGACGCGACCGTCGGCTGTGTGCCCGAGCAGCGCGATGTGGTCGATCAGGCCAAAGCCCGCGGTCACGACGTGCACCGCGTCGAGCCGCGCGAGCGTCGCTGCGCCGATGCGCGTGAAGGCGCCGGCTCTGCAGCCGCCCTGCTGCGCGACCGCGATGATGCGCAGCGCGCGTGTCGGCACAGCGTAGAGCGTCGTGTGCAACTCGACGCGCTCACCCACGCGCACGAGCCGCTGCGAGCCAATGCCGTAGGCGCGCCCCTCGTGCGCCGCGAGTCTCTCGATCGCGCTCGGACCGCGCTCGAACATCCGCCAATACGCGACCAGCGGCGCTTCGCTGCGCGGGCTACACGCCGCGTCGACGCGTAGCCCGTAGTGCACCTCGTTGCGATTCTCGCTCTTGGTCACGCGGAACACCGACATCGCGTCTCCACGCGCGAGCCCCGGCACGCTGAGCGCGCCAGCCTCTGCAGCGGCCCCGAGAGTGGCGCACACCGCACACAACGCGAGCAGACCCGAAGGGAGTCGCAGTGTAGTCGTCGACATGTTGCCAATGTCCGAGCGCTCCGTGACGACGACACGGAGGATGAACGACGTTGTCGTGTCGATCGGCTGCTCCGCGACTCCTCCGGGAGTCTGGCGGAGCTGAGCGCCCGCGCGTTTGCGAACGCTCAGCGGCCCTGACCGCTCGGACGCGGACCGCCGCGCCCACCGCCACCACCGCCACCACCGCCACCACCGCCGCCGCCTCCACCACCACCACCGCTGCGGCCACCACCACCGCCGCCGTGTCGGCGACCGTCACCGGAGCGTCCACCGCCCGAGCGACCGCCGCCGGAGCGTCCCTGTCCGCCTTGTCCGCCGCCGCGCTGCTGCGGCTGACCGCCGCTCGGCCGTGGTGCGCTACCACCGCGCCGCGCGAGATCGGTCGCCGCGGGAGGTGGCTCGGTCGACGGCAGAGGGTTGTTCTCCGCACGCGGAATGTGCTGGCCAATGAGCCGCTCGATGTCGACGAGGAACTCGCGCTCTTCGGAGTCACACAGCGACAGCGCGATGCCCGACGCGCCGGCGCGCGCGGTGCGACCGATGCGGTGCACGTACGTCTCCGGGATGTTCGGCAGATCGTAGTTGATGACGTGGGTGATGCCGTCGACGTCGATGCCGCGCGCCGCGATATCCGTCGCCACGAGCAGCCGCAGATCGCCGCGCTTGAAGCCGCCGAGCGCGCGCTCGCGGGCGCCCTGCGACTTGTTGCCGTGAATCGCAGCGGCTTTGTGCCCCGACTTCTCGAGCTGCTCGACGATCTTGTTCGCGCCGTGTTTGGTGCGCGAGAAGACCAGCGTGTGCTTGATCGCCGGATCCTTCAGCAGCTCGACCAAAAGGCGCGGCTTGTTCTTCTTGTCGACGAAGTAGAGGTGCTGCTCGATGCGCTCGGCCGTCGACGAGACCGGTGTCACCGCGACGCTCACCGGATCGTGGAGCAGCGCGTTGGCGAGCTCGCGGATGTCGGTCGGCATCGTCGCGGAGAAGAGCAGCGTCTGACGCTTGGTCGGCAGCGCCTTGATGATGCGGCGCACGTCCGGGAGAAAGCCCATATCGAGCATCCGGTCGGCCTCGTCGAGCACGAAGATCTCGATGTCGGCCAGCCGGCACTTGCCCTGATTCATCAGGTCAAGCAGCCGGCCCGGCGTCGCGACGAGGATGTCGACGCCGCGCCGCAGCTCGTTGATCTGCGGGTTCGCCCCGACGCCGCCGAAGATCACCGTGTGCCAGAGATCGAGGCCCTTGCCGTACGTCGCGAAGCTGTCGCCGATCTGCGTCGCGAGCTCACGCGTCGGCGTGAGGATCAGCGCGCGCAGCTTCGGCTCGTCGCCGGCGGTCGCGTCGAGGCGCTGCAGCATCGGTAGCGCGAACGCGGCCGTCTTGCCGGTGCCGGTCTGCGCGCAGCCGAGCAGATCACGGCCGGCGAGCACCGGCGGAATCGCTTCAATCTGGATGGGGGTCGGCTGCTCGTAGCCGGCGGCCGTGATGGCCGCGAGGATGGTGGGCTCGAGGCCGAGCTGATCGAACTTAACGGGAGAATTCACGGCGCTTTCTCGCACGCCCTGGACGAAGTTCAAGGCGGCGCGCATGAGAAGCTCCGTCCGAAGAGGTCCACCGCGATGAGCTCTGCAGCGATGCTCCCCGACAAGTCCGAAGTCCGCGCGCACCTGCTCGCCGCGCTCGAGCGTGCGCTCGCCGCGATGACGCACTCCGCAGAACAGACGCGCTCTGGCGTCGTGCATCCGGATAGCCGCGCCGAGGGCGACAAGGACATGCGGTCGACCGAGCAGAGCTATCTGGCGCGCGGACAAGCGATGCGCGCAGAAGATCTCGGCGAGCAAGTACAACGTTTTGCGACGACGCCGCTCGTGCGTTTCGCCGCGGCGGACGCGATCGCACCAGGCGCGCTCGTGCAAGCGCTCGTCGGTCGCGAGCGGCGCGTATTCTTTCTGGCAATGCAGGGCGGCGGCATCGAGCTCGAGGTCGCCGGTGTGAAGGTCACCGTCGTGACGCCCGCCTCGCCCGTCGGTCGCGCGCTGCTCGGCCTGCGCGTCGGCGACGAGCTTGAGCTGCCAGGGAAGGGCGGCACGCGCGAGTGGGAGATCGAAGCGATCGCATGACGCGTGACCGGGAGATCGAAGCGATCGCGTGATCAGCGCTCGCTCGCCGCATCGAGCGACACTGGTGGAGCCGTCCCAGCGAGCACGTCTCTGGCGCGCTGCACATCGAGCGCGCCTTCCCAGCGCGACACGACGATCGTCGCCACGGCGTTGCCCATCAGGTTCGTCAGCGCGCGCGCCTCCGACATGAAGCGGTCGATGCCGAGCAGCAGCGACAGCCCCGCGACGGGCACCACGCCGACAGACGCCAGCGTCGCTGCGAGCGTCACGAAGCCGCTGCCGGTCACGCCCGCAGCGCCCTTTGAGGTGAGCAGCAACACGCCGAGCAATGTCAGCTCCTGCCCGAGCGTGAGCTCGATGTCGAGCGCCTGCGCGACGAACACCGCGGCCATCGTCAGGTAGATGCAGGTGCCGTCGAGGTTGAACGAATATCCGGTTGGTACGACCAGGCGCACGATCTCCGGCTGGCAGCCGAGATGTTCGAGCTTCGCCATCAGCCGCGGCAGCGCGGACTCGGACGACGACGTCCCGAGCACGATGATCAGCTCTTCGCGCAGATACTTGATCAGGCCAAAGATCGACAGCCCGAGCAGACGCAACACGAGGCCGAGCACGACGATCACGAAGAGCAGCGCGGTCACGTAGAAGGTGCCCATCAGCCACGCGAGGTTGCCGAGCACGGCGACGCCATATTTGCCGATCGAGAACGCCATCGCGCCGAACGCGCCGATCGGCGCGAGCCGCATGACCACGCCGATGATCGAGAAGAACAGCCCAGCGGTCTGCTCGATCAGCGCCGTCAGCGGCTTCGCGCGCGCACCGAGGCTGGCGAGCGCGGCGCCGGTCAGCACCGCGAGTACGAGCACCTGCAGCACATCGCCGTCGACGAACGCGCCGAGAAAGCTCTGCGGCACCAGGTGCATCAGGTGCGCGACGATGCCGTTCGGTCGCGGTGCCGCGAGCGTCGCGTCGAGCCCCGACGTATCGAGCTGCTCGACGCGCGCATGTACGCCAGCGCCCGGGCGCACGAGGTTCACCACGCTGAGACCGAGCAGCAGCGCGACCGTCGTCATCACCTCGAAGTAGAGCAGCGCCTTTCCGCCGACGCGCCCGACCTTCTTCAGGCTGCCCATCCCCGCGATCCCGGCGACCACCGTCGTGAACACGATGGGGCCGATCAACATCTTGATCAGCCGCACGAAGATGTCGCCGAGCGGCTTCATCTCCGCGCCCCACGCGGGACGCAGCCAGCCGAGCAGCACCCCGAGCGCGATGCCGATCAGCACCTGCACGTAGAGGCTCGGCCAGCGCGAGCCGGGCTTGGCGCTGCTGGTGCGTTCGACCAGCTCTTCGGGGCTCGTCACGCGCGCGAGCCTATCAGTCCTCGTTCGAGTCCGACTCTGGTCGCCGCGGATCAGTCGCCGTCGCCGTCTGCGTCTGCGCCTTCGAGCTCCGCGGCCGTGACGGGCCATGGCGCGCGCACCCCCGGGTGCAAGTGCTCCCACAGCCAGCGCGAGAGCCCGGGCTGCTCGTCCATCTGGCTGAAGTCCCACTGTCGTGACGCATCGGCCGCCGCGCCGCGCGCCGGGTTCACCGCCTCTGGCTCGCGCCGAGGGATGTAGTCGTAGGGCGTGTAGTCTGGCGTCGACGTGAACAAGTCGTAGAGCGGCGCCGCGTTCATCCAATACGCGTTGAGCGGATCGTCGACGCCGAAGATAAGCTGCACGGTTCGGTAGATGCTCGACTCGTTGTAGTGGACGCTCGACACGTGTCCGCGGCGAATCCATGGCGAGGCGAAGATCGCCGGCGCGCGGTGGTTGTCGACGTGATCGCCGCCGTCCTGCGGATCGTCTTGGATGAAGATAATGAGCGAGGTCGGCCAGAAGCTGCTGTGGCTGAGCGCGTCGACCAGCATGCCGACCGCCTCATCGTTGTCGGCGATCATCGAGCGCGGCGTCGGCGCGCCGGGATCGCCGCCGAGCGTGTGATCGTTCGGCAGCACGACGTACGTGAAGCTCTGCAGGTTGCAGTTCTGCCACTGACGACGGAGGTATGCGGCCTTGGTGCGATCGAGCACGCCGTTGTTGTAGACGAGGCCCGGATAGCCCGCCGTCACCGGCTGCGCGCGCGAGGCGACGATCTCGCCGTAGTTCAGCCGCGTGATGTCGTTGCGCTCGAGCCAGTCGAAGATCGAGCCCTCTTCGGGATACGCGAGAGGCTGCACCAGCAGCTGCGGCGGGGGCGACCAATAGCCGCGTCCCCACGTCGTCAGCCACGAGCGCTCGACGAAGTCCGTGGTGCGCCCGAGCGTCGTCCACACATGCCCCTGGATCGACTGCTCGGCGCCCGAGTAGTAGTTGTCTGCGTGCGCGAAGCCGCGCGCGAGCGTGCGCGTGTTGGGCAGCACAGTGTCCATCTCGGCGGCCGGGACGATCGTCAGCGACGCATCGCCATTGCCCTCCGGGAGGTCACCTAGATAGGCGTCGTAGGTCTTGTTCTCACGCACCACGAGGATGACGTGCTCGATCTGCGGCGACGGGCCGCTGCCCGGCTGCGGGATCGGAAAGTCGTACGGCGCGCCGCTCGGGCAGCTGACCTCGTTGAAGCGCGTGCCGCGATCGTTGTTGCTCGCGATCTCGGTCTCCCAGTCGGAGAGCTGGGTCGCGGTGAGATCGGCCCCGTCGACGATCGTCACGCTGCCTTGCAAGAGGTCGAGGATGTCGGTCGTGCCGGGCGAATCGTTCGGCCCGGTGCCGACGTGCTTGCCGTTGGTGAACACGACGCGCCCATCGGCGAGCGCGAGCACATCGGTCGGATACCACATCGTCGGGATACGTCCGCTGTGCGTGTAGGTCGTGCCCGCGCCCGGCGCGTAGACGTCGATCGCGTTGTCACCGGAGGACACGACGTAGAGCGTGCCGTCCGCGGCGAAGTCGACCGCAGCAGGCGCCGCGCCGCGCGGTGTGTCGGCGCCGGTGATGTCGAGCGTCGTCGTGACGGTAAGCGCCGCGACGTCGATGATCGACACGCTGTCGCCATCCGACGACGCGACTGCCAGCCTGGTGCCGTCGGGGGAGAGCGACAGTCCTTGCGCGTTCTTGCCGACGGGAATCGGCGCGCCCGCGGTGGCCGTCGCGGCGTCGATCGGCACGACCGTCGAGCCGCCCCACATCGAGACGAACACCGTCGCGCCGTCGGCGGTCGGGATCGCATCGTACGGAAACGCGCCATTCTCAAACACGACGCGGCGCAGCTCCACGCCGGTCGCGCTGTCGTAAAAGACCGTCGCGTCGCCCATCATCAGGTTCACCGCGAGCGTGCCGTCGGCGAGCAGCGCGAGGCCCGAGACATAGCCCTCGGTGATCGACGAAGCCGGCACGATGTCGCGTCCCGGAGCCGCCGTCAGCGCGCCCGTCGCGGTGTCGATGCTGTACGCGCGGACGCGATTCGAGCCGCCGCCCGAGGCCCACAGCTGCGTGCCATCGGCTGACACCGCGAGGCCGAGAAACACCGCCTCGCCACTGCGATAGCCGAACTCCTCTTCGTCGACGACGGTGCGTGCGTCGAGATCGATCACGGTGAGGTGTTCGTCGCGAATGCCGCCGTCCGTCACGATCGCGAAGCGCGTGCCCGGCACCAGCACGATGCGCATCGGGAAGCCCGGCGTGAGCACGACCTCGCCGACGCGCGTCGCGCGGCGTGCGCCCGGCGTGATGACGCCGCCGGTGCCGTCGTCGCCAGCGGTCAGCTCCGCGCCGGCGTTGACGGTGACGGTGCACCGCCCGCTGACCGGCCCGGGGAACGTGGTCGGATCGACGAGGCACGCAGGCGGTCCAGCGTCCGTCGTCACGACGGCGTCGAGCCCCGCATCGGCTGGCGGTGGCGCGATGTCATCGCCACCACACGCTGCCGCGAGCAGCGTCAGCGCGACCGCCTGCGCGCGCACGCCGTGTGCGCAGCGAACGGTGTGGGAGATCGCGGAGCCGAAGCGCACGCGGAGCGAAGACATCATTCGGTACCTCTGGTTGCCGGCGATTCTGCGTACTCTTCGAGCGCGCGGTCAACCGCTGTGGCGCAAAGGCTGCGTTACGCGTTGACATAGGGGAAAAACGATCGCTATCCTCCGCCCCCAACGTCGTCCGCGCGCTCCTGCGCGGTGACAGGGGAAGCTCAGCGGCCGGTCGCCGTACAGTCCATCAGCAAAAGCCGATGGGCCGATGAGGCCGGCAGCAAACAGCCCGCTTTCGATTTTAGGCATTCGACGAGGAGATGAGCGATGAAGGGTGAAGTCCGCAATCCGATGACGGTCTGGCTGCTCTCGATGTTTACGTGTGGCCTCTACGGCCTGTTCTTCACGTACAAGGCGTCCGAAGAGCTCAAGAACTACCTCGGCAAGGAAGACGTCAATCCCGTGATGATCACGGCGATCTCGTACTTCACCTGCATGTTCTGGGGCCCCTTCCAGATCGGCAAGCTCATCATGGAGGCCCAGCAGCGCGCTGGCGTGCCCAACCCCGCCGACAAGGGCGTCGTCGCCTGGGCGCTCAACACGTTCCTCTGCGGCTTCGGCAACAAGATGCTCCAAGAGGAGCTGAACAAGGTCTGGGAAGCTGGCGGCGGCGCCCCCGCGACCTTCTGATCCACACTCGCTGATGACTTCGACGCCCGAGCCTGGTGCTTCATCGCACGGCCCGGGCGTCGTCGTTCCGTCGTCGCCAAGCGATCCCCAAGCGCCGCGCGCCGCACAGGACGCCCCGATGCGGACGAAGCTGAAGCGGCTCGGCGTGGCGATGGTGCCGCTGCTCGCGGTCGTGTTCGCGCTCTGGTCAGGGCTCGCTGCGTGTCCCAATCGTGCGCTGACGGGCGTGCCGTGCCCGGGCTGTGGCCTCACGCGCGCGACGTTGGCGCTGCTGAGCGGCGATCTCGCCGAGGCGCTTCACTGGCACCCGCTGGTGTTCTTGTTGCTGCCGCTCGCCGGGTTCTTGATCGTGCGCTCGATGCTCGTCGGAGCTGGGCTTCTCCCGACCAACGCGTGGCAGGTGAAGGTGCCCAACTGGGTGTTCATCGCCTTCAGCGTGTTGGTGATCGGCGTGTGGGCCGCGCGCCTCGCCGGCTTTCTCGGCGGCCCGAGCGATCCCGTCGATCTGCGACTGTCGGTGTTCGGCCGCGCGCTCAGCTTCGTCGGCATCATCGACGAGCCGCCAGAGTAGTCGTAGAAGGTCGGTGCGGGTCATGCCCTTGTCGGCGCGGCAGGCGCGCGACGCCACCGCTACCTGCGCTCGCCCACGCTACGCGACGGCGAACGACAAGAGCGCTTCTTGGAGCTTGTGCAGGTCGGGCTTTACGACGAACGCCGAGGCTCCCGCGTCGAGTGCTATCGTCCTCATGTTTTCGGCGGCGGAGAAGAAGAGCTTGCGGATCTTTCGCGTCGCGGTCAGCTGTGAGAGTTGCGCGAGGACGTGCAGACCGTCGACGTCGGTGCGCATCCGTTCGACCCGACCCACCTTGAGATTCGTGCAGACCGTCGACGTCGGTGCGTATCCGTTCGTTCGACCCGACCCACCTTGAGATTCGTCTCGAACCTGCCGGACGCTGCCGAGGCGCCGAAGTCGCGCATCAGCCGCGGCATTCCGCCGCGCCGCAGCGCCCGGCGCCGCCCCCCGCCGAGCGTTCACGGCCCGGCGCACCCCCAAACCCACGCTCCCTCCACGCGTCCGCCGCCTCGCGCCATCCCGACGCCCACCGCGCACGCACCCCGGCCATGAGCGCCAACTCCGCGCCCTGCCGCCAACACCCACCGCGCCACCCCGCCCAACGCGCCGCGCCGCGCGGCTCGCTACGGCGGCGCAGCGACGACCGCAGAGTGCCCGCGCGCCATCCACCAAGTCCCCGCCGGAAACACCACCTCGCGGAATCCCGCTCTCCAGCGCGCCCGCGCTTCGGCGTACGCGACTCGAAACTGACGCAGCGCGCGGACAGCAGCGCTATACGCGCCGGCGACGCCGCTCACCGCGAACGTCGGATTGCGGCCGCGAATCGCCTCACAGCTCTTTGCCCGGTCATACGGGGACACGCGCTCTGCGCGCTCGGCCCCGAGAAACTTCTGCCCTTTGCGCTCGACTTCCGCGCGGCCCCGCACTTCGTGCTCGGCAATCGATTCTTTGACGGCCGCGCGCCACGCGTCAGCCTCGTGATCTTCGACGCCGACGGGCAGCGCGAGCGCGAGCTCCGCAGTCTCCGGCCAGCGCGCAGGATCGAGATACACGTCGGGCCGCGCCGCAGTCATCGTGCCGCCACCAAGATCATTGGGATGGCTCTTCGCGCCTGGCCAATCGCGGGCATAGCGCACGAGCCCCGCCGCGACTGGATTGGCCAGCACGTATCCAATCTTGTCGATGATCGCTTCCCTCGTCTCGAGCCGCACGACCGATGTCTGGTCGTGGTCGAGCACGGCGCCTTCCCAGTTGCGCAGGACCTTCGTCGTCAGCGCGAGCAAGCGATGAAAATACTCGAGGAACGCGGGCAGCTCTCCGCGCGTGTCAGTCACGACGAGATGTACGTGAGTCGACATCGCGCAGAAGCCGTGCACGAGGATGCCACTCCGCTGCGCGCTCACCGCGAGCAAATACACGATGAGCCAGCGCATCTCGGAGTCCGGGCGAAACAGGCAGTGCCGTCGCAACGTGCGGCGGGTGATGAGATACGTGGAGCCGGGCAACACTTGGCGAGGACGTGACATCTCCGCACGCTTCGCACGTTGCGTGCCGGAGATCGGTCGCGTGATTTCGCGCAGTTGCACAGGTGAAATGGCGGATTCGCTGGCGGCCGCCGACGGGCCGCCGGCGGAAGAGGTGACCCGCGACCCGCGACCAGACCCACGTCGAGATTCGCGGACCCACGTCGCGACCCGACCCACGTTGAGATTCGCGACCCGACCCACGTTGAGATTCGTCTACCCACGTTGAGATTCGTCTCGAGGTCGACGTCGGCCCAACGGAGCGAAACCGCCTCGCCGAGCCGGCTACCCGTGAGAAGCAAGAACCCGGCGAACGGCGCGCGGTCCGCGTATCGCGCTCAGAGCGGCATATTGCCGTGCTTCTTCGGCGGATTCTGATCGCGCTTGTCGCGCAGCATCTCGAGCGAGCGGATGATCCGCCCGCGCGTCTGGCGCGGATAGATGACCTCATCGACGAAGCCGAGCTCCGCGGCCTTGAACGGATTGGCGAACTTGCGCCGATACTCGTCGACGAACTTCGCCTTCGCCGCGATCTTGTCTTCGGCCGCATCGATCTCTTTGCGGTAGACGATGTTGACCGCGCCATCCGGGCCCATCACCGCGATCTCGGCGGTGGGATACGCGAGGTTCACGTCGCCGCGCAGGTGCTTGCTCGACATCACGACGTACGCGCCGCCGTACGACTTGCGGGTGATGACGGTGATCTTCGGCACCGTCGCCTCGCAGTAAGCGTAGAGCAGCTTCGCCCCGTGCTTGATGATGCCGCCGAGCTCTTGATCGACGCCAGGCAAGAAGCCGGGCACGTCGACGAAGGTGACGATCGGGATGTTGAAGCAGTCGCAAAAGCGCACGAAGCGCGCGGCCTTGACCGACGCCTGAATGTCGAGGCAGCCGGCGAGGACCATCGGCTGGTTGGCGACGACGCCGACCGAGCGTCCGCCCATGCGCGCGAAGCCGATCACCATGTTCATCGCGTAGGTCGGCATCACCTCGAAGAAGTCGCCGTCGTCGACGATCTTGGTGATCAGCGACTTCACGTCGTACGCCTTCATCGGATCGAGCGGCACCAGCTCGTCGAGCGCTGCGTCTTCGCGCTGGCTCGGATCGCTGGTCGGGCGGAGCGGCGGATCTTCGTGGTTGTTCGCTGGCAGGAACGACATCAGCTCGCGGATCATCGCCAGGCACTGCGCGTCGTCGGCCGCAGCGAAGTGCGCACAGCCGCTCTTGCTCGCGTGCGCGCTCGCGCCGCCGAGCTGCTCCTTGGTCACGTCCTCGTGCGTCACCGTCTTGATGACGTCGGGGCCGGTGATGAACATGTACGAGGTGCCCTCGACCATGAACACGAAGTCGGTGATCGCCGGCGAGTAGACCGCGCCACCCGCGCACGGCCCCATGATCGCGCTGATCTGCGGCACGACGCCTGACGCCAGCGTGTTGCGCAGGAACACTTCGCCATAGCCGGCGAGCGACTCGACGCCCTCTTGGATGCGCGCGCCGCCAGAGTCGTTGAGCCCGATGATGGGCGCGCCGGTCTTCATGGCGAGGTCCATCACCTTCACGACCTTGCTCGCGTACGCGTACGACAAGCTGCCGCCGAACACGGTGAAGTCCTGCGCGAACACGAACGTGGGGCGCCCGTCGATGTTGCCGTAGCCGGTCACGACTCCGTCGCCCGGCACCCTCTGCTGCTCCATGCCGAAGTCGTTGCAGCGATGCACCACGAGCCGATCGAGCTCGACGAAGCTACCCGGATCGAGGAGCAGCTCGATGCGCTCGCGCGCGGTGAGCTTGCCGGCCTCATGGTGCTTGTCGACGCGCGCTTTGCCGCCGCCTTCGAGGGCGCGTCGATTGAGATCGTCGAGGGTCTGCTTGGGATCGGTGGACATGGCGCCCGAGAGATATCTGGTCTGCGTGCGTTGTGCGAGCGCTCAGTGCGCCGACACGCACCGCAAAAACGACGAAGGCCCCGCACCGTAAAACGACGAAGGCCCCGCGCGGGTGATCGCGCGGGGCCTCCGGTCGCACTGCGTCAGCGCGTCAGTTCGGGGTCGCGTTCTGCAGCTGATCGGTCGTCACCGAGCCGAGCTCGGTGAAGCCGATGCGGTAGTCCGCAAACTCGCCCTGCCGGTAGCTGCCGACCCAGACCTTGTATATGCCGGGCATCAGCGCGTTGCCTGCGAGGATTGGATCGGTCGCTGGCGCCACGGCGTCGTCGTTGCAGATGTACGTGCCGTCGGGCTTCTGCACGACGAGCGTCACGTCTTGCGTAGGCTGAGCCGTCGAGTGCGCGAGGATACGGAAATTCGCGCCGAATGCGCTCTGCGCGACGAAGATGTGGTCGGGCTTGTTCGCGTCGATCCAGCCTGCGCAGCTGGGGCTGAGCGTCGATGCGTCACGCGCGCCGCCTGAGCGGCCCTGCGCGACCTTCGGGTCGGGCATGAAGCCGGTCGAGAGCGTCACGGTGCCGAAGTTCGATTCGCCAGCCGCGCCGGGCTGCACGACGGGCATGCCCGGCGGCACCACCGGCGGCACGCCGGGCGGCGGCAGGCCTGGCATGCCGGGAACGGGCACGCCGGGTACGGCCGGAACCGGTGGCGTGGGGGTGCTGCTGCTCCCGCAGGCGAGAACGCCGGCGAGCACGAGCGCCCCGAATACGATCGTCAGCGCCTTCTCAGTCTTGAGCATCGTCGTTCTCTCCTGTTGCATGATGACTGTCCCCCGCTCTCTACGTGCCGAACGGCCGGATACTACCTTCACAGCGCTCCGAGGAGCGCCTCGTACGCGTCCGCGTCGAGCAAAGCGTCGACATCGGCCGGATTCGTCGGGCGGATGAGCACCATCCAGCCGCCGCCGTAGGTGTCCGAGTTCACCGTCTCAGGTGCGCTCTCGAGCGCGGCGTTCCGCTCGACGATCTCGCCGGCGAGCGGCGCAAACAGCTCGCTCACGGCCTTGACCGACTCGATGTCGCCAAAGCGCGCATGCTCGGCGAGCTTGGTGCCCGCCGCCGCGAGATCGACCAACGTGACGTCGCCGAGCTGCTCGACGGCGTGCGTGGTGATCCCGACACGCACGAGGTCGCCCTCTTTGCGCGCCCACTCGTGGTCCTTGGTGTAGCGGAGGTCTTTCGGATTCTGCGCCATCAGTGTCTCGCCTCGGTCGGTGTGGCAGCGGAGCTGCGGTGAACTGCGGTGCGCTCGAGTCCAGCTGCGTGAGCTAGGTGAGCGATGCAAAGCGAAGAAGCCGCTACCGTGCGCGCTTGTAGAACGGCGTTTTGACCACGACCGCGCCGATCGCTTGGCCACGAATCTCGACGGCGAAGGTGCTGCCGATCGTCGCGAGAGCGGCTGGTACGTAGCCGAGCGCGATGTTCTTGCCGACAGTCGGCCCAGGCGAGCCGCTCGTGACGATGCCGATCGGCGCGGCGCCGCTCGCCGGCACGGTGCCGTCGGCGAGGATCGGATAGCCGTGACGCGCGATGCCGCGTCCGGTCATCTCGAAGCCGACGAGCTTGCGCGCGAGGCCCGCCTCTTTGATGCGCACCAGCGCTTCACGCCCGACGAAGTCGCCCTTGTCGAGCTTCACCACCCAGCCGAGGCCGGCCTCGAGCGGGTTCGTCGTCTCGTCGATGTCATTGCCGTAGAGCGACAGGCGCGCCTCGAGGCGCAGCGTGTCGCGCGCACCGAGACCGACCGGCTGCAGGCCGAGCGGCTTGCCCGCGGCGATCAGCGCGTTCCACAGCGTGAGCGCGTCGGCGTCGCCGACGAAGATCTCGAAGCCGTCTTCGCCGGTGTAGCCGGTGCGCGCCGCAGTGACCGCGACGCCGCCGACGGTGTCCTTCGCGAAGGCGAACGAGCCGAGCGCGAGCGTGCTCTCCGCCGCGCCAGCCGCGCGCATGATCTCGACGGCGCGCGGGCCCTGCAGCGCGATCAGGCCGAGCTCGTCGCTGAGATCGCGGAACTCGCAGTGATGCTCGGCGGCCTTCTGAAAGTGCGCGGCGATCTTCTCGCGGTTCGACGCGTTGCAGACGACCAGCACGTCGTCGATGCCGCGCTTGTAGACGATCAGATCGTCGAGGATCGTGCCCTCGGTGTTGCAGCACACGGTGTAGAGCGCCTTGCCCACGGGCAGCGACTTCAGGTCGTTGCTGATCAGGTAATCGACGACGGCGACCGCGTGTTCTCCGCGCAGCTCGAGCTCGCCCATATGGCAGACGTCGAAGAGCCCGGCCGCTTCGCGCACCGCTTTGTGCTCCGCGACGACGCCGGCGTATTGCACCGGCATCTCCCAGCCGGCGAAGGGGACGATGCGCCCACCGAGGGCGACGTGAGCGTCGTAGAGAGCGGTGCGGCGGAGGGTCTCGGTCACGGCGGGCGCGACGCTACCCGGTCCACCCGGCGCTTTCAAGGCGTTCGCGCGCGCTACGTCTGCGGGACGACGCACATGTGTTGAGGTCGCAACTCGCGCGAGCCCCTCCGCGATAAGCCGCGCCGAGACGTCTGGCTACGGAAGCCAAGAGGAGAAGCCCATGGATGCGTTGATGCTCTGCTATCGCGACGAGGCACTGCGCGAGTTCGCGCTCGGTGGCTCACCGCTCGAGGTCGGTCGCGGCGCGGGCTGCGACATCGTCATTCACGACGACACGGTCGCTGAGCGCCACGCGCTGATTATCGCGCGCGGCGGTGACGTGCTCGTCTTCGATCTGCGCGCGACCGGCAGGCCAAACGGCGCGCCGCGCAAGCTGCTGACCACCGCGCCGCTCACGTTCGGCCGTCACACGCTCGTGCGCATTCCCGACGCCGCCACGCGGCCGCGCGTCGTCTCGACGGCCACCGAGCCGATGGCGTTCAGCCGCGCCGACGTCGAGTCTTCTGTGTTGATCGTCGGTCGCGGCGCAGATGCGCGTCGACTGCCGCTCGACGGACGTCCGGTGCGCGTCGGCGCGGCGCCGGACAACGATCTCGTGCTGCACGACCGCACCGTCAGCGCGCACCACTGCCGCCTCGAGCCGTGCGCCGATGGCATCGCCGTGCGCGATCTCGAGAGCCGCAACGGCACGTGGGTCGACGGCCTGCGCGTCGAGCGCGCGCGGATCTGCATCGGCGGGCAGCTGCGCATCGGTCGCACCGATGTGATGCTCGTCGCGCGTGGGCGCAGCGGCGATGCGCGCCAAGAAGGACTCGTCGCCGCGTCGCCGCTGATGTTGACGGTGCTCGCCGAGGTCGAGCGCCTCGCGCGCTTGCCGTGGACGGTGCTCGTGAACGGCGAGAGCGGCGCGGGCAAAGAGGGCATCGCCCGCGCCCTGCACACGCGCGGCCCACGCGCAGAGAAGCCGCTCGTATCGCTCAACGCCGCGAGCCTCACCCGCGAACTCGCGGAGAGCGAGCTGTTCGGCCATGAGAAAGGGGCCTTCACCGGCGCCCACGCGCAGCGCAAAGGCGTGTTCGAGCTGGCCGACGGCGGCACGCTCTTCCTCGACGAGATCGCCGAGCTCCCGCTCGAGATGCAAGCGCGCCTGCTGCGCGTGCTCGACACCGGCGAGGTGCGCCGCGTCGGCTCCAGCACGACGGTGCGCGTCGACGTGCGGCTCGTCTGCGCGACCCACCGTGACCTGCGCCAGATGGCCGCCGCCGGTACCTTCCGCCGCGACCTCTACTACCGCATCGCGCAGTGCCCGCTCGACGTGCCACCGCTGCGCGATCGCCCCGAGGACATCCGCGCGCTCGCCGCACACTTTCTCGACGAGATGGTGAGCGACGCCGGACGGCGCAACCTCACCGAGGCCGCGATCGCCTGCCTCCTCGCGCACCGCTGGCCGGGCAACGTTCGCGAGCTGCGCAACGTGCTGCGCGCCGCCGCCGCGCAGACCTCTGCCGGCACGCTCGATCGACTCGACCTGCAGCGCGCGCTGGTGCGACTCGGCGGCCACGAAGCGCTCGGCGATCAGCCAACCAGCGGCGACGACTTCAGCGTCGCCGTCGACGCCCATCGCGGCAACCTCTCCGCCGCAGCGCGCGCGCTCGGCATTCCGCGGAGCACGCTGCGCGATCGGATGCGTGGCGGCACGCCGTGAGGCGGCGCGTGTCGCGCGCGCTGAACAATGCGCGCGTCCACGCGTCAGCGCGGCGTGCGCTCGCAGCCGATGAAGTGATCGTCGACGACGCCCATCGCTTGCATGAAGGCGTAGACGGTAGTCGGCCCGACGAAGGTCCAGCCGCGCTTCTTGAGGTCCTTCGACATCGCGATCGACTCGGGCGAGGTGGGCTGCAGCGGCTGGCTCGGTGCGATCCGCGCCGTTCGGCTGGCGCGATACCGACTCACGTACTCGAACAGCGAGCCAGTCTCCTCGATCAGCGCGAGCGCGCGGCCTGCGTTGCCAATCGCCGAGAGGATTTTGCCGCGGTGCCTCACGATGCCGATATCGGCGAGCAGTCGCGCGACGTCCTGCGCGTCGAAGCGGGCCACCGCCTCGAGCTCGAATTGCGCGAACGCCGCGCGAAAGTTTTCACGCTTGCGCAAGATCGTCAGCCACGAGAGGCCTGACTGAAAGCCCTCGAGACAGAGTTTCTCGAACAGCCGCACATCGCTGGTGCCGGGGTGGCCCCACTCCTCGTCGTGATAGCGGACGTAGAGCGGATCATCACCGCACCACGCGCAGCGGGTCACACCATCGCTTCCGAGGCGGAGTCGTTCGGCCATGTCGTCTCAGCGCAGCGCGCGCGCTGCTTCGCGCAGGCGACGCACGCGCAGTCCGAGCAGATCGCGCGCGACGCCGGCGACGCGGCGGAGGCCGGTGGACTTCGAAAAGCCAGCGCGACGGGGACGGCACGCGATGGTCACCGTCGCGACGCGCAGGCCAGCCGCGAGCACGCGAATCGGGAACTCGAAGTTGAGAAAGAACGTGTCCGGCGGCAGCTGCTCGGCGAGGAACAGCGAGCGGCGAAACAGATACGGCCCGTCGCTGTGGAGGCGCACGCCGTGTACGAGCGTGATCAGCGCGCGCACACCGGCGGAGAGCAGCTTGCGATCGAGCCCGTCGTCGCGGTGGTCGTAGACGCTGAGCACGACGTCGGCGCCGGCCTCGCGCTGCGCGTCACGCAGCGTGCGGATCGCATCCGGCGCGATCTGCCCATCCGCCGGCAGGAACGTCACGAACGCGCCGCTCGCCGCCGCGACGCCAGTCTTCAGCGCCGCGCCGATGCCGCGATTGCGCTCGTGGCGCAGCACCACCGCGCGTGTGCCAGCGAGCGCGCGCGCGGCCTCCTCGCGGGTGTGATCACGCGAGCCATCATCGACGAACACCAGCTCCGCGCCGGGCTCGTGCACATCGAGCCATGCGCGCAGCTCGCCGAGCACCGCGGCGATGTTCTCCTCTTCGTCGAACGCGAAGACGACGATCGAGAGATCCGCGCCGCGCGTCACGGCCGCATCCGCAGCACCCGCGCCGGCACACCGGCAGCGACCGCATACGCCGGCACGTCTTCGGCCACGACCGCGCCCGCGCCGATCTGCGCGCCGCGGCCGATGCGTACGCCCGGCAGGATGATCGCGCCAATGCCGATATCCGCGTCGTCCTCGATCGTCACCGGAGCGAGCTCAATGGGCGCGAACAGAATCGGCGTCTCCCGCCCCGCCTCGCGGTGCGTCGAAGTGAGGATCTTCACGCCGGGTCCGATGCCGACGCGCGCGCCGATCGTCAGCCCGCCCGCCGCGTGAAAGAAACACTGCTGACCGATCCAAGTCTCGTCGCCCACGTGCAGCGCGTTCTTGTAGTAGCCCTTGAGGATCGTCTGATGCCCGACGTAGACGTTGCGCCCGAGGTGCACGTGCTCCGGGTGAAACACCAGCACGCCATCCTCGAGCACGCAGCCCTCGCCGATCGCCGCGAGTTCTTCGTGTCGAAACGTCCCGCTGCCGTGAGTCCGATGGCGCATGGCGCGCGTTGTCCCACGAAAGCGCGCGCGCGTCAGGAGTGAGGCGCGTGGGGGGGGCAAGCGATGGGGGGCGCGCTGCGCCGCTGTCGACAGGAACAAGGAAGTGCTTCCGAGAAGACTAGCCTCCATGGCGCGCGGTCATGTAGAAGTCATCCCCATGTCTCCTTCCCACCATCCCAAACGCTCCTCGTTCCTCTCAGTCGGTTTCTCGTTGGTCACGGTGCTGTCAGCGTGCGGCGCTGCGCAAGGGCCGCACGTGCGTTTCGCGCGCACGAACGCTGCAGAGATTGCCGCGGCGCGCGCCACCGGCGACGTCATCTGGTACGACTTTGCACAAGGTGACGAGGTCCCGCTCGCGCTCGGTGTGCTCGGCGTGATGGAGGCCGTGACCGAGCCGCCGATACGCATGGTGGCCAAGCGCGCATTTTCGATCGTCGTGTTCCCCGATGGCCACACGATGTTCAGCTTCGACGGCCAGTCGCTCGAGCCGCCAACCGCCGCGCGCTGGGCCATTGGGCTCGAGGCCGAGAACAATCAGCCGCGCGCGACAATCGTGATGTTCATCGGCCATGAAAGCGACATGCCGCCTGCCGCGCGCTGATTCGGGTGCGTGAGCGGAATAGATCCGCGCAAGTCTGCGCGAGGCGGCATTCGCATCCGCAGCGGCATCCGCATCCGCCATCGGCACCCGCACCCGCACCCGCATCCGCACCCGCGTCGGCGTCCGCGTTCGCGTTCGCAGCCGAATCCCTCGTCCTCGATCGCCGAGTCCAGCTCCGTCCGTGTCTCGGCTGCAGTTGCGGTTCCGGTCGCGGTCGCGGTAATATCAGCGACCACGGTGGCGAGTCTGTAGAGGGGTACTCCCACTTTCTTTGGCTACCTCTCGGCACCACGGCGCCACGTATGTTCGATGGGGGCAGGAACTTTGGGTGATCGGCCAAGAGGGTTTTCGCCGGCGGATCGACCTGCGAGTCGATCCGCCGATCGCGAACTGGCCTCCATATCGCTTCACCGCTGTTCACGGAGGCGCCGTCGGTCACAGCGATCCGCCGGTGCGAATCGATGCTGTGACTGGCGAGCGACGTTGGCTCGCGGAGCTCTCGAACAACGATGTCTGCGAGACGGCGGACGGGGCGTTGTGGGGATTCGCGGCAGGCTCGAACGAGCTCGTTGCGCTGCGTTCCGGCGGTGCGTCGATCGCGTCGTCGGTGCAGTTCGGCCGCCTCGCGTGTAGTGAATTGGAGGTGTTCGTCGTCCGCGAGGAGGGGCGTGCCCTCATGATTACTTGTGCGTAATACCCGAAGCGGATCGACGGCGAGCCGTCGCAAAGCTCCGCGACGGGCGCGTCGATGCGCAGCCCCACGTCCGCGGGCGATGGTGCCACCGACGACTGCGCGCACGCTCCAAGGGCAAGCGCCGCGCAAAAAGCGATGAGTGCGAGGCGGCCTGTAGTTGGATGCGCGGTGCTCATCGTCGTCGGGGTGTCCGGACTCCGAGTATGCGTCGCTTCGGCGCGGATGTTTGCTCGCATGAGAGGATTGCAAAGATAGTCGTGTTCGCTGGGGATCTCGATGACGTCTCACAGACGCGCGTCCCGCAGCGGCCGGCGCCTCCGCCGACCGCCGCGGGACGTTCAGCGGTGCACGATTCGATAGAGAGTCGCGCGAATCCGATCGAGTTGGTCGAACAGCGCCGCGTCGAGCTCCCCGATATATCCGAACGCCTGCGCCACCTCGAGCGCAGTGCCGACCTCCCGTGCGCTCCCGAGTGCGTTGAAATACCGCGCATTCTGCAGCTTGCCTTGTTAGTCAGCACCTTCGCTGATGTTGAGCGCAACACTGGCCATCGCGCGCCGCAGCTGATCCGCCAGCGCCGCATCCCGTCGCGCAATTTGATTCGCGACAGGCCCGACCGCCGCACAACACTGAATCGCCACCGAGTGAATCTTGAGCATGTGATTGTTCTCCGTTCGGCCTCTTGCTCGAGGCACAACGGGCCCCACAGTCGAGCGCAGTCTCGTCCTCGAAGCCGACGAGCTCGACGGTAAACTGCCAACCCTCGAGCAGAAGCCCACCGCCCCCGCCCGACCCGCGGCAGCAGCCTCCAAGCGCGGTTCCCCCGGCTGCGTCTGCGTCTGCGTCTGCGTCTGCGTCTGCGTCTGCGTCTGCGTCTGCGTCTGCGTCTGCGTCTGCGTCTGCGTCTGCGCCCCCGAGCGCCTCCCGAGCGCCAATCGAGCGCCAACTGAGCGCGCCCTCCGCCACCACCAGGCGACACTCGCGCGCACCCGCCGGACTTCCGGCACGACAGGAGAGCGCAGCCCCGATGACACGTATTCCTCACTCCGTTCGACCCAGCGCGGCTTGCGCCGCGTCGTTCGTGGCCGTACTCGCAGCCCTTGGCAGCGCGGCGCCCGCGTCTGCGCAGATCCCGGACTCGGTGCTGCACATTCCGCGTGCCGGCAACGCCGCGACGGAGCCGCGCTACCTCGACGAGATGCGCGTGGTCGTCGACGCGCAGGGCGGTGACAGCAGCAACGGGCACAAGTTCGGGCTGCGTGTCTGGGGCTACGTCTACGGACACGGCATCACGACGGACGACTCCGTGAAGGTGGACGTGCGCTCCGGCAGCCGCAGTGTCGCGACGGCGCGCTGCCGCGTCGAGACGGAGCCCGATCGTTCCGACCTTGCCACGATCGGCACGTTCGTCGGCGGCTACTTCAACTGCGAGACGGAGAAGAACATCGAGGCGCTCGGCGATCTCAGCGTCGCGCTCGTCTATGTCGACGACGCGCACGACCGTGAGGTTCCGCTGCGAACGCTCGCGGTGCGCGCGGCGGCGGCCTATTCGTGGAGCGGCGACAACAGCCACATCGGCGTCCCGTACACGTACTCGGCCGATCGCATGGGCGGCTCTGCGCTGTGGATTCGTCGCCCGCCGCTCGGCGACTCCGCGATCTACATCACCTTTTGGGCGAGCCCGCGCGGCTCGTTCGCCCGCCCCAACAACGACGATCTGCAGCTGCGCTGCGACCGCGATGGCACCCGCATCGCGAACGTGCAGGTGCCCGGCCGCATGTTGCATCAGGTCGCAGGAGACACGGCATCCGCGCAGCCGCGTGGCGGAGACGAAGACAACTACGGGCTGGTTTTCTATCAGCTGCGCACCAATTTCTCGTACCGCGGCGCCGGCGGCGTGACGACCTCCGCGCACGAGCTCGCGACCAACCCCGGGCAATACATCTGCGCGCTGCGCTTCCGCGGCGAGACTGTGCGTGAGTTCCGCTTCGCGGTCGCGCCGAACGGCGACATCGTCGCACACGCGGAGCAGAGCGGCCCAGGCGCCGTGATGCTCACGCCCGGCATGACGCTCATCGACACGCGCTTCCCGAACCCGACGCTGTGGGAGCACGGTGTCTCGCCGGCCGCGATCCGCGCAGGCTCGTTTGCCGGTCGCCCATGGCGGACCGCGGCGTCTGTCGCCACGATGCTCGGCGCGCTGCCGAGCGCGAACACCGGCGACCTCGAGGCGGCGCCGCCTGCGGGGCGCATCGAAGGACCGGCCCGTGGCGGGCGCGCCGCCGCCCCCGCGGCCGCTACACCTGCTGCCGGCGGGCGTCGACGCGGCCGCTGAGCGGCAGCTCCCGCGCATCGAGCACTCGGCGCCCGCTTGCGTGCAACGAGGCTGTCAACGTACCGTCGCGCGCGATGCCGCAACCGCGTCGCCGCGAGCCCAGCGCACCGCACAACCGCGCGCGGGCGGCCGTCCTCAATGCGCCGGTCGTGCGCGAGCTCTTCGGGCGTGACGGGGCGCTCGCAGAGCTGCGCGCGCGGCTCAGCGCAGGCACACCACGAATCGGAATCATCACCGGAGCGGCCGGCGTCGGCAAGAGCGCGCTCGTCGAGGCGCTCGTCGCCGCGCTGCGGGCCGCTGGCGAGCGGGCGGAGCTATGGGGGCAAGGCGAGCCCGCGACCCATGCGGATCTTGTCGTGGTCGAGCTCGACGAAGGCGTCGCGTTCGCTGAGCGGAGCGCCGAAGTGCTCGCTACGGCGCGCCGAATCGTCCTCGTCGCGCGCGCGCCCGAGCTCGCGCATGGCATCGCGCGGCGCCTCGGCGAGACAGCGCCGTGGCAACTCGCCGTCGGCGCACTCGACCTCGTCTCCGCGACGCAGCTCGCCGAGCACTTTGGCGTCGATGCGGGCGAGGCGAGGGACGCCGCGGAGCGCGCGTGCGGCTATCCACTGCTCGTCGCGCTCGAGGCGTCCCAGCGCGGCGGTGCGCCGCCGCCCGCGCTCGTTCCGGCGCAGCTCGAGGCGCTGCGCACGTCTGATACCGCGTGGCTCACTGCGGCCATCGTGCGCAGGCTCAGTGAGACTTTGCTCAGCGCGATGCTCGGACCCGCGTCGACGGCCGGCGTCGCCGCATCGAACACCGCATTTGACGCGCTGCGCGCGCGCGTACCTCTCTGCTTGCACGGCGGCCGCCTGACGCTGCCAGAGACGCTGCGCACGCTCGCCCTCGACGAGCTCCGCGTGCGCGCGCCTGAGCGCCGGACGCTCTGGGCCCGCCGAGCGCAGGACGCGCTTCTCGCCCAGCTCGAGGTCGCAGCGCACGACGAGGTCCCGTCGCTCGTCGCCGACCTCCTCTACGCGTGTCGCTTCGAGCCGCACGCCGCGTCGCTGATCGAAGCGCGCGCCGATCTGCGCGTGCACTTCGACGCCTCGGCGTCGGTGCGTGCGCGGGCGCTCGCCGCGATCGATCGCTTCGAGGGCAGCGCGTCCGCGCAGCTCCTCGACGCATGGTGGTCTCAGCCAGGCGTGCGCATCGTCGAGACGCGCACCGCCGACGGACGTCCGCGAGGCTTTGCGTTGAACGTCGCGCTGCACCCGGAGAGCGTGGTGCGCGTGGACGACCCCGTGATCGCGGCCTT
>Ga0209181_10003762_pt1 | contig 23090 bp, 20 predicted proteins | sample MAT05_FD_187208 | JGI IMG/M metagenome (GOLD analysis project Ga0209181, IMG submission 187208) | Freshwater microbial communities from Lake Fryxell liftoff mats and glacier meltwater in Antarctica - MAT-05 (SPAdes) (version 2) | ecosystem: Environmental > Aquatic > Freshwater > Ice > Liftoff...
GCTCATCACCACATTGCCGCCCATGCTGTGGCCGAGCAGGTCGATGGCGCCAAAGCTGTCAGATGGCAACAGTGCATCGAGCAGCGCGTCCAGGTCGGCCAGGTAGTCGGGGAACCAGTAGGTGTCGGCGCCAGGCGTGGCCGTCAGACCGAAGCCGCGCCAGTCGGGCGCGATGACATAGCGCTCGAAGCCCTCGGCTTCGGCCAGCGCGTCGACGACGAACTGGAACGAAGCGCCCACGTCCATCCAGCCGTGCACCATCACCAGGGGCGGGCGTTCAGGCGTGACGAAGGCCGGGCTGCCCCAGGTGCGCACGTGGTAGCTCAGGCCACGCAGCGGGACGAACTGCGGCTGGGAGGTGCGGTGCGCCAGATAAGGGGCGGTGGAAGGCTTGAAAGACGGCACGGGAAGGCTCATGCCCGCACTCTAGGGCAGCGCGGGCCAGGGTGCTGTCTACCGCGGGACGCCACGCGACAATGCCGACATGCGAAACCCCACCCACACTTTGCGCCCCGCCACCCCCGCCGACTGCACCGCCATCGTCGGTCTCATCCGCGAGTTGGCGGCGTTCGAGAAGCTCGAGCACCTCGTCGTCGTCACGCCAGAAACGCTGCAGCCCCAGCTCTTCGGCCCGCGGCCGGCGGCCGAGGCCGTTGTGGGCGAGGTGGGCGGCCAGGTGGTGGCGTTTGCGCTGTTCTTCACCAACTTCAGCACCTTCCTCGGCCAGCCCGGGCTCTATCTGGAAGACCTTTATGTGCAGCCCGCGCACCGTGGCAGTGGTCTGGGCAAGGCGCTGCTGCAGCACCTGGGCGGGCTGGCCGTGGAACGTGGCTGCGGCCGCTTCGAGTGGAGCGTGCTGGACTGGAACGAGAACGCCATCCGCTTCTACGAGAAGATGGGTGCCACGGTGATGCCCGACTGGCGCATCTGCCGGGTTACCGGCCCCGCGTTGCAGGCCTACGCACGGCGCTGACGCCGGTTCTCAGGGCGCCGGTTTTCAGGGCGCCGGTTCTCAGGGCGCAGTAACCAGTGCCGCCAAGCGGTCCAGCGGCAAGCGCAGGCGCAACTGGCCCTGGCCCACGCCGCCCACCACGGCACAGGCCTTGGCGTCGGTGTTGCGGCGCGTGGGCACCGTGAGCGGCACGCCGCTGGCGCTGGTCAGGCAGGCCACCACGGGCGTGGTGATGCTGGCGCCGCGCGCCACCACGATGCCCATCTCGCCACTGCTCAGGCGCACATAGCTGCCGGGCGGGTAGATGCCGAATTCACGCACCAGCGCCGCCGTCATCGGGTGGCTGGGGTCCTGCATGAACATCTGGCGGCCTGCCAGGTCGGCAGAGAACGCCTCGCGTGTGGAACGCGAGGCCAGCTTGGCGGTGTACAGGTCGGCACGGCGCGCCAGGCTCGCCAGGTCACCCACCTCGTGGCGGCCGCTGGGGTAGCCGCTGCCGTCTTCCTGTTCGTGGTGATGCAGCACGGCGTCGAGCCAGGCTTCGTCGGTGATGCCGGCCTTTTGCAGCATCTGCACGCTGCGCATGGGGTGGGTCTGCAGGTCCTTGCGCTGGGCCGGTGTCGGCGGCATGGCCTGGTGCGAGAGCTGGCCCTGCAGTTCCAGCATCGAGAGGTTCATCGTCAGTGCCACCTTGAAGAGGCGCTCGCACTGGCTGCCGTCCCAGCCCAGGCGCTGCGCCACCAGGTAGCCGGTGATGGCCGTCTGCAGCGAGCGCTGCACGCCGTAAGCCGTGTCTTCGCCGGCGCCTTGGCGCAGCACTTGAAAGATGGCCAGGTCGGGGTCGCGTTCGATCAGCGCCTGCACGGGGCCGGTGGCGTCGTCCAGCGCACCTTCAAAGCCGGGGCCGGGGTCGGCCTGCAGCGCCGCAGACACCTTGGCCATGCAGCCCGCCCACAACTTGGGCAGCTGCGCGCGGGGCGCGTTGCGCACGACCTCGCCGGGCAGCAGCAGTTCGGCCAGGTCGACCAACGCGCCGCGCTGGAAAAGCGCTGCCAGATGTTCGTCGGTCTCGATCATCTGCCCGCGTGCCAGCAGCAGCGTGCGGTCGGCATCGCGCACGTTGAAGGGCAGCGGTGCGCCTGGCCGCACACGGTGTTTGACGGAGGAAAGTTCGGCGTAGGGCATGGCGGGGCTGCTGCTTGCGTGGCGCGCTGAAAGGGCACGCCTTGGCTTGGTCTTCGGCGTCGGCAGGCGGAACTTGATCTTGTCGCCGGGCCTTACATTGCCGTCGATGAACGCCCAGGCCAGCGCTGCAACTGCTTCTGATGCCCACGCGCTGCTGCACGGCGGGTTTCGCTGGCAGGTGCCCGCGCGCTTCAACATCGCACAGGTGTGCTGCACGCGATGGGCGCGCGGTGCGAATGCGCGGCGCCCGGCCATCGTGTGGGAACACGAGGACGGGCGCCATGGCTGCCTGAGCTACGCGCAGCTGCAGCGGCAGGCCTGCCGCTTGAGCCATGCGCTGCGTGCACGAGGCGTGCAGCGCGGCGACCGCGTGGCAGTGGTGATGCCGCAGCGGCCCGAGACCGCCATCGCCCACATCGCGCTTTACCAGTTGGGTGCGGTGGCCATGCCGCTGAGCATGCTCTTCGGCCCCGAGGCGCTGGCGTTCCGCCTGCAGGACAGCGCCGCCGTGCTGGCCATCGCAGACGAAACCGCCATCGCCAATCTGCGCGCCGTGCGCGCTGAATGCCCGGCACTGCGCCAGGTGATGGCCGTGGGTGGCGCGGCCGGGCAGGGTGACGCGGACTGGGCCGATGCGCTGGCCGCCGCGCCCGGCAGGCGCTTCGTGCCCGAAGACACCGCAGCCGACGACCCGGCGGTGCTGATCTACACCAGCGGCACCACCGGCCCGCCCAAAGGCGCACTGGTGCCGCACCGCGCGTTGATCGGCAACCTGACTGGTTTCGTCTGCAGCCAGAACTGGTTCGGCAGCGGCCCGCCAGAGCGCAGTGACGAGGTGTTCTGGAGCCCCGCCGACTGGGCCTGGACCGGCGGCCTGATGGACGCTTTGCTGCCCACGTTGTATTTCGGCCGCCCCATCGTCGCCTACCAGGGCCGCTTCAGCCCCGAACGTGCTTTCGAGCTGATGCAGCGCCATGGCGTGACGCACAGCTTTCTCTTCCCCACCGCACTGAAGGCGATGATGAAGGCCGTGCCGGCGCCGCGGCAGCGCTACCGGCTGAAGCTGCGCGCAGTGATGAGCGCTGGCGAGGCCGTGGGCGACGCCGTCTTTCACTGGTGCCAGGAAGCGCTGGGCTTGACCGTCAATGAAATGTTCGGCCAGACCGAGATCAACTACATCGTCGGCAACTGCGGGCGCTGGGTCGACGAGCACGGGCGCCCGCAACCCGGGTGGCCGGCGCGTCCGGGCAGCATGGGCCGCGCCTACCCGGGCCACCGCATCGCCGTCATCGACGACGCGGGCCATGAATGCGCACTCGGCACACCGGGTGACGTGGCCGTGCACCGGCTGGATGAGCACGGCGAACCTGACCCCGTGTTCTTTCTCGGTTATTGGCGCAACGAAGCCGCCACCGCCGCCAAGTTCACCGGCAACCCCGCCAGCAGCTGGTGCCGCACCGGCGACACCGCGGTGATGGATGACGACGGCTACCTCTGGTACCAGGGCCGCAGCGACGATGTCTTCAAGGCTGCGGGCTACCGCATCGGGCCGAGCGAGATCGAGAACTGCCTTGTCAAGCACCCCGCGGTGGCCAATGCCGCGGTGGTGCCGAAGCCCGATGCCGAGCGCGGCGCCGTGGTGAAAGCCTATGTGGTGCTGGCCCCAGGGCACGCGGGTGACGATGCTCTGGTGGCCGCGCTGCAGGCCCATGTGCGTGGCCGGCTGGCGCCTTACGAATACCCGAAGGAGATCGAATTCATCGACGCGCTGCCGATGACCACCACCGGCAAGGTGCAGCGGCGCGTGCTGCGGCTGCAGGAAGAGGCGCGCGCCGCCAAGGCGCCGGGCTCGCGCTAGCAGCGGTCCACCAGACGCGGGCGCTGCTGGGCGCTGGCGCTGAAGGGCTCCAGCGTGCTCGAGCGGTTGGGGCGCACGATCACGCAGCTGTTGCCGCGCTTCAGGCGCACGCTGCCGTCTTCCAGGCGGTACTCGGTGATCTGGTCGCTGCCGCCCAGGGCTGCGGCGATGCGGCTTTCCAGCGTCGGCTGGGTGCTGTTGCTGCGGGGGTCGTCCAATGCCGGGTTGGCGCGTCGCCAGGGCGCTGATGCGCCACGCGGCAAGGCCATGTTCAGCGGGGCAGGGGCAGGCGGCGGTGGCGTGCTGGCAGAGTTTTGAATTGGCGCAGGCTGGGTCACCGGCTCAGGCGCAGGCATCTCGGCGGGCAGGGTGATGGCTTGCGGGCTGGCCGGGGCTGCGGGCAGTGCTGGCACTGGGCGGAGCGCAGGCATTGCAGGCAGCCGCTGCCGGGTGGCTGGCATGGCTGGTGGCTGGGCCGCACTTGGCGGCGGTGCGCCCTGCAGCCAGACGATCAGCGGCGCCTGGGCCGTTGGCGGGGCGTCGCGTTGCTGCCAAACCGGCAGCGGCCAGATGCCCAACAGCAGCAGGGCGTGCAGCCCGGCCACGAGCAAGGCGAAAACGGCTTTTGAAGAGGTTCGCGTGAGGGGTCGGGCCAAGCTGCAACGATAGCCGGTGCCGCAGCCCGCTGCGGCACCCCGCAAAGAACACGACTGGAGCTGCACCCAGCAGCGCGCGGCCAGTGACAATCACCCACCAGTCCCAACCGCAACGCCTACTTTCATGGCCAACCTCATCGTCCACGGCGGCACGCCGCTCACCGGCCGCATCGTGCCCAGCGCGAACAAGAATGCCGTGCTGCCCATCCTGTGCGCCACGCTGCTGACGAGCGAGCCGGTGCGGCTGCTCGGCATTCCTGAAATCACCGATGTGCGCAAGATCCTGGAGATCTTCCGCATGCTGGGCAGCGAAGTCAGCGTCGACTACGACACCGGCGTGCTGGACGTGAAGCACGAGAAGACCCACTTCGACCCCGGTGTGCACCACCTGCCGGAAGAAATGCGTTCCAGCGTGATGCTGGTGCCGCCGCTGCTGGCCCGCTTCGGCGTCGCGCGGATAGAGAACGACGTGCAGGGCTGCACGCTGGGCGTGCGCGAAATCGACCCGCACGTCGAGGTGATGGAGCGTTTCGGCTGCCATGTCGAACGCAGCGGCAGCCACTTGCTGATTCAGGCCGACGGTGGCCTGAAGGCCAACCACCACTGGCTCGACTACGCCAGCGTCACCACGACCGAGAACTTCGTGCTCTGCGCCGCGCTGGCCCATGGCACCAGCACGCTGATGAATGCCGCGAGCGAGCCGCACGTGCAGGAGTTCTGCCGCTTCATGGAACTGCTGGGCGCGCAGATCGAGGGCATCGGCACCAGCCGGCTCACGGTGCACGGTGTCGCCACTCTCGGGCTGCCGCAGGGCGTGGAGTTCACGTTTGCCGAAGACTTCCACGAAGCCGTCACCTTCATGGCGCTGGGCGCCATCACCGGCGGCTGCATCACGGTGAAGAACAGCGCGCCAGAGCAGTTCCCGCTGATCGACCGCACCTTCGCCAAGTTCGGCGTGCAGGTGGTGCATGAAGGCGGCTGGAGCTACACCGTTCTGGACGGCCCTCTTCGCGTGAAGGAGCCCTTCACGAAGAACATCCTGCAGAAGGTGGAGGCGGCGCCCTGGCCCTACCTGCCGGTGGACCTGCTGCCCATCTTCGTGGCCCTGGGCGTGCGCGCCGAAGGCAGCGTGATGTACTGGAACAAGGTCTACGAAGGCGCCATGGGCTGGACGAGCGAGCTCAGCAAGTTCGGCGGCCACGCCTTCCAGAGCGACCCGCACCGCATCATCACCTTCGGCGGCAAGCCGCTGCAGCCGGCCGAGGTGGAGAGCCCGTACATCATCCGCGTGGCCATTGCGCTCTTGATGCTGGCGGCCAGCATTCCGGGCAAGAGCGTCATCCGCAACGCCACGCCAGTGCGGCGCGCACACCCGCACTTCGCAGAGAACATCCGTGCGCTGGGGGCGCAGATCGAGTGGGTCGAAGGCGACTGAGGCCGTGAACACGAGCACGGCGCGGCCTGCAAGGCCCCCTGAAAAGCGCGCGCAAGAGCGCGCGCAAGAGCGTCCGGAAGAGCGCCTTCAGACCGTGGGCGAAGAAATCGCCAACGCCACCACCCACGGCCTGGGATGTCTGCTATCGGTGGCTGCGCTGCCGCTGCTGGTGTGGCAGGCAAACCGGCTGGGCAGCGCGGCCGATGTCGTTGCCGCCGGCATCTTCGGCGCGACGCTCGTGCTGCTGTATGGCACTTCGGCCCTGTACCACGCGCTGCCCGCAGGGGCCGCCAAGCGCTGGTTCCACCGCATGGACCACGCCGCCATCTACTTGTTGATCGCCGGCAGCTACACGCCCTTCACTCTGGGTGTGCTGCAGGGTGCCTGGGGCTGGACGCTGTTCGGCGTGGTCTGGTCCGCGGCCGCCGCGGGCGTGACCATCAAGCTGATGAACCGGCTGCGCCACCCCTGGCTTTCGACGGGCCTGTATGTGGCCATGGGCTGGGTGGCCGTGGTGGCCGTGGTGCCGCTGGTGCAGCGCATGCCGGTGGCGGGCCTGGCCTGGCTGGTGGCCGGCGGGTTGTGCTACACGCTGGGCGCGGCCGTGTACATGCTCGAAAACCGGGTGCGCTATGCCCACGCGGTGTGGCACCTCTTCGTGCTGGCGGGCAGCGTGTGCCACTTCTTCGCTGCCTTCGGCTACGCCCGGGCATGAGGGCTCTGACGCGCCGCCCGATGCGGCTGTCGGCCCGTTGTGAAGGTTTTGCGCCTTCGTTGCCGGGGGCGTGCTTCCAGTGCGCGAGAGCAGGACGGCGGGGCGCTCTGCTGCGTTCATGTCCCCCGACGGCGGCCTGGCGGCCGCCGTCTCCTCCTTTGCTTCACTCCGCAGAGCACTCCACCGTCCTGCTCCACCACCGACCGTGGCGGGCGTGCTGGTGCGCCACGGCTGTTGGGGCCGCGGGTGTCGTGTGGGCTGCGGAGTGAAGTGAAGGAGGAGGCGCGGGCGAAGCCCGGGCCTGGGGAGATGAACGCGGCAGCCCGCCCAACGCCCGCGGCATGCCGCATTGCGCAAGTCCCTTGCACCGGAGCCCCTGATATGACGAAGAAGGAAAGACACGTCAGCGAAACCCCGGCCACGCAGATGCTGAAGGCTGCGGGCGTGGCCTACACCGAGCACGCTTACGAGTACGTCGAGCACGGTGGCACGGCCCAGAGCGCAAAGCAACTGGGGGTGGATGAGCACAGCGTCATCAAGACCCTGGTGATGCAGGACGACAAGCTGCAGCCACTCGTCGTGTTGATGCACGGCGACCGTTCCGTCAGCACCAAGAACCTGGCGCGCGAGATCGGCGCCAAGAGCGTGGAGCCCTGCAAGCCCGAGGTGGCGCAGCGCCACAGCGGCTATCTGGTGGGCGGCACCTCGCCTTTCGGCATGAAGAAGGCGCTGCCCGTCTACGTCGAAGCCAGCGTGCTGGCGCTGCCGCGCATCTGCATCAACGGCGGACGTCGCGGCTACCTCGTGGGCATTGCGCCGCAGGTGCTGGTGGACCTGCTGCGCGTGCGCACGGTGCGCTGCGCATTGGCCTGAAGGCGTTCACATGTTTCAAGTGTTTGGTGTGCGCAGCCAGCGCCGCACCGCGTGCAGCAGCTCGGCGGGGTTCACCGGTTTGCTGATGTGGTCGTTCATGCCGGCATCCAGGCAGCGCTGGCGGTCCTCGTCGAAGGCGAACGCGCTCAGCGCGACGATGGGCAGGGCCAGGCCTTCGGGCGTGGCGCGAATGGCGCGCGTCGCGGCCAGGCCGTCCAGTTCGGGCATTTGCAGGTCCATCAGCACCATGGCGTAGGGTTGTGTGGTGGCCATGCGCAGCGCCTGGGCGCCGTTCTCGGCCACGTCCACCACCAGCCCGGCGCGTTCCAGGATGCCCACCGCCACGATCTGGTTCACCGCTTCGTCCTCGGCAAGCAGCAGCCGTTCGCCGTTGAATCGCGGCAGCGTTAGGTCGGCGGGCACGGGCGGCGATGCAGGCTGTGCGCTGCCGGTGGCAGTGCCGGCCGGCCCACCGGCTTCACGGCGCGCCCGCTCCAGCACATCGTTGATGAGCTTCAGCAAGTGCTGCGCCGCCGTCGTCACCTGGCCCAGACGGCGTTGCTGCGGGCCGGGCGCCACCTCTTCCTGGGCCAGATGGGTCAGGCCGAGGATGGCGTTCAGCGGGGTGCGCATCTCATGGCTGACGCTGCGCAGGAACACGGTCTTGGCGCCATTGGCCGACTCAGCGGCGGCCGTGGCCGCGGCCAGTTCGGCGGTGCGTGCCTGCACGCGGCTTTCGAGCTCGTGGCGCGCGGCTTCCAGCTCGCTGGTGCGGGCTGCCACCGCGGCTTCCAGAGCCGTGCGTTGGCGGCGCAGGCGGCCCGTGCGCCATTGCAGCAGCGCCCACAGCGCAGCAACGCCGCCCAGCGCGGCCAGTGCCTCGACCACGCGGTGCTGCCACCAGGCCGGCAGCACGCGCAGCGGCAAGGTCAGTTCTTCCTGGCTCCAGATGCCCTGGCTGGGCGCGGCACGCACGCGCAGCGTGTACTCGCCGGGGTCGAGGTTGCTGTAGGCAGCCACACGTATCTCGGGGCCGGCGGGCACCCAGTCGGGGTCGAAGCCCTCCAGCCGGTAGCTGTAGCGATGGCGCCTGCTGTCGCTGAAATCGAGCGCGGCAAACTCCACCGCCACGCTGCGCTGATCGCCTGACAGGCTCAGCCCGCTCGTTCCGCTTGTTCCGGTCGTCCCGTTCACCCCGCTCACCCCGCTCACCCCGATCAGGGCCGCCGCGCTGTGCCGTTGCCCGTTGATGCGCAGCTCGATCAGGCGCAGCGGGGCTTCGCGGGTGGGCAGTTCAAAGCGGTCGGCTTGCACCACCAGCAGGCCGCGGCTGCCGCCGAAGTACATGCGCCCATCGGGCGCCTGGGCGTAGGCGCGAAACCAGCCGGTGCCGAAGCGCACGCCGTCGGCCGCGGTCAGCGCGTGCAGCGTGTCCTTGGCGGGGTCGTGCATGTGCATGTGCGTCCAGATGCGGCCCTGCGCATCTTCCAGCAGGTTGGCGCCGAAGGGCCGGTGCTGCACGCCGTGGCGCACGCTCACGCGGTCGAAGCGCGCGTGCGCACCGTCCCAGGCCGTCAGGCGGTGCAGGCCGGTCACGGCGGTGTCCACCCACAGCCGCTGTTGGCGGTCCACGAGCAGGCCGATGACCACGGGGCTGGCCAGGCCGGCGCCGGGCTCCGCAGCCTGCACCGGCCGCAGCACCTGCTGGCCGCGTTCGACGCGGAAGAGGCCTTTCATACCGCCCACCCACAGCGCGCCGTCGGCTGTGGCGGCTGTGGCGAAGACGTCCCCGGTCAGTGGCTCGCCGCTGGCCAGCGCCACGCGTGCAGGCATTGCGCCGCCCGCTGCCCAGCGGTAGAGGCCGTCGCTGCCGCCCGCCCACAGCGCGCCGTCTGGCGTGGTGCGTACGAGCTGGGTGGTGCCGCCGTCATGGCGCAGCGTGCGTTGCGGCCGACCCTGGCGGTCCACCAGCAGCAGCACCCCTTCACCGCCCAGCCACACGCGTCCGTCGGCGGCCTCGTGCAGCGCGCTGACTCGCAAGGCCTGGCCGTCCACCACGCGGGGCGGCAGCACGGCGCGCACCTGCAGTTCGGCATCCATCAAAAGCAGGCGCCCTTCATGATCGGCCGCCCACAGGCTGCCGTCGCTGTGCTGCAGCAGCTGGCGCAGGTCGGCGTGTGACGCAAGGTTGCCGGGCGCCAAGGCCGGGGTCGTCACGGTGATGGCGTCCTGCGCGGGGTCGTGCCGCTGCAGGCCCAGGCCGTAGCCGGCCACCCACATCGCGCCTGCCCTGTCGCGCAGCAACGCCGACACCTCGTTGCCGGCCAGGCCCTGCGGGCGGCGCAGGTCATGGCGCAATGCGCGCAGCGCGCGGCCGCTCCGGGCATCGTGCAGGTCGATGCCGCTGCTTCGGCCCACCCACATCACGCCGTTGGCAGCCTCGGCCAGGCTGGTCACGGCGCCGGCGCGCGCCTGCCCCGCCGCAGCGGCGGGTGCCATGACCGCCGTGACACTGCCGCTGGTCGGGTCGAGCACGGCCAGGGCGCCGGTTTGCGTACCCACCCAGATGCGCCCGTCCGACGCCTGCGTGAGCGCCTGCACGCTGCCGGCAGGCAAGCCGCTCGATGGCTGAAAGTCCTCGGTGCCGCGCGTGAGGCGGCTCAAGCCCTGGCCGCTGCCGACCCACAAGCTGCCGTCGCGCGTGGCCAGCAGGGCGTGCACGGGGTCCTCGGCTGCGGCTTCGGGCGCGCCGGCCCGGCGCTGCAGGCGGTGCTGGCTGTGCACGCCGGTGCGCGGGTCGAAGTGCTGCAGGCCGGCGCCGACCGTTGCGACCCAGATGCCGCCGTCGGCATCTTCTGCCAGGGCCGAGATCGTGGGCGCGGGCGCTGCGCCCAGCGCCGGGTTCTTGTGGTCGACGATGCGGTCGCTGCCCGGTTCGTACACCGCCAGGCCGTCGACTTCGGTGCCGAACCACACGCGTCCACCACGCGCAGCAAGCATGGCCCGTACCCAGCCCAGGTTGCGCCGCGAGGGGTCGGAGACGTCGCGTTCCTGCACCCGGAAGCGGTAGCCGTCGTAGCGCACGACGCCGTCGCCGGTGGCAATCCACAGGAACCCGGCGCCGTCCTGGGCGATGGCCGCCACCACGTCGCGCGGGATGGCGTCTGCACCTACCGTCTGCAGTCGCGGCTCGGGCGTCGCGGAGGCCGGCGCGCCCAGCCACAAGGCAGCCACCACAACCGCCAAGCCGACAGCGCTGCGCCGCCGGAAATTCTGGTCGACCTGCCCCACGTTTCTCCTCCAGCCTTGCTCCTGCAGGCCGGTGCTTTGTGCACCGTGCGTGCAACCGGGTCTTTGCCGGCTGCGGAGCTCCCAAGTTTCACGATGCTACGGCGCGCAAGGCTCATGGCGGCTCAGGGTGCGCCCGTCATAAACACTGAGGATGCGGCGTTGTGCGTGTTGTAGGCCTCGGCATGCGTTACGGGCTCTGTGTGGGGCGCTGCATGGCGCGTTGACGGGGTGCGGGTGGGGGCGGGTTGGGGTTGATATCGGGGGGGCGATACAAGGGAGCGATGGCGCTGCCGCTTACACTGCCGCGCCCATGAGTGCCCTGTTCTTCGCTGTTGCCGTGCTGGCGGCCTATCTCGTCGGTTCGCTGTCCTTCGCCGTCATCATCAGCCGCGTGATGGGTCTGGCCGACCCGCGCAGCTACGGCAGCAAAAACCCTGGCGCCACCAACGTGCTGCGCTCGGGCAGCCGGCCTGCGGCGATGCTGACGCTGGCCTTCGACGCGCTGAAGGGCTATGCACCCGTGCTGATGGTGCTGATGTTCGGCCAGCCCTACGGTCTGGGGGAGAACGCAGCGGCCTTCGTCGGCCTGGCGGCCTTCATCGGGCACCTGTGGCCGGTGTTTTTCCGTTTCCAGGGCGGCAAGGGCGTGGCCACTGCGGCGGGTGTGCTGATGGCGGTGAACCCGCTGCTCGGTGTGGCCGCGCTGCTGAGCTTCGCACTCATCGTCGCCTTCTCGCGGTATGTCTCGCTGGGAGCGATGGTGGCCGCCGTCTTCGCACCGTTCTATCAAATGCTGATCTGGGGCCCCGAGCTCTCGACCCTGGCGCTGGTGGTGATGAGCCTGCTGCTGGTGTGGCGCCATGAGGGCAACATCCGCAAGTTGCTGGCGGGCACCGAACACAGGCTCGGCCAGGCGGCCGCGCCGATGCCGGTCAACGCCAAAACACCGGCCAAAACACCGGCCAAGGCGCCGGCCAAGGGCCACCACCACAAGAACAAGGGGCATTGAGATGGTTCAGAGATTCGACGTCGGCGCGCGGTTGTCCGAGATGGCCGTGCACAACGGCGTGGCCTACCTGGCCGGCCAGGTGCCCGCCGACGGCAGCCTGGACATCACGGGCCAGACACAGCAGGTGCTGGCCGCCGTCGACGCGCTGCTGGCACGCGCCGGCACCGACAAGCGCCGGCTGCTGCGCGTGGAGATCTTTCTGAAGGATCTGGCCGACTTCCCGGGCATGAACGCCGCGTGGGAAACCTGGGTGCCCGCCGGCCATGCGCCGCCGCGCGCCACCGTGCAGGCCACGCTGGCCAAGCCCGAATGGCGGGTCGAGATGGTCGTCACGGCGGCCATCTGAAGCAGGGAGAAGAAGAACCATGGCACTGAGTTCGCAGACACGCTCCCTGTTGGGGCTGGCGTTCGTGGTCCTGGCTGCGATGTCGGCGCAGGCGTGGTGGTCAGCACACCATCGCGCAGACCTCGGCGCTGATGTCGCAGCGCTGGCCAAGGCTGGTGATATCCACATGCTGTCGTCCGACAACTGCGCCATCTGCGATCAGGCGCGGCGCTGGCTGGTCGAGCACACCGTGCCCTTTACCGAGTGCAGCATCGAACGCGACAGCGTCTGCCGCGCCGACTTCGAGGCCAGCCGAGCGCCCGGCACACCGGTGTTGCTGGTGCGTGAAGGTCTGCTGCTGGGCTTCAGTCCCGAACGGCTGCGCACGGCACTCGCCGCGCCAGGCTGAGCGGCTGAAAGTCTTTCGATCATCCCCACTCATCACGCCAAAAGACGCCCGCTCGTCGTTGCAAATGCGCGCCATAGCCCGAGCTATGGCTGTGCTTTGCGCCTAGATCGGACGCCTTTTGACGCGCTGCTCGGTCACGCTCGAAAAACTCTCAGCCTCTGAGCGCGGCACCTCGGGTCAGGCGTCGGTCGACAGCGCCTGCGGGCAGTGCCAGGGCAACACCAGCCGGCCGTCGTCACCGGGCAGGGCCTCGATGCTGATGCGCGGGGCCTGCGCCACCACGCTGCCGAAGATGGTGCCAAAGGCCACATCGGTGGCGTCGCGCCCGGTGCCCAGGCGCACGAAGCCCATTGGAATGGCGGTGCCCGAGGGGTCGAAGATGTACCAGCGCCCGCCCAGGTAGGCCTCGACATAGGCATGGAAGTCGGTGGGGCCGAGCGCGGGGTCGGCGCCGTAGTCGATGCCGGTGGTGAAGCGCGCCGGCACGTTGATGGCGCGGCACAGCGCAATCATCAGGTGCGCAAAGTCGCGGCACACGCCCACCGTGTCCAGCAGCGTGTCCACCGCCGAGGTGTTGGAGTTGCTGGTGTTGGGGGTGAACGCGATGTGCTGCAGCACCCAGTCGCGTATGCCCTGCACGCGCGCGTAGCCCGGCTGCAAGTGGCCGAACTCGCGCATGGCCAGGCGCAGCAGGCGGTCTGACTGGCAATAGCGGCTGGGGTAGATGCTGGGCAGCACGTGTGTAGGCAGTTGCGCCACCGGCACTTCACCGATGCCGCCGGGCTCCTCGATGTGGTGGTTGAGGTTGACGGTGGCGTTGTAGCGCACGCGCAGCGGGCCGGGCAGGGCACTCACACGCAGGTAACGGTTCTGCGTGACGGGGTCGGTGTCCACGCGCCAGGGCACGCTCTGGTTCAGGTCCAGGTGCTCATCGGACACCACCTGCCGTTCGGTGTGTGCCGCGTGGATGTTGAAGATGAAGTCAGCGCCGGGCTGCTGCACTTCGTAATCCAGTTCCAGGGCCAGGCGCAGGCGGATCATGGGGTGACCCAATGCGGGGAGTGCGGAAGGTCGAGTTTCAGGCAGGGTTTCATAAAAGCTCCGTGGGTCTTTGAGCATGGGCCATGCGGCAACAGGCGTCGGTGCTGTGCCGCACCCTGCGCGAACGACGTCATCGCGCGCTGGACTAAAGCCCCAGCCGCGAAAGTTCACCGCGGCCCTGGCGCAGCAGCACGGGTTCATCGCCGCTGAAGTCGATCACGGTGGTGGGGGTCATCGAGCAGGCACCGGCATCCACCACCGCTTGCACCGACTTCTGGAAGCGTTCGCGTATTTCGCTGGCGTCGTTCATGGGCTCAGTTTCGCCGGGCGGTATCAGCGTCGTGGCCAGCAGCGGTTCACCGAACTGCGCCAGCAGGGCTTGCAACACCTCGTGTTCGGGCACACGCAGGCCGATGGTGCGCCGGCTCGGGTGAGAAAGGCGGCGTGGCACTTCCTTGGTGGCTTCAAGAATGAAGGTGTAGGGCCCCGGTGTGCCCAGTTTCAGCAGCCGGTACTGGCGGTTGTCGACACGCGCGAAACGCGCCAGTTCGCTCAAGTCCTTGCACAGCAGCGTGAGGTGGTGCTTGTCGTCGACCTGGCGGATGCGCCGCAGGGCTTCGGCGGCGGCCTTGTCGTCCAGCCGGCACACCAGCGCATAGCTGCTGTCGGTGGGCACCGCGGCCACGCCGCCGGCCTGCAGGATGGCTGCGGCCTGCTTCAGCAGGCGTGGCTGGGGGTTCTGCGGGTGAACCTCGAAAAGCTGTGACACGGCGTCTCGGCCCTCAGGCCACCATCACCGGTATCTTGCCGATGCGTGCCTGCCACTCGGCTGGTCCGGTGTTGTGCACGCTCGTGCCTTGGGCGTCGACGGCCACCGTGACCGGCATGTCGACGACGTCGAACTCGTAGATGGCTTCCATGCCCAGGTCGGCAAAGCCCACCACTTTCGAGTGCTTGATCGCTTTCGCGACCAGGTAGGCCGCACCACCCACGGCCATGAGGTAGGCGCTCTTGTGCTTCTGGATGGCCGCGATGCCGGCAGGCCCGCGTTCGGCCTTGCCGATCATGCCGATGAGGCCGGTCTGCGACAGCATCATCTCGGTGAACTTGTCCATGCGCGTGGCCGTGGTCGGGCCGGCCGGGCCCATGACTTCGTCGCGCACCGGGTCCACCGGGCCGACGTAGTAGATGACGCGGTTGGTGAAGTCGACCGGCAGCTTTTCACCCCTGGCCAACATGTCTTGAATGCGCTTGTGTGCGGCGTCGCGCCCGGTGAGCATCTTGCCGCTGAGCAGCAGCGTTTCGCCGGGTTGCCAGCTGGCCACCTGTTCGCGCGTCAGCGTGTTCAGGTCGACCATCTTCGAGCGCTGGTAGTCGGGCGCCCAGTGCACGTCGGGCCACAGGCTCAAGGAGGGCGGGTCGAGGTAGACCGCACCGCTGCCGTCCATCTGCACATGCGCATGGCGCGTGGCGGCGCAGTTCGGAATCATCGCCACCGGCTTGCCCGCAGCGTGTGTGGGATAAGTAGCGATCTTCACGTCCAGCACCGTGGTCAGCCCGCCCAGGCCCTGCGCGCCGATGCCAAGGGCGTTGACCTTTTCGTAGAGCTCGATGCGCATTTCCTCGAGCTTGTTCGCGGGTCCGCGGGCCAGCAGGTCGAACATGTCGATGGGGTCCATCAGCACTTCCTTGGCCAGCAGCACGGCCTTCTCGGCGGTGCCGCCCACGCCGATGCCCAGCATGCCCGGCGGGCACCAGCCGGCGCCCATCGTCGGCACGGTCTTGAGCACCCAGTCGACGATGCTGTCGCTGGGGTTCATCATGATCAGCTTGCTCTTGTTCTCGCTGCCGCCGCCCTTGGCGGCCACCGTCACGTCGAGCTTGGCGCCAGGCACCACCGTCATGTGGATGACGGCCGGTGTGTTGTCCTTCGTGTTCTTGCGCTCGAAGATGGGGTCGGCCAGGATCGAGCCGCGCAGCGGGTTGTCGCTGTTCAGGTAGGCGCGGCGCACGCCCTCGTTGACCGCGTCTTCCACGCTGCCAGTGAAGCCCTCCCACCGCACATCCATACCGATCTTCAGAAAGACATTGACGATGCCGGTGTCCTGGCAGATCGGCCGGTGGCCGGTGGCACACATGCGGCTGTTGGTCAGGATCTGCGCGATGGCGTCCTTGGCCGCCGGCGCGGCCTCACGTTCATAGGCCCGGGCGAGGTGGCTGATGTAGTCGGCCGGGTGGTAGTAGCTGATGTACTGCAGCGCGGCGGCAACGGTCTCGATGAGGTCGGCCTGGCGGATGAGGGTGGTCATGGCGTGGGCGCGTGGCAGGCGCGAAGTGCTGAACTCGAGGGCCAGAAGTGTAGCCAGCGACCCGATGCGCAAGGCTGTGTCAAGCGTGGGTGCCAAGCGCGCAGCGGGTGTCGGGGTAAGGCACGTGCAGGCCAGGCTCCCCTAAACTGCGCGGTTTTGGTCGGCCGTCCCGGGCCTCCTGCTTCCCTGGTTCCCGTTCCTCCCCCAACCGCCGCATGAGCCCGCTTGCCCTTGCCGTTCTGCTGCCGCTGGTGCCGGGCACGCTGCTGTGCCTGTGGTGCGGGCGCAGCAACACGCCCGCGCGTCGCGCGGCGACAGCGGTGATCGCCGGCGCGGTGACGCTTTCGGTGCTGGCCATCTTGCTTTGGCTGGCCGGCCCGGTGATGCAGGGCGAAGTGCTGCTGACGCAGGCCGAGTGGATGCCGGCCATCGGCCTGAACGCCAACTACCGGCTCGACGGCCTGGGCCTGATGTTCGGCCTGATGATCAGCGGCATCGGCCTGCTCATCGTCATCTACGCCGCCTTCTACCTGCACCGAGAAGACCCGGCGGGCAAGCTGTACAGCCAGCTGATGCTGTTCATGGCGGCGATGCTGGGCATCGTGCTCAGCGACAACCTGCTGCTGATGGTGGTGTTCTGGGAACTCACCAGCGTCAGCAGCTTCCTGCTGGTGGGCTACTGGGGTTCACACCCGAAGAAGGGCGCCGATGCGCGCAACGGCGCACGCATGGCGCTGGCCGTCACCGGTGGCGGCGGGCTGGCGCTGCTGGCCGGCGTCATCGTGCTGGGGCAGATCGCCGGCACTTACGAGCTGAGCGTGATGCTGGCCACGCCGGGCCTCATCGAACAAGTGCAGGCCGACGCGCGTTACCCGCTGGTGCTGGCCCTGGTGCTGCTGGGCTGCTTCACCAAGAGCGCGCAGATGCCCTTCCACTTCTGGCTGCCCGAGGCCATGGCCGCGCCGACGCCGGTGTCGGCTTACCTGCACAGCGCCACCATGGTGAAGGCCGGCCTCTTCCTGATGCTGCGCCTGTACCCGGTGCTCGGCGGCACGGCGCTGTTCGAGGGCGTGGTGGCCACGGTGGGCCTGGTGACGATGGTGTTCGCGGCCTTCGTGGCCATCTTCAAGCACGACCTGAAGGCCCTGCTGGCCTACAGCACCATCAGCCACCTGGGGCTCATCACCTTCCTCATCGGCCTGGGCAGCCCGTTGGCCAAGGTGGTGGCGGTGTTCCACATCATGAACCACGCGGCCTTCAAGGCGGCGCTGTTCATGAGCGCGGGCATCGTCGACCACGAGACCGGCACCCGCGACATGCGCAAGCTCGGCGGGCTGATGGCGCTGTTGCCCGTCATCGGCACGCTGGTCTTCATCGCCGCCGCCGCCATGGCCGGCATACCGCCATTCAACGGCTTCATCAGCAAGGAAATGATGCTGGACGAGGCCTTGAAGGGCGGTGAGCGGATGTGGGGCACCTGGGGCTGGCTGATGCCGGTGCTGGCCACGGCCGGGGGGCTGTTCTCGATGGCCTATTCGGTGCGCCTGGTGCACGACGTGTTCTTCAACGGCCCGCCGAAAGATCTGCCGGTGGCGCACCCGCACGAGCCTTCATGGGGCATGAAGGGCCCGGTGCTGCTGCTGGTGGGCGTGTGCATCGCGGTGGGCCTCGCGCCCATGCTGCTGGCCGGCCCTATGGTCGAGGCGGCCACCCGCGCGGCGCTGGGCACGGCCGCCCCGACGTTTTCCTTGGCACTGTGGCACGGGGTGAATATTCCCCTGCTGATGAGCGTCGTGGCCGTGGGCGGGGGCGCGGCGCTGTACTTCGGGCTGGCCAGTGGCGGCCGCCTGCACCGCTACTTGCCTGGCGCTTTCAGTGGCCAGGCCGTGTTCACGGGTCTGGTGGACGGCCTGTTCGGCGCTGCCGGGCGTTTCACGGCAGCCACCGAAAACCATTCGCTGCAGCGCTATGCAGCGCTGATGCTGGCCTCGGCCATTGCCGTGGCCGCCTGGCCGCTGCTGCAGACGCCTGCGCTGGGCACCGGCACGCGGGCCCTGATGCCGGCCACAGTTTTGGCTGGCGTGCTGTGGCTGGCGCTGCTGGCGGCATGCGCTGCGCTGGTGCTGGGCCACCACCAGCGCTTCCGTGCGGTGGTGCTGGTGGGTGTGGTGGGCCTGGTGGTGTCGTTCAGCTTCCTCGGCTTGTCCGCGCCCGATCTGGCATTGACGCAACTCAGCGTGGAGGTGGTGGCCACGGTGCTGCTGCTGATGGGCCTGGCGCTGCTGCCGGCGTTGACGCCGCGCGAAAGCAGCCCTGTTCGCCGCACTCGCGACGCTGCGCTGGCCCTGACCGCCGGTGGCGGCGTGGCCTGGCTGGCCTGGCTGGTGATGACGCGCGACCACGACTCCATCAGCTGGTACTTCCTGGCCAACAGCTTGCCGATGGGTGGCGGCACCAACGCGGTGAACGTGATCCTGGTCGACTTCCGCGCGTACGACACCTTCGGCGAGGTCGCCGTGCTGGGCATCGCCGGCGTGGGCGTGCTTGCGCTGCTGGACCGCTTCCGGGTGCGCCGCGAGTCGCACGATCCGGACGGCCGGGCCTGGTCTTTCTCCGAACAGCCCTTGATGCTGCTCGTGGCGGCGCGCCTGGTGCTGCCGCTGGCGCTGGTGGTGTCGCTCTACATCTTCTGGCGTGGCCATAACCTGCCAGGGGGCGGCTTCATCGCCGGGCTGGTGACGGCGGTGGCGCTGGTGCTGCAGTACATGGCGCTGGGCCAGCAGAAGGCCGACGCCTTGTTGCATGGCGCCGGCGGGCAGCGCTACACGCGCTGGATCGCCAGCGGCCTGGGCATCGCGGGGTTGACGGGTGTGGGCGCCTTCTTCTTCGGCCGCCCGTTCCTGACCAGTTTCACCGGCCACCCCGTCCTGCCCGTGCTGGGCGAAGTGCCGCTGGCCACGGCTGCGCTTTTCGATCTGGGCATCTACATCACCGTCGTCGGCGCCACGCTGCTGATGCTGTCGGTGCTGGGTGCGGCCAGCAAGGAAGGCCCGGCCCATGCCCGCGGGGCCACTGACGGCGAAGGGGCACGTTGATGTGGCTGAGCATGGAATTCCTGATGGCCACCGGCATCGGCCTGGTCACGGCCAGCGGCATCTACCTGCTGCTGCGCGGACGCACCTTCCCGGTGGTGCTGGGCCTGACGATGCTGGGTTACGGCGTCAACGTCTTCATCTTCGTGATGGGCCGGCTGTGGTCGGGCGCGCCGCCGATCCTGAACGCGGGCCCGAACGTGGCCGACCCGCTGCCACAGGCCCTGGTGCTGACCGCCATCGTGATCGGCTTTGCCACCACCGGCTTCGTCATCGAACTCGCGCTGCGCAGCCGCCACGACGGGGGCAGCGACCATGTCGACGGCAAGCCTGACGCGCACGGCCCGCACGCCCATGGCGAAGGTGGCAGCCCATGAGCTTTGCTGACCATCTGCCCGTGCTGGCGGTGCTGCTGCCGGCCTTCACGGCCATCCTGTTGCTGCTTGTCGGCGACGGGGACGCGAAACGCGTGTGGACACGCCGTATCGCGCTGGCCTCGGTGCTGCTGGGTGCGGTGCTGGCATTCCGTCTGATCGATTTGGCTGGCACCGGCGTGTTGACCGTCTACCGGCTGGGCGAATGGCCGGCGCCGTTTGGCATCGTGCTGGTGGTGGACCGGCTGTCTGCGCTGATGGTGGCCCTGACCTCGGCGGTGGCGGTGCCGATATTGTTCTACGCCAGTGGCGGCTGGGACTCGCACGGTCGCCACTTCCATGCGCTGCTGCAATTCCAGCTGATGGGCCTGAATGGCGCCTTCCTGACGGGCGACCTGTTCAACCTGTTCGTATTTTTCGAGGTGCTGTTGATTGCCAGCTACGTGCTGATGACGCATGGCCTGGGGCGCGAGCGTCTGCGCGCAGGCACGCACTACGTGGTGCTGAATCTGGCCGCTTCGGCGCTGTTCTTGCTGGGCATGGCCTTGCTGTACGGCGTCACCGGCACGTTGAACCTGGCCGACCTGGCGCTGCGTGTGCCGCGCGTGCCGGCGCCCGAGGCGGCGCTGCTGCAAGCCGGCGCCCTGCTGCTGCTGGTGGTGTTCGGTTTCAAGGCGGCGCTGGTGCCTCTGGCCTTGTGGCTGCCTGCCACCTACGCGAATTCCTGTGCGCCGGTGGCAGCCTTGTTCGCCATCATGACGAAGGTGGGCGTGTATGCCATCTTGCGCGTGCACGGGGTGATTTTCGGCGCCGATGCCGGGGCCAGCGCCTTCACGGTGCAGCCTCTGCTGCTGCCGCTGGCCCTCGCCACCAGCGTGGTGGGCGTGCTGGGCGCGCTGGCGGCGCACAACTTGCCGCGGCTGATTGCCTGGCTGACGGTGGCGTCGGTGGGCACCGTTGTCGCGGCCATCGGCTTGTTCGGCGCGGCGGCCTGGTCGGCGGCCATGTACTACCTGGTCAATTCCACGCTGGTCATAGCCGGCCTGTTCTTGCTGGCCGAACTGGTGGCCGCACAGCGGGGGCGCATGGGCGACCGGCTGGAGCCTTGCAGCCCGGTGAAACAGCCGGTGATTCTCGGTTTGTTGCTGTTGCTGGCGGCGGCTTCGAACGCCGGCCTGCCGCCGTTGCCGGGCTTCGTGGGCAAGCTGATGCTGTTGCAGGCCTCCAGCGGGCATCCCTGGGCGGCGGCGGTATGGACGGTGGTATTGGTCGTGGGTTTCTTCACGCTGGTGGGCCTGGCGCGGGCCGGCAGCGTGCTCTTCTGGGCCGTGCGGCCTGAAGTGCCCTCGGCCTCTTCGGGCGCCAGCGTGAAGCTGTTGCTGCCCACCTTGGCCTTGCTGGGCATGAGCGTGCTGCTCACGGTGTTTGCCGCGCCCATGCAACGCTACACCGCCGCCGCGGCACTGCAGCTGAGCGACCGCGACGCCTACGCCCGCGCCGTGCTGCCAGAACTGGGCGGGCCGCAAGCCGACTCTGCACGACCCTTCCGCCTGCCGCAGCCGCAGCCGCTGCCCAGAGGCCCACAGCCCGGGGCGGCGCCATGAAGCCGCGCTGGTTCGGCCACCCGGTGCTGTCGCTGCTGCTGGCCGTGACCTGGTTGCTGCTGCAGCAAAGCCTGGCCCCGGGCAACCTCATCATGGCCGCGCTGCTGGGCGTGGTGCTGCCGCGGCTGCTGCACGGCTTTCTGGGCGAGCCGGTGCGGGTGCGCAAATGGGGCACGGTGCTGCGCTTCACCGGCATCGTGCTGTGGGACATCGTGTCGGCGAACTTCACCGTGGCGCGCATCGTGCTGTCGCCCTTCAGCCGCCCCCACCCGGCCTGGGTGACGGTGCCGCTGGACCTGCAGAACCCCACCGCCATCAGCCTGTTCGCCACCATCATCACCACCACGCCGGGCACGGTCAGCTGTGTGGTGGACACTGAACGCGGGTACATCCTCGTGCATGCGCTCGACTGCCGCGACGTCGCCGCCGCTGCGGCCGAGATGAAGGCGCGCTACGAGGTGCCGTTGAAGGAGATCTTCGAATGATTCTGGCCTGGGCCCTGGACTTCGCGCTGCTGGCTTTCAGTCTGGCGGTGCTGCTGAGTCTTTGGCGGCTGCTGCGCGGCCCGCATGCCACCGACCGTGTGCTGGCGCTGGACACGCTTTCCATCAACGCCGTGGCCCTGGCCATCCTGATGGGCATGCGCCTGGGCACCGTGCTGCTGTTCGAAGCAGCGCTGATCATCGCCATGCTGGGTTTCGTGGGCACGGTCGCGCTGGGGCGTTTCCTGGCGCGCGGCGACGTCGTCGAATGAGGGAGTTCAAATGAATCTGGAAACCCTGCCGCTGTGGCTTCAACTGCCGATGGCTGCACTGCTGGTGGTGGGCGCCATGTTCGCCTTGGTGGGCGTGGTGGGCTTGCTGCGCTTCCCGGACTTCTTCATGCGCCTGCACGCGCCCACCAAGGCCAGCACCTTGGGTGTGGGTGGTGTGTTGCTGGCCAGCATGGCGCTGAGCTGGCTGCGCGGTGACCCTGGGCTGCATGAACTGCTGATCACGCTGTTCCTTTTCGTCACCGCGCCGGTGTCGGCCAACTTGATGGCGCAGGCCGCGCTGCACCTGCGCGTGCCCTCGACCGCGCCCGTGCCGCCCGATTTACGGCGCGACTAACCGAAGGCGACGCGCGACGTGCGCTAATTGGGGCGTCAGTTCCCTGTTTCGAGGACCATGGTCGCATGCGCATCGCCGTCTTCAGTACTCGCCCGTATGACCGCCAGTTCCTGGACCAGGCCAATGGGGGCCGCCGGCATGACCTGCACTACCTCGAGTCCCGCCTCGAGCCAGGCACCGTGGCCACCGCTGGCGGCTGCCAGGCCGTGTGCGCCTTCGTCAACGACCGCCTGAACGCCGATGTGCTGCGCGGCCTGCATGGCCTCGGCGTGCGCTTGCTGGTGCTGCGCAGCGCGGGGTTCAACCAAGTCGACCTGGCGGTGGCGGCAGAACTGGGCATGGCCGTGGGCCGTGTGCCCGAGTATTCACCACACGCGGTGGCCGAACACACTGCGGCGCTGTTGCTGACGCTGAACCGCAAGATCCACCGCGCCCATGCCCGTGTGCGCGAGGGCAACTTCGCGCTCGAAGGTTTGCTGGGTTTCGACCTCCACGGCCGCACCGTGGGCGTGGTGGGCACGGGCAAGATCGGACGTTGCTTCGCGCGCATCATGCGGGGCTTCGGCTGCGAGGTGCTGGGCAGCGACCCCCAGCCTCACGCCGACGCACTGGCGCTGGGTGTGCGCTACGTGCCGCTGGCCGAACTGCTGTCGCGCAGCGACATCGTCAGCCTGCACTGCCCGCTGACACCGGCCACACGCCACCTGGTCAACGCCGCTGCGCTGGCGCAGATGAAGCGCGGCGCCATGCTGCTGAACACGAGCCGCGGTGCGGTGGTGGACACACCCGCCGTGGTGGCAGCGCTGAAGAGCGGTCATTTGGGCTATTTGGGCCTGGACGTTTACGAGGAAGA
>Ga0209181_10003763_pt1 | contig 23088 bp, 22 predicted proteins | sample MAT05_FD_187208 | JGI IMG/M metagenome (GOLD analysis project Ga0209181, IMG submission 187208) | Freshwater microbial communities from Lake Fryxell liftoff mats and glacier meltwater in Antarctica - MAT-05 (SPAdes) (version 2) | ecosystem: Environmental > Aquatic > Freshwater > Ice > Liftoff...
TTCGATCTGGCGGCCAGCGGGGACGTCGAGTCGCGGCTCGTCGTGCACCGCTCCGTGCCCGATCATCCGGGCCACGGCTGGAGCGTGCGCCACGGCCCGCTGCCGCGCCGCGCCCTGCCTCCACTGCGCCAGCCCGGCTGGACGCTGCTGGTGCAGGGCCTCGATCTCCACCTGGCGGCGGCCCACGAGATGCTGTCGCGCTTCCGCTTCGTGCCCGACGCCCGGCTCGACGACCTGATGATGTCCTGGGCGAGCGACGGCGGCGGCGTCGGCCCGCACCTCGATTCCTACGATGTCTTTCTGATCCAGGTGCAGGGCCGGCGGCGCTGGCGCGTCGGCCGCGTGGCCGACGCCGCGTTCGTCGACGGCGTGCCGCTGAAGATCCTGCGCCACTTCGAGCCGGAACACGAGTGGTTGCTGGAGCCTGGCGACATGCTCTACCTGCCGCCGATGTGGGGCCACGATGGCGTGGCCGAAGGCGAATGCGCCACTTGCTCCGTGGGTTTCCGCGCGCCCGACCGCGACGCTCTGGGGCGTGAACTGCTGATGCGCCTGGGTGATGTGGACGACGACGAACGGGCCGCCGCACATCCGTACCGCGACCCGCGTCAGCCGGCCACCCGCACGCCTGGCGCGCTGCCCGAGGCACTGCAGGCTTTCGCGCGGGACGCCGTGCAACGCCTGCTGGACGAGCCGCTGGCGCTGGAACGTGCACTCGGCGAAGTGTTCACCGAGCCGAAGCCCAAAGTCTGGTTCGAGGCGGGGCGCGCACGCCGCCCGGGTGAGGGCTTGGTGCTCGACGCCCGCACCCGCGTGGCCTACGACGCGCGTTTCGTCTTCATCAACGGCGAGTCTTTCAGGGCAGCCGGGCGCGACGCCGGTCTGATGCATCAACTGGCCGACGGCCGCGCCCTGACGGCTGCCGCCACGGCGCGGCTGAGCGCCGGCGCGCTGGCGCTGGTCGACGACTGGGTCGCCAGCGGCTGGCTGCACGGCGGCAGCGCATGACGGCCGAAATGCCAACGCCGGCGCCAACACCACCGCCGCTGATCGGCAGCCGCGCGGATTTCACCGCTGCGCTGCACTGGGCGCTGCAGAGCTCGGTGATGCAGCGCGCGCGGCGTATCGTCTGGGTCGACGCCGACTTTGCCGAATGGCCGCTCGACGACCCCGCGTGGCACGACCAGCTCGCCGCCTGGCTGCGCCTGCCGCAGCGCCGCTTGGTGCTGCTGGCAGGAAACTACGACGAGTTTCCGCGCCGCCACCCGCGCTTCACGGCTTGGCGGCGGCTGTGGTCTCACGCCATCGAAGCCTGGTCGCCGGACGACGCTGCGGCCGACAGCCTGCCAACGCTGGCGCTCGACGACATCGCAGTATGCGTGCAGCTGATCGATGCGCTGCAGTGGCGCGGGCGCGCCACTTTCGACCCTCGGACTTCGCGCCCCTGGTGCGACCGGGTTGACGCGGTTTTACAACATTCATCGCCCGCCTTTCCCGCCAGTTCTCTCGGTCTTTAGGGAATGCCCTATGCCGGGCTATACTGCGAGGCTAGGCATTGAAGTGGTTTTGGTGGTTGACACTGCTTCATTTCCAGGCTGGGCATCGAGCATTTGCGCACAGCGCGGATCTTCGAATTGCGCCCTCACCCACACCCATTTGATCGACCCATTTTTCACTGAGGACACACCCAAATGAACAAGTCACTCCTGTTGGCATCCCTGGTTGCAGCCGTCGCCCTGGCCGCCTGTGGCAAGAAGGAAGAAGCTGTCGTGGTCGTTCCGGCCGTCGTCACAGCGCCTGCCGCTGCCGCCGCTTCGATGGCCGACGCCGCCGCCAGCTCGGCCGTCATGTCCGCCGGTGCCGCTTCCGCATCCGCTGACATGGCTGTCGGTGCCGCCAAGGATGCCGCTGCCGCCGTCAAGGACGCCGCTGGCATGGCCGCTTCGGCCGCCGGCAAGTAATCCGGTTTTTCCGGAATCGAAAAAGCCGCCTTCGGGCGGCTTTTTGTTGTTCGGTCGGCGTGAACGCACTGCCGATGCAGCCAATAGCCGCCACTGCCGGGCAGGGGAACCCGGCAGCGTGCCATTTGGCTATTTCAGTTCGCCCACCAGCAGGTTGACGATGCGCTGCCCGCTGTCACCGGCTTCCGGGGCGCCAGTGGACGTCAGCACCGAGACCAGCGTCTTGTTGTCGCCATTCGCCTTGACGGCCACCCGGTACTTGACCGGCGCCACAGCCGCCGACCCGCTGCTGAAGAGCTTGCTGAAGAAGCCGGGTTCCGCCGCCACGGCCTTCTGGTCAACGTAGCGCACGAAGTAGACACCGGCCGTGCGGTCGCGGTCTTCGACCGAGAATCCGCTGCGGTCGAGCGCCAGGCCGACACGGCGCCAAGCACGGTCGAACGGCTCGTCCATTTCCAGCGTGGCGGCGTCGCGGCCGCTGAGCACGCGGGCGCGCGTCGGCTGTTCCACTGCGGCAGCCACCGCCGTGCGCGCTGTTTCTTCCTTGGCACCGAGTTGCACCATCAGCAAGGTCAGCATCTGGGCCTCGAGCTGCGGGTCGTTCGGCCGCGGACGCCACACGGTGCTGTCTTTGCGTTCGTCGGAGTAAACCTCCTCCAGGCCGCGGTGGCTGATGTAGATCTCGGTCGAGCCGTCGCTCGCACGTTCCATGCGGGTGCGGTAGCGGTCGCGCAGGCCGGTGTCATAGAGCCCGTCGACCACCCGGCCCAGCGTGCGGCGCAGCAGGTCCGTGGGCAACTTGCTGCGGTTCTCGGCCCAGTCGGTTTCCAGCAGGCCGGTCTCGGCGCTTTCGGCGGTCAAGACGAAGCCCCGCTCGGTCCAGAAGGTCTTGACCCGCGGCCAGATTTTCTCGGGCGCGGCCGGCACCACCAGCCAGCGCTGGGTGCCCATGCGCTCCACACGCACCTCGCCCTGCGACATCAGCGCCACGGTGGCCGTAGCAGGCGCACCGCCTGGGCGGGCGGCGGCGGCGCTGGTGTTGGCGGCGGCGCTGACCACGCCGCCCGGTGCCTGGTAGCGGCTCTCGCGCGTGAGCTGCGTCAGGTCGGGCGGCACCTCGAGCGACTTGCCTTTCGTCGCCGTGCTGCTGCGGTAGTCGACCTTGTCGCCGGCGAAGATGTCGGTGATGCTGGAGCAGCCGCAAAGCAGGCAGGCCATGGCAAGCGCGGACAGGCGGGCAGGGGTGGCTGCGAAGGGAAGTTTCACGTTCGGTGTCTCCAGAGCGGGCCGTGGTGGCCACGCGCGATAGGGTCGGATTGGGTACGGGCGATCAAGCAAGGTTGGCGTGTTTCAGCTGTGCAGGCCGCTGTCGCGCAGGGCCCGTGCGACCACCGCCTGGCCGGCTTCCGTCAACGGCAGGATCGGCAGCCGCGTGCCGGTGCCGCAGCGGCCGAGTTGCGCCATCGCCCACTTGGTCGGCGACGGGCTCGGCTCGCAGAACAGTTGCCGGTGCAGCGGCAACAGTTGCAGGTGGATGGCGGTGGCGCGCCGCAGGTCGCCCCGGGTAGCGGCCATGCACAGTTCGTGCATCAACCGCGGCGCCACGTTGGCCGTCACGCTGACGTTGCCCTGGCCGCCCAGCAGCATCAGCGCCACGGCCGTGCTGTCGTCGCCCGAATAGATCGAGAAGCCCTTCGGCGCCTGCTTGATCAGCCAGGCTGCACGTTCGATGTCGCCGGTGGCTTCCTTGATGCCCACGATGCCCGGCACCTGTGCCAGCCGCAACACGGTGTCGTGCTGCACATCGGCCACCGTGCGGCCGGGCACGTTGTAGAGCACCACGGGGATGTGCACGGCCTCGGCGATGGCGCGGAAGTGGCGGTAGATGCCTTCCTGCGACGGCTTGTTGTAGTAGGGGACCACCTGCAGCGTGCAGTCGGCGCCCACCGCCTTGGCGTACTTCGAAAGTTCGATCGCTTCGGCGGTGGAGTTGCCGCCGGCACCCGCCATCACCGGCACCCGACCGGCGGCATGCTCTACCGCCACGCGGATGATCTCGCAATGTTCGTCGACGTTGACAGTCGGTGATTCACCGGTCGTGCCGACCACGCCGATGCAGTCGGTGCCTTCGGTGATGTGCCAGTCGATCAGGCTGCGCAGCGTGGTGTAGTCGACGCTGCCGTCTTCGAGCATCGGCGTGACCAAGGCCACGATGCTGCCAACGATGGGTTCCATTCGATGCGCTTTCCAGGGAATCCGCTGATTTTAACTGGCGGGCGCAGCGGGGTTGCCGGCGCCGGCCAGGGCATGGCGCGGTGGCGTCGATGTGGTGCCCGCAGCCGGTGCCGACACGGCCACCGCGGCGATGCGCTGCACGAAGCGTGGCGGGTTGTCGAGGAAGCCGTCCTCGAAGCCGATCACCCGCAAATCCGGGAAAGCCGTCAGCAGTTCGCCGGGCCGCAGCAGGAACTCGGCACGTGACGGCCGGCCCACGGTCTGCTGACCGTCGGCGAAGGTTTCGTAGAGCAGCACGCCGCCATCGGCCAGCGACTCGCGCAGCAGGGGCAGCAGAGGGCGCCACAGGTAGTTGGTGACGAGCACGGCGTCGAAGCGGCGGCCGGCCAGAGGCCACGGACCGCCTTCGATATCGGCCACGATCACCTCGGCGATGTCGCGCAGCGGTTCGACGGCTGCCGCGTCGCGGTCGACCCCGGTGACGGCGAACCCCTGCGCGGCCAGCCAGCGCACGTGCCGCCCTCGGCCGCAGGCCAGGTCGAGCACGCTGCCGCCAGGACGCAGCAGCGCTTGCCAGCGGCGCAGCCAGTCCGACGTTGCCGGACCGGGGCCGTTTTGCATCGCGCCGGATGCAGGAGCTTGCATCAGAAGCAGGCCCAGATGCGGCTGGCCAGGTCGAATGCGAACTGCGGGCTCAGGTAGGCCGTGAACACCAGGGCCAGCGCCGCCAGCGCGGCGCCCCAGGCCATGACACGCCATGCGGGGTTCATTTCGCCGCTGTTGTGGCCGCCTATGTCGCTGCTCATGTCAACCTTCATGCCGGCTGCGCCTGCGCACGCACGACGGCCGTTTCGCGGATCGGCAGGTTGATCAGCGCCGCGAAGACGCCCAGCGCCACGGCGATCCACCAGACGACGTCGTAACTACCGCTGATGTCGTAGAGCCGGCCGCCGAGCCAGACACCGAGGAAAGAGCCGACCTGGTGGCTGAGGAACACGAAGCCGCCCAGCATCGACAAATAGCGCACGCCGAACATCTGCGCCACCAGCCCGTTCGTCGTCGGCACCGTCGACAGCCACAGCAGGCCCATCGCCGCCGAGAACACGTACACGCTCAGTGGGGTCAGCGGCAGCAGCACGAAAAGCGCGATCGTCAGCGAGCGCAGCAGGTAGATGGCGGCCAGGATATGGCGCTTGGCCAGGCGCTGCCCCAGCACGCCCGCACCGTAGGTGCCGAACACGTTGAAGAGGCCGATCAGCGCCAGCGCCATCGTGGCCACGCCCGAACCCAGGCCGTGATCCTTCAGGTAACTGGGCATGTGCACGCCGATGAAGGCCAGATGGAAACCGCAGACGAAATAGCCCGCCATCAGGAGCAGAAAGCTCGGGTAACCGAAGGCCTCGCGCACGGCCGCGCCCACGCTCTGCGCCGGGCCGGTCGACACCTCGTCCACCGGCTGCTTCAGGCCGTAGGCCAGCGGCAGGATCAGCAGCGTGGCGAGGCCCAGCACGAAGAGCGCGTTCTGCCAGCCGAAGCTGCCGATCAGCCAGTTTTCCACCGGCACCATCAGGAACTGGCCGAAGGAGCCCGCCGCCGCCGCCGCGCCCATTGCCCACGAACGTTTTTCCACCGCCACGTTGCGCGCGATGACGCCGAAGATGATCGGGTAGGTGGTGCCGGCCAGCGCCATGCCGATCAGCAGCCCGGCACTGCCCATGAACGCCAGTCCAGTGGTCGACAGGCCCATCGTCACGAGCCCGGCCGCGTAGAGCAGACCGCCGCCCACCAGCACGCGAAATGCGCCGTGGCGGTCGGCCACCATGCCGGCGAACGGGCCGGCCAGCCCCCAGGCCAGGTTCTGCACGGCCAGGCCGAAGGCGAAGGTTTCACGCGTCCAGCCGCGCTCCATCGTCACGGGTTGCAGGAAGAGGCCGAAGCCGTGGCGGATGCCCATGCTGAGCGTGACGATCGCCGCCCCGCAAAGCAGCACCTGAGACATCGACAGCCGGGGCGGGCTGGAAGCGGCATTCATTCGACGATTGTCCCGGAAAACAACGCAAGCTGCGGGTGGCCTGCCCGCTACAGTGAGAGCCACTTCAGGAGGTCTGCATGAAAGTGGTGGTGCTGGGCGGTGGCGTGATCGGTGTCTCGGTGGCGTATGAACTGGCCAAGGCGGGGCACGAGGTCGAGGTGATCGAGCGCCAGAGCGGCCCGGCGCTGGAAACCAGCTTCGGCAATGCCGGCGAGGTGTCGCCGGGCTATTCCTCGCCCTGGGCCGGGCCCGGCGTGCCCATCAAGGCCATCAAGTGGCTGCTCATGCGCCACAGCCCGCTGGTCATCCGCCCGCTGCTCGACCCCGCCATGTGGCGCTGGGGTGCGGCCATCCTGGCCAACTGCACCGAGCGCGCCTATGCGCTGAACAAGAGCCGCATGGTGCCGATCGCCGAATACAGCCGCGACCGCCTGAAGTTGCTGCGCGCTGAAACCGGCATCGCCTACGACGACCGCGCCCAGGGCACGTTGCAGCTCTTTCGCACGCAGGCGCAGATGGACGGCATCGCCAAGGACGTCGAGGTGCTGCAGCAGTACAAGGTGCCATTCGAGGTGCTGGACCGCGCCGGCTTCGTGGCCGTCGAGCCCGCGCTGAAGCACACGCAGCAGAAGTTCGTCGGCGCGCTGCGCCTGCCGGGCGACGAAACCGGCGACTGCTTTCTCTACACGAACCGGCTCGCCGGCCTGGCTGCCGGGCTGGGTGTGTCGTTCCGCTACCGCACCACCGTCAAGGGCTTGGCCGCGGAAGGCGGCCGCATCACCGGCGTGCACACCGATCTGGGCGTGAGCACGGCCGACGCCTACGTGATGGCGATGGGCAGTTTTTCGCCGCTGCTGCTGGCGCCGCTGGGCATCCGCATCCCGGTCTACCCCGTCAAGGGCTACTCGATCACGGTGCCGATCACCGATGCATCGGGCGCGCCCGAATCGACCATCATGGACGAGACCCACAAGGTGGCGGTGACACGCCTGGGCGACCGCATCCGCGTCGGTGGCACCGCCGAACTGGCCGGCTTCAGCCTGGCCCTGCACGAGGGCCGCCGGCGCACGCTGGAGCATGTCGTCACCGACCTGTTCCCGCACGGCGGTGACGTCGGCAAGGCCAGCTTCTGGTGCGGCCTGCGCCCGATGACGCCCGACGGCACGCCGATCATCGGCGCCACGCCCTACCCGAACCTGCATCTCAGCACCGGCCACGGCACGCTGGGCTGGACGATGGCCGCCGGCACCGGCCGGCTGATGGCCGACCTGCTGTCGGACCGCAAGACCGACATCCCGCTCGACGGGCTGACGATGGCGCGTTACCGCGGCGCGTTCACCGGCCACCGCAACGTGCGGCCGGGCTGAAGTTCCGGCCGGCCACCACGCGCCCTCGGAGCGCGGAGCGCAGGGTTCGCAACAGTTGTGACGAGGCGTAGTTCCGCCACTTTTCCGACACGTTGGACCGCTACCATCGGCACGCTGAAAAGGGCAAACCTCGCGAAAGCGGGGGACGCAAAGTCAACGGTCTACCGGGCGCAAGCCCCAGGACGGCTGGACTGCCAACGACTGCCAAGCCAAGTGCGCGCTGACCGTGCGCGCCCGGCGAGCGGACGGCCGGGGTGCCATGCACCCGCCTGGCTTTCTGCGCGGCACCGATGTGCAGTTTCCGCTCTGGGCTGACCGCCCGGACTACAAAAGCGGGAACGCAGCATGTCGATCTTCAAGTCCGGGTTTCAAACCACTTCTTTTTCCGGTCGCCTTCTTGTATCAAGCCTGTCGTTGGCGGCGGCGCTGGCCTGCGGCCAGGCGGCGGCGGCCGGCGCCGACACGGAGGACTACGCCAAGGGCCGGATTCTCGTGATGTCGCGCGCTGGCCTGGCCGACGGTGCCTTCGCACGCATCATGGCCGAGCAGGGCGGCGGCGCCTCGCGGCGCATCGGCAAGGGCAACCTGCGGGTCGTGAACCTGCCTGCCGGCATCACCGAGCACCAACTGGTGGAGCGCCTGGCGCGCCACCCGCACATCAAGTTCGCCGAGCTCGACCGCCGTGTCGGCCTCTCGGCGGTGGCGAATGACCCGTACCTGGGCAGCCAGTGGCACCTGCCGAAAATCAACGCGACCACCGCCTGGGACACCACGCAAGGCGCCGGCGTCAAGATCGCCATCATCGACACCGGTGTCGACGGCACCCACCCGGACCTGGCCGCGCGCATGCTGCCGGGCTGGAACTTCTACGACGGCAACTCGAACACCGCCGACGTCTACGGCCACGGCACCGCAGTGGCGGGCACGGCGGCTGCCACGGTCAACAACGGCGCCGGCGTGGCCTCGGTGGCCGGCCAGGCCTGGATCATTCCGATCCGCATCTCCGCCCCCGACGGTTACGCCTACTGGAGCACGATCGCCGAAGGCCTGACCTGGGCGGCCGACAACGGCGCCCGCGTGGCCAACATCAGCTACGCCGTCACTGGCAGCTGGTCGGTGCTCGACGCCGCCACCTACATGCGCAGCAAGGGCGGCCTGGTGGTGGTGTCGGCGGGCAACAACGGCATCCGCGAAAGCACGGCGCCGTCGAGCCAGGTCATCACCGTCTCGGCCACCGGCAGCACCGATGCGCGCGCTTCGTGGTCGAGCTACGGCCCCTTCGTGACGATCTCGGCACCCGGCGAGGGCATCTGGACGACCACTCGCGGCGGTGGTTACGGTGCCTGGAACGGCACCTCGTTCGCCAGCCCGGTGACCGCCGGTGTCGTCGGACTGATGATGGCGGCCAACAGCACCCTGCCGATTGCCGACGTCGAGCGGCTGCTCTATTCGACCTCGCTGGACCTCGGCACCGCCGGCCGCGACGACCAGTTCGGCTGGGGCCGTGTCAACGCGGCGGCGGCCGTTCAGGCAGCCGTGGCCGCCTCCTTGCCGCCGCCCGACACGCAGGCGCCGGTGGTGGCGGTCTCGGCGCCGCTGGGTTCCAGCACCGTCAGCGGGCTGGTGCCGGTGGACGTGTCGGCCACCGACAACAAGGGCGTGGCCCGTGTCGACCTGAAGGTCAACGGCACCGTGGTGGCGAGCGACAGCAGCGCGCCGTACAGCTTCTCCTGGGACTCGAAGGGCGTGGCCAACGGCATGGCCAGCCTCGTGGCGGTGGCGGTCGACTCGGCCGGCAACGTGGGCACCTCCAGCAGCGTGGCCGTGAACGTGGCGAATGTCACCCCCGACACCACCCCACCCACCGTGGCCATCGGCAGCCCGCTGAACGGCGCCAAGGTCGCCGGCTCCATCCTGGTGAGAGTCAGCGCGGGCGACAACCTGGGCACCGCGGGCCTCACGCAGACGCTGTCCATCGATGGCAAGCAGGTGTCCACTGTCGTCGGCGGCACGATGAACTTCAGCTGGAATACACGCAAGCTGACGATCGGGTCGCACACGATTCAGGCAGTGGCCAGGGATGCGGCGGGGAACACCGTCACGCAGACCATCACGGTGACCCGGTGAGCCTGCCCGGCGCCGAGCGCCTGCCCACCTTTGTACAGACGGCCCTGTCTTCTGCTTTCTGCCTGCGCCTCGGCGCGGTGCCGCAAGAACAGGCACGGGTCGACTTTCGGTTCTTGCGTTTCGACCTGCCTGCCACGAACTGATTGGCGCCTGGCCCAGACCGTCAAACCAGAATGGTGCTCGGGCTGTATTGGCTCAACACGGCATCGTGCGTCAACAAGGTGAGTGGCTCGACCATCGCCTGGGCAACCAGCAGCCTGTCGAACGGGTCCTTGTGGATCGGCGGCAGCGCTTCCACGCGCACTGCGTGTTCGGGCTTCACGGCCAGCAGCGCGTAACCTGCGTCTGTGAAAGCGGCGAGCGCCGCCGCGGCGGAAACCGGCATGTCGCCTTTGCCAAGCGCATGTCTGGTGGCGATTTCCCATACGCTGGCGGCACTGACAAAGACCTCGTCAGCGGCCAGGATGAGCGCTCGCGCTTGCGGCGAGATTCGCTCGCTGCCGACGACGGCCCAGAGCGCCAGGTGGGTGTCCAGAAGAATCCGCACTTTCAGCTGACGCCGAACAGTTTCAGAACCTCGTCATTGTCCAGGTCGATGTCGTCCGGTACCACGAAGCGCCCCTGCGCCACGCCGATGCGACGCTGGCGGTCACCGTCCTGCGGCTTCAGTGGCACCAGTCTGGCGGCAGGGCGGCCGTTACGCGCAATGATGAACTCACTGGCGGCTCCATCTTCCAGGGCTTGAACCAGACGCGACAACGATGTCTTCGCATCCAGCATGTTGATCATTTCGGACATGATTCCGGCTCCTGGTCAGGGTTAGCCAAGTGTACTGGATCGAGGCACGATGTGCCCTCTAGAATCCACGCCCATGCCGAGCAAACAGGGAACGTACGCCGAAGCCTCCATCCGCGTCCTCAAGGGGCTGGAGCCCGTCAAGCAGCGGCCGGGCATGTACACGCGCACCGAAAGCCCGCTGCACATCATCCAGGAAGTGATCGACAACGCGGCCGACGAAGCGCTGGCCGGTTTCGGCAAGCGCATCGCCGTCACGCTGCATGTCGACGGCTCGGTCAGCGTGGAAGACGATGGCCGCGGCATCCCTTTCGGTTTGCACCCCGAAGAACAGGTGCCGGTGCTGGAGATCGTCTTCACCCGGCTGCATGCCGGCGGCAAGTTCGACAAGGGCTCCGGCGGCGCCTACAGCTTTTCCGGCGGCCTGCACGGCGTGGGTGTGAGCGTGACGAACGCGCTCAGCAAACGCCTGCAGGTGACGGTGTGGCGTGAAGGGCAGGTCGCCACGCTGACCTTTGCCGGAGGTGACGTCGTCCTGCCGCTGGAACTGCGCAAGGCCGTCGGCAGCGAGCGCCGCCACGGCACCTGCGCACGCGCCTGGCCCGACCCGAAATATTTCGACAGCGCCGAGCTGCCGAAGGCCGAGCTGCTGCACCTGCTGCGCAGCAAGGCCGTGCTGATGCCGGGCGTGACGGTCTCCCTGACGCAGGAGAAGACCGGCGACAAACCGTCGGAAACCCAGACCTGGCTCTACGAGGCCGGCCTGCGCGACTACCTGATGCAGAGCCTGGCCGCCGACCCGCTGATCCCGCTCTTCGAAGGCGAACAGTTTGCCGGCCGCAGCGAAACCGAGAACTTCGCCGAAGGCGAGGGTGCGAGCTGGTGCGTGGCCTTCACCGACGAAGGCCACACGCTGCGCGAGAGTTACGTCAACCTGATCCCCACGGTGGCCGGCGGCACCCATGAGTCGGGTCTGAAGGACGGCCTGTTCGGCGCCATCAAGGGGTTCATCGACCTGCACAGCCTGTTGCCGAAGGGCGTCAAGCTGATGCCCGACGATGTGTTCTCGCGCGCCAGCTTCGTTCTCTCGGCCAAGGTGCTCGACCCGCAGTTTCAGGGCCAGATCAAGGAGCGACTGAACAGCCGCGACGCGCTGCGGCTGGTGTCGGCCTACGTCAAGCCGGCGCTCGAACTCTGGCTCAACCAGCATGTGGAATACGGCAAGAAGCTGGCCGACCTGGTGATCCGCCAGGCGCAGACGCGCCAGCGCGCCAGCCAGAAGGTCGAGAAGCGCAAGGGCTCGGGCGTGGCCGTGCTGCCAGGCAAGCTGACCGACTGCGAGAGCCGCGACCTGCTGTTCAACGAGGTGTTCCTGGTGGAAGGCGACTCGGCCGGCGGCAGCGCGAAGATGGGCCGCAACAAGGAAACGCAGGCCATCCTGCCGCTGCGCGGCAAGGTGCTCAATTCCTGGGAAGTCGAGCGCGACCGGCTGTTCGCCAACAACGAGATCCACGACATCGCGGTGGCGGTGGGCGTCGATCCGCACGGCCCCGACGACACACCCGACTTCAGCGGCCTGCGCTACGGCAAGGTGTGCATCCTGAGTGATGCCGACGTCGACGGCTCGCACATCCAGGTGCTGCTGCTGACGCTGTTTTTCAGGCACTTTCCCAGGCTCATCCAGCGCGGCCACGTGTTTGTCGCACGGCCGCCGCTGTTCCGCGTCGACGCTCCGGCGCGTGGCAAGCGGCCTGCGGCCAAGATCTACGCGCTGGACGACGGCGAGCTCGAAGCCACGCTGGACAAGCTGCGCAAGGAAGGCGCGCGCGAGGGCAGCTGGGCGATCAGCCGCTTCAAGGGCCTGGGCGAGATGAACGCCGAGCAACTGTGGGACACCACGCTGAACCCCGACACGCGGCGCCTGCTGCCCGTCACGTTCGAGGCGCTGGGCTTCGTGGCCACGGCGGAATCGTTCACCCGGCTGATGGGCAAGGGCGAGGCCGCGGCGCGCCGCGAGCTGATGGAACTGCGCGGCGACGCCGTCGAGATCGATGTCTAGGCAAGTGGTGGAACTTGACTGGACAAGCAGCACAATCTGATACATCTCCCCGAGTCGGGGGATTGACTTGACCCCTGCCGAATGGGGATAGTCGCTGACCCCATGAGGGTCTCACACAACGGAGTTCAAACAGAATGGCTTCCAAGAAATTCGTGTCGGCGCGCTGCGCCATCGCCTTTGCCGTCGCCGCGGTGACGCTCGGTGCCCCGCTGCTGGTGCAAGCCCAGCCGGCGACTCAGCAAGAGCGTGTCATCGTTTCCTTCAAGGCCGGCCAGGGCAGCGCCGTGCGCGCCGCCATCGCGCGTGCCGGCGGCCGTGTGGTCGTCGAACTGGACGAGTTCAACGCCGTCGCCGTCCGCCTGCCGGCTTCCGCCATCGCCGCGCTGAAGCGCCATGGCAGCGTGGCAAGTATCGAAGCCGACCCGCTGCGCCACGCGATGGGTGGCAAGGCGACCACGCTGCGCCGCGCCGGCGCCGCTGCGGTGGTGTCGACCGAAGTCGCGCCTTTCGGCATCCCCATGGTTCAGGCCGATCAGGTGATGTTCAAGGCCGACGGCGGCCGCAAGCTCTGCATCGTCGATTCTGGCTTCGATGCTGCCCATGAAGACCTGCAGAAGAGCGGCGTCACCGGCATCGACCTCACCGGTTCGGGCATCGGCAGCTGGAACACCGACGAAGCCTTCCACGGCACTCACGTGGCGGGCACCGTTGCCGCCATTGGCGGCAACGGCCTCGGCGTGGTCGGCGTGATCCCCACCGGCACGCTGCCGTTGCACATCTCGAAGGTTTTCGACGCCAGCGGCTCGGCCGCTTCGTCCACCATCATCAAGGGCGTGCTGAACTGCAGCAAGGCCAAGGCCAACGTCATCAGCATGTCGCTGGGCGGCGGGCGTCCGACCACCTTCGAGAACAAGGTCTACGAAGCGATGGCCAAGAGGGGCATCCTGGTCATCGCCGCGGCGGGCAATGCCGGCGACACCAGCACCTCGTATCCGGCCGGTTACGCCAGCGTGATGTCGGTGGCGGCCATCGACGTCAACAAGGTTCGCGCGAGCTTCTCGCAGGCCAATGCCGACGTCGAGATCGCCGCGCCCGGCGTCGATACGTTGTCGACTGTGCCCATGGGCACCAACGTCGACAGCACGCTGGCGATTGGCGGCACGTCCTACGCAAGCACGCCGATGGACGGCTCGCCGCTGCTGGCCGCGACCGGCGCGCTGGCCAACTTCGGTCTCGGTGACACGCCTGTCGCGGGATCGATGAGCGGCAAGGTTTGCCTGATCCAGCGTGGCGTGATCTCCTTTGCCGACAAGGTGCTGAACTGCAAGAGCAGTGGCGGTGTCGGTGCGGTGATCTACAACAACGTGTCCGGCATGCTGCTGGGCACGCTGGGTGGCATCGCCACCACCATCCCCTCGGTGGGCGCCAGCGACACCGACGGCGCGCTGATGCTCGCCCAGGCCGGCCAGTCGGCCAGCGTGGCGGTGCAGCAGTCGGCCTACAGCTACGCGTCTTACAACGGCACGTCGATGGCCACGCCGCACGTGTCTGCCGTGGCGGCGCTGGTGTGGAGCAACTTCCCCACCTGCAGCCCGGCGCAGATCCGCAACGCGCTCAACATGAGCGCGATGGATCTCGGCACCGCCGGCCGTGACAACGAGTACGGCAACGGCCTCGTGCAGGCCAAGGCGGCCGTCACTTACCTGACCGCCAACGCCTGCGCCGCTCCCTGAGGCATTGAAGCACTGAAGCAGGCGGCCTGAACGGCGCCTGCGGTTCCCTTTCACGGCCCGGCCCTGTTTTCACAGGTCCGGGCTGTTTTCTTTGTGCACCACGGACACGGGTCGTCAGGCTGCCGGCACAATGAATTGGTGACTTCCAGCGGCAGCAGCAGCAGCACCACCACGGCCACCGGCGAAGCGCCGCCGGTCCGCCTGCGGCTGCGGCCCACCATGCTGTCGGACCTCGACTTCGTGGTGACGGTCGAACACGACAGCCGCAACCTGCCGTTCATCACGCCCTGGGAGCGCACGCAGCATGAAGGCGCCGTGCGTTTCCCCGACTTCCGCCACTTCATCGTCGAAGCCGGGGCCGACTACGAGCGCACCGGCTTCGTCATCCTGCAAGGCTGCCGCAACCCGCACCGCAGCATCGAGCTGAAGCGGCTGGTGCTGCAGACCAAGGGCCAGGGACTCGGCCGCGCCTGCGTGCGCCTGCTCAAGAAGATGGCCTTCCGCGATCTCCACGCCCACCGTTTCTGGCTCGACGTGAAGGGCCTGAACACACGCGCGCTGTCGCTCTACCTCAGCGAAGGTTTCATCGAGGAAGGGCGGCTGCGCGAGAGCGTGCGCGTCACGATCGACGGCGCCGACGGCTACGACTCGCTGATCGTCATGAGCCTTCTCGACCGTGAATATCACGCTCGCGTGGCGCTCGGCCTGGAGGCGGCGTGAAGCGCTGGCTGCTCGCCGCCTGCCTGGCCACCGCCGCCGGTGCGGCGCCGGCCGCGCTCTGGGGCTGGGTCGATGGCATGGGTGTGGCTCACTTCGCGAGCCAGCCGTCCGACGCCCGCTGGATGCTGGTGCCTGGCGACGCCGACACCTCGCGCGCCAGCGCGCTGCGCGTGCCCGGCAAGGCCGACGGCGCCGGCGCCCTGCTGACCTGGCTCGACATCTCGCCGCAGGTGAAGGCCGTGCTGCCCTGGCTGCGCGAAGCCGCGCTGCGCCACGGTGTCGACGCCGAGTTGCTGACCGCGGTGATCGCCGTCGAGTCGCGTTTCAACGCCGATGGCGTGTCGCCGCGCGGCGCCATCGGGCTGATGCAGATCACCGCTGAAACCGGCGACCGCTATGCCACTGTGGCCGAGCGCCTGGCGCCGGCTGAAACGAGGCTGCTCGATCCGCGCACCAACACCCAGACCGGTGCCCGTATGCTGGCCGACCTGCAGCGCCGCTATGCCCGCGTCGACGTCGCGCTGGCCGCCCGGAACGCCGGTGAAGGCACAGTGCGCCGGCACGGCGGCGCCATGCCGCCGATCAATGAGACGCGGGCCCATGTTCATCTCGTGATGGAGTTGTACCGGGCGCTGCTGCAGCGCAGCCAGGTGCAACGCGCGACGTCGATGAAACTGCGGTAGAACGGGGTACCTCGGCGGTTCCCCGGCCGCCCTTTTCTCAAGTGGATGCCCGCCCCATGTTGAAGTGCCTGACCCGATTCTGGCTGTGTGCAACGCTCGTGTTCACCGCCATGCCAAGCAGCGCCGCCGAACTTCTTCCGCAAGACGCCAAGGCCGTGCGCGGCGTGGTGCAAGCGCAGCTCAGCGCCATGGCGGCGGGCGACGCAGCGGCGGCTTTTTCCTACGCGTCGCCGGCGATCCGCGCGCAGTTCGGCGACGCGAAGCGCTTCATGGCGATGGTGCAGCGCGCCTATCCGATGGTGATCAAACCCGCCGCCACCTCCTACTTCCGCCCCGAAGCCGGCGATGGCGTCGTCGTCCAGGACGTGCTGCTGCGTGACGCCGCCGGCCGCGTCTGGCGTGCCAGCTACCAGCTGGAGCGGCAGGCCGACAAACACTGGCGCATCAACGGCTGCGTCGTGACGCCCGACGACGGCAAGTCCTCCACCTGAACCAGAACCACCCATCGCCCAACGCCCACCGCCCACCGGAGACCACCATGCTCGCCACGATGATGGACCGCCCGCTGAGCCTGAACGACATCCTGGAGCGTGCGGGACAGCTTTTTTCCGGCAATCACATCGTCTCGCGCCTGCCCGACAAATCGCTGAAGACCCACAGCTACGGCGACTTCTACCGGCGCAGCCGGGCGCTCGGCGCGGCGCTGCGGGCGCTGGGCCTGCAAAAGGGCGACCGCGTCGCCACGCTGTGCTGGAACCACCACGCCCATCTGGAAGCCTATTTCGGCATACCCGCCGCCGGCGGCGTGATGCACACGCTGAACCTGCGCCTGCCGCCCGACGAGATCGGCTGGATCGCCGGCAACGCGGGCGACCGTTTCCTCATCATCGACGACATCCTGCTGCCGCTGTATCGCCAGTTCGCCCACCATCACGCATTCGAGCGTGTGCTCGTGTTCCCCTTCAGCGGCGCAGCGGTTGCCGCGGAATTCGATGACTACGAACAGCTGCTGGCGGGCGCCGACGCCGACGGCTTCCAGTACACCCCGCACGACGAGACCGATCCGGTGTCGATGTGCTACACCTCGGGCACCACCGGCCGCAGCAAGGGCGTGGTGTATTCGCACCGCTCCACCATCCTGCACACGCTGGTCGGCTGCCTGGCCGACTTCTGGGGCCTGAAGGGCACCGACGCGCTGATGCCCGTGGCGCCGATGTTCCACGCCAATGCCTGGGGCACGCCCTATGGCGCGGTGATGGTCGGCGCCAGGCTGATCTTCCCCGGCCCGCACCTGCACGCCGACGACCTGCTCGACCTGATGCAACTGCAGCCGCCCACGCTGGCGCTGGGTGTGCCGACGATCTGGATGTCGATGATCCAGGCCTACGAGCGTGCGCTCACCGAACAGCCGGGACGCTGGAAGATGCCGCCCGGCCTGCGTTCGCTGGTCGGCGGCGCGGCGGTGCCCGAGGCGCTGATCCGCGCCTTCGACCGCCACGGCGTCTGGCTGCTGCAGGGCTGGGGCATGACCGAGACCTCGCCGCTGGCGACTGTTTCATACCCGCGCGCCGAACTGCGGGATGCCGGCGCCGACGAACGCTACCGCCGCGCCGCGATGGCCGGTGTGCCGGCGCCGCTGGTCGACCTGCGCATCCGCGCCGACGATGGGCACGACGTCCCGCGCGACGGCAGCAGCCCGGGCGAGATCCAGGTGCGCGGGCCCTTCATCACCGGTTCGTACCATGAGCTGCCGGTCAGCGAAGACAAGTTCACCGCCGACGGCTGGCTGCGCACCGGCGACGTCGCCACGATGGACGCGCTGGGCTTCGTGCGCATCACCGACCGCATGAAAGACCTCATCAAGAGCGGCGGCGAGTGGATCAGTTCGGTCGACCTGGAAAACGCGCTGATGGCGCACCCGGCCATCGCCGAGGCGGCCGTCATCGCGATTCCTGACGACAAATGGAGCGAGCGGCCGCTGGCCTGCGTGGTCTTCAAGCAGGGGTCGCAGGCCGCGCCGGCCGAACTCTCCGCGCACCTGCTGTCGCACGGCTTCGCGAAGTGGCAGCTGCCCGAGCGCTACGAGGTGATCGACGCCGTGCCGCGCACGTCCACCGGCAAGTTCTTCAAGCTGGGTCTGCGGCAGCGGTTTCCCGTCTGAGATCATGCGGACATCGCGCCGGGCTGTCTGGTTTCTGGCCGTGGGTGGCGCCGCCACGCTGGTGCACTGGGCTGTCGTCGTCGCGCTGGTCGAGGGCATCACGGCGCGGCCGCTGCCGGCCAACGTGGCGGGCTGGCTGGTCGCCTTCTGCGTTTCTTTTTACGGCCATCACAAGCTGAGCTTTCGCGGCCACCAGGCGCCGGCCGCGGCGGCGGCATGGCGCTTCTTCATCGTGTCGGCCAGCGGGTTCATGCTGAACCAGCTGGCCTACGCGGTGCTGCTGGCGAAGACCGACCTGTCTTACGCGCTGCTGCTCGGCCTGGTGCTGGCGGGTGTGTCGCTCGCCACCTATGTGGCGAGCCGCTGGTGGGTGTTCAGTCACCGCCGGGCCGGCTGAGGAACGGGCCCTGAGCGTCTTCAGCGCCAGCGCGCCAGCACCCGGCCGCTGTGCGCGGCCTCATGGTCGAGGCGGGCGCGCTGTTCCGGCGGCAAAGCCGCCATTTCCGCAGCGGTCAGCACGACCCAGGCCGCCTGGCCCGCAGGCAGAGCATCGAGCCGGGCCAGCACGCGTGCCTGCCCGGCGGCATAGAAGTCCGCCGAAAAGGGCTTGCTGCCGACGAAGTACAGCGTTTCGCCCGGCGCCGCGCTGCGCTGGAAGTCCTGCACCAGCGCCTGCGCAGACAATTTTTCGAACCGCTGACCAGCCTGCCCCGCAGCGAGCAGGCCCAGGGTGATGGCGGCGCCGCCGGCCAGGCCGAACGTGAGCACGCCCTCGGCCAGCCGGTCCCTTCGGCGCGATGCGGTCCAGCGTCCGGCCAGCAGGGCCAGCGCCGGCAGGCCGGGCAGCACGTAGGTCCAAAGCACGTTGCCGGCGGTCGTGAAGAACAGGCAGGGCATCAGCCCCCAGGCCAGCAGGAAGCTGGTTTCGCCTGTCTGCGACGCCGGTGCATCGGGCGCCTTCGCACCCTGGCCCAGCAGCCCGCGCCAGGCCACCAGCGGCAGCAGCAGGCTCCAGGGCAGCACGGCGCCGGCCGCGAACAGCCAGATGCTGCCGCGCGGGAACTTGTGCGCGCTGCCGTACAGGTCACCTGTCCAGCCGGGGGTGATGAAACGCTGCCAGTGTTCACCGACGATGAAGTACTGCAGAAAGCCCGGGGTGCGGCTCTCGGCCAGCAGGTACCACGGCAACGTGAGGGCCAGCACGAGCAAGCTGCCGCGCAACCAGGCGACGCTGCGCCAGGCTCGCCGCAGCCGCCCGCCTAGAAGCACCCAGCCCAGCAGCGGCAGGCCCCAGAGCACCAGCGACACCGGGCCTTTCGCCAGCAGGCCGATGGCCGCACCCAGCACCATCAACCAGCCGGCGCCGCGCGCCGCGCCGGGGTCGGCTTCGGCGGCGCACCAGGCGCGCCAGAACCCGACCATCACCATGGTGTTGCCCAGCGTCATCGCCATGTCGGTCATCACCGCACCGCTCGACACGACGAACAGCGCCGAGCCGGCCAGCAGCGCCGCGGTGTGCCACGCCGCCCTCTGCGACGTGCCGCGCGCGAAGGACCAGGCCAGCCACACCACGCCGACGCCGAGCAGATAGTGCGGCAGCCGGGCACCCCATTCGCCGACGCCGAAGACCGTGTAGCCCACCTGCGTGGCCCAGAAGCTCAGCGGTGGTTTGCCCCAGAAAGGCACGCCTTCGGCGAACCAGGGCGTGACCCAGTCGCCCATCGCGAGCATGCGGCGTGCGATCTCGGCGTAACGCGCTTCAGTGTTGTCCATCAGCGGATACCAGGGCAGCGACCCCAGGCGCACCAGAGCCAGCAAGGCCAGCGCGAACAGCAACCCGCGGCCGGCACGCGGGCCCGCCTTGCCGGCCGGCTTCACGTCCGCGGCCACAGGCCTGGCTCGCCGGCCGGCGGTGTATGTCCGTCCGGCTTGTGTTCATGCGCCAGGCGTGCCTGCGGCGGCGCGAAGGTGTCGACCAGGTAGAGCGGGCGGTGCTTGGTCTCCATGAAAAGGCGGCCCAGGTATTCGCCCAGCACGCCCAGGCCGATCAGGTTGAAGCCGCCCAGCGTGAGCACGGCGACGATCAAGGTGGGGAAGCCGGCCACCGCGTCGCCGAACAGCAGCGCCTTGAGGCCGTAGAACACCGTCATCACCAGCGCCGTGCCGCCGGCCAGAAAACCGATCACCAGAGCCAGCCGCAGCGGCGCGATCGAAAACGAGGTGATGCCCTCGACCGCCAGGCCGAGCAGCCGGCCGTAATGCTGTCGTGCCACGCCGGCGGCGCGCGCATCCCGGTCGTAGTCCAGCGTCACCTGACGGTAGCCGACCCAGGCGAACAGCCCCTTCATGTAGCGGTTGCGCTCGGGCATGGCGTTGATGGCGTGCACGGCGCGCCGGCTGAGCAGGCGGAAGTCGCCCACGTCAGCGGGGATCGGCACGTCGCTCAGGCGGTTCAGCAGCCGGTAGAACAGGTGCGCCGTCAGCTTCTTCAGCCAGGTTTCACCGGCCCGGCTGCGCCGGTGCATGTTCACCACGTCGAAACCTTCGCGGTGGGCCGCGAGCATCTGCGGGATGAGTTCGGGCGGGTCCTGCAGGTCGGCGTCGAGCACGATCACCGCGTCGCCCGCGCAGGCGCGCAGGCCGGCGCTGAGCGCCAGTTCCTTGCCGAAGTTGCGCGACAAGCTGACCACGCCGACCGTCGGGTGCGCCAGGCGCAGCGCATGCAGCACGGCCGGCGTGGCGTCGCTGCTGCCGTCATCGACGTAGATCACCTCGGCGCCACAGTCCAGCATATGCAGCACCGCGAAGAGGCGCGCGTTCAGCTGAGGCAGCACCACGGCTTCATTGAAGACCGGGATCACAACGCTCAGCGCCGGGTGGCGAGCCGGCTGTCCCGCCACGGGTCCGGGCTGGCCGCAGGCCGGGCATGAATGCGGGGAACTCTCGGTCTCGGTGGGCATGTGTCGCAAGTCGGGCTCGCTGCGCGGGAGTGTGCAAGCCGGCGGCAAGGCAGAGGCTCGATAGCTGGCGGGTGGCCCCTATTGTGGCGCCGGCCCGGCCGGCCGCGGCCTGCTTGCTTGGCCAGCCCGCCGGCGTGGCCGCCACCCAGCCCGCCGTAAAGCGCGAAGCACAGCGCCAGCGACAGCGCATGACCCACCACGCCGAGGCCGGCTTATCACCTCGAAGAAGTAGCGCCCGCCCAACGACAGGCTTTGCACGTTCGTGGCGGCGAAATGGAGTGCGGCGCATGCTGCGAGCTGTGCAGTTGAAATTGACAGCTGTCGATGAAAACAATGTCGAAGTTCTTTACAAGCAATTGATGAATTGAGAAAAACTTGAATCTTGACAACGACTTGATGGCTGGCCCGATTGATGCTCATAGCGCGGTGGGAGCCTTGTAGGGTGAGTGCTTCATCCGATACCTGGCTGCCAGACCCCCTTTTCCGGGGCATTCATGAAACTTCTGGAGGTCGTAAAAATGAACATGAGAAATCTGTCCTGTCTGGTCGCGGCGGTCGCTGTCATCGGATCGGGCGCCGCGAATGCGAGCACGGTCACCCTGTCGAACATCGTGGCGCAGTGGTACGACGGTTCGCCGTCTTCGAACGTCAGCTACTTCAACAATCCATCCATCGCGCCGCAGGCGCGCTGGGGTGTCGGTGCGAATCAAAGCGGATATGACTTCGTCATTGCTTCGCAACCGATCATCTACGACGTGCCTCCTTCGCCGACTGCCAATCAGGTTCTGGGCAAGTTCTCGCACTTGAACTTCCCGATCAATTCCGGCACCAGCATCACCGGAATCAAGCTCAGGATCACCGCCGACGTGTCAATCAACAGTGTTCTGCAGAACAATCTGGCGTTCAATTACGGATTCGACCATTGGGAAACGCCGAACGGTGCTGCGCCATGCGCCGATGGCGGTACGGTGGGTGTCGGCGTGAACGTCAACGGCTGCGCCGACCGCGTGATCGCCAACTGGCTGGCCGACTCTCAGGACTTCATGATCGGCAGCGATGTCTATACGCTGAACGTGAACGGCTTTTCACTGGACTCGGCCGGCACCAACCCGTTCACGTCGTTCTGGACTGCCGAGGGACGGCGGAACGATGCCTATCTGCTGGCCAACGTGACCTTGCGCTCCGATGCAGGCGGTGGACCCAGTGGCACCATACCTGAGCCTGGCACGCTGGCGCTGCTGGGCATCGCCCTGACGGGTCTTGCCGCCTCGCGCTCTGCTCGGCGGGCAAGAGCCTGAAGGTCCGGCCGCAGCCAACTGGCTGTGGCCGTGTGCAACGACACCTGCCAGCCTGTCCGTGGCCTGGTCTTGCTTCCCCGTCGCTCCTGCCGGGCGCCTCAGGCCGCGAGGGCGAGTCGGTTTCCGACCTGCTGACCAGGCTGCTTTGGGCGCCGTGGCGAGCCGGCTGCGGGTCTATTTGGCGAGACCGCCGTCCAGCACGAAGCGCAGCGCCAGCGCATAGCCCGCCACGCCGAGGCCGGCGATCACGGCCACGGCGATGCCCGACAGATACGAGTGATGGCGAAACTCCTCCCGCTTGTGCACGTTGCTGATGTGCAGTTCGATGAAGGGGATCGCCACACCCGCCAGAGCGTCGCGCAGCGCCACGCTGGTGTGCGTCAGGCCACCCGGGTTGATGATGATGGCGTCGACCGATTCCAGCCGCGCGGCGTGGATGCGGTCGATCAGCGCGCCTTCGTGGTTGCTCTGAAAACAGTCCAGCGCCGCGCCGCGCTCGGCCGCCAGCGTGTGCAGCCCGGCTTCCAGCTGCGCCAGCGTGGTGGCGCCGTAGGTCTGCGGCTCGCGGGTGCCGAGCAGATTGAGGTTGGGGCCGTTGAGGACGAGGATCTTCATGGTGTGTCCTGGGAATGTGAGCCGTGCCACTGTGGCGGCGCGGTCAGCCGCACCGGGGTGTCGGTGGCGCCGCAGCCATCGTAGCCGCCCCGGCGCTCGATCACCTCGAAGAAGAAGCGGCCATCAAACGCCACGCTGCAGGCGTGCGGAAAATCGCGCCCTGACGCAGCCAAAGTGGCCCACGAAGCGCCCACCCGCCACCAGGCGCGGCGGCCGGTCCGCGCTTGTGGTTCACAGCTTGATGCGGCCGGTCCAGAGGTCCTTGTACATGACCCAGTCGCCCATGAAGCTGTAGAGCGGCCGGCTGAAGCTGGCAGGCCTGTTCTTCTCGAACACGAAATG